>JGI24021J15306_10000485_pt1 | contig 30316 bp, 15 predicted proteins | sample Ectturendosymbi1_FD_15306 | JGI IMG/M metagenome (IMG submission 15306) | reverse complement strand
ACGTTTGCAAGATGTCAGTTGTATCGTTTGCTTTGGCCGTAGTATTTATTATAAGGCTATTTAGCACTTCCGCTTTTCGTGTACCTAAACAGAGATCTCCAAACTTTTTTGTCTAAACTTTTACACATCAAGTACTGGACGCCTTACGTAATTTAATTGTTTAGGGATACCTTACTTTCTATCAAATCAACAAGTTCTTTATAAATATATTATTTTTTCGTTATTGACAAAATGTCTTCGAGGGCCGGACTTGGCCCGCGGGCCGTAGTTTGGAGACCCTGCTCTGAAACATCACAGCTGACTGACTGTCGCAAGTATGTACCAGGTGACTATTGTGGCTTCTACGTGTGAGTGGATAGGCAATGTGACGTAATAATAATAATAAATTGATGAGGTCACTACTGCAGCTGTGAATGAGAACAGAAATACATTGAGTTTTTACTCAGAACCGTCGCCAGAAGGTCTTCTGTAGGGGGGTTTTACGTCTGTGCAAGAGGCTTGACATTTTAAAATTTGATAAAACCACTGATTTATAGTGTTTCACATTTCAATTTGGGAGGGCTTGGAGTTTTGTTTGGGGGCTAAGCCCACCAAACAAAACTCTTAACTAGAATTAATTTAGTTGTCCAAGTCTGCCTTGCGTTTCTGCGGGGGAGCTTGAAATTCTAAAATTGGCAAAAACTCCACTGATATATAGTGTTTCACGTTTCAATTTGGGGGGCTTGGAGCTTTGTTTGGGGGGTGGATAAGCCCACCAAAGCCCGCCCCGTGACGACGGGACTGCATCAGCGCAGCCTCATTTCGCAGTTGTGAATTGCTCTGACGTAGTGACGAGTGTGTTTTACTCCCCGGTTTTCACGCGCAGCCTGATATTTTTGCAGTTATGAGCTGCTGTGTCGTAGCGTTGATTTTATTTTCCCTCGATATCCTAACTTGGAGCGCTGATAGTTTGTATCCAGTGCAACGACACATAAAATAAGGATAGTGGCCCACTCGGGTGCAGACGAATATGCATATTATGTCAACAAACTTCGCCAAAACGTTGTTTGGAAACATGAATATGACGTCAAAATGTGACGCCACAAACATCACACAACAAATACAAATGACAACCATATGCCACTGAATGAAACACCCCATGAAAATTTTCTCCGTACGCCACTGAGGCTATTGCAGGAAGAATGTAGGAAAATCATAGAAATGGACAGGACGACAGTGACATTGTAGACACTAGCGAACCTTTCACAATCACGCTGTCTGAATTGAACAGACACATAATTTCGTCAGCGGACTAGAACTAGCTCAAGGGCCAACGAATCATCCGGGAGGTAATCTCTCACCCAGTCTTAGTGGTCCAGGAGGTAGTGAGAAAATTTTTGAAGAGTTTCAGGTGAGCTAGAAATGTTTGTTGCAAATTGAAGTGAAAGTAGCACGAAAGAAATCATTAATTGTGCTATGGTGTCCATACAGGCAATACTACTGAAGAAAAGCAAATGCCATCAAATTGTACGGAAAGATGTTCACTTCAGAAATGGATCTACAACACGCAAAATTGGGTACGCTGTAAAAGGCGGAGCTCCGTGACAGCGGAGCTTGGTTGCGGAGGTTTGATGACGTAACCGGAGTTGCTAAAACCGATATTTTGCGTTGAGCAATAGAACTAAACGGTAGTAAAAAGAATTTTATTGCAAAAGGTGATATTACGCTACGGTAAAAGAGGTCTTTTCTGAAGTTTGATAATTTTTGCTTATCTGAGTTTCACAACGGTTCGGGGACAAAAGAATAGGTTTCAACAGTTGTGAATGTATAAAATTTTTAAACATCGCAAACATCCATGTAGTAGATGTTTGGGGGAAGCGCATATTTATTTGCAATAATTAAATAGTTTTCCTTTGCTTTTTTTCTGTTTATTCCTTTTGCAAAACGCAACTTTTTTCCACTCCGGTTACGTCATCGAACCTCCGCAACCAAGCTCCGCTATTTACGGAGCTCCGCCTTTTACAGACAACCCAAAATTGGATTTCACTAAATGCGCTAGTTTTTAGAGTTTCAGAAAACGCCCCCGTTCACACTAAACACTGCAGGTATTGTTTTTCATTTAAAGTAAGTTAGTTTGCTAATGCTAACATAGGGTTGTAATATCGACTATGCTCACAAAGCGTACGTTTATACACTGTTTGAAACATTTTCAAATCAATCATTGCACAATGATTGTTGTTCCCACATGGGAACTTCATGAAATTGTAATGAAAATAACACGAAAAATAAATGCATTGTCAAAAACGCGTTCATTTCAAAAAAACATTGTTCGAGAATCCCGTACCATTAAATATGCGCTTACGAATGCAGCCTAGATTTGTCACTTTTGACAAAATGGCCGGTATTGTTACAAAACGCATCTGGCAACCCTACTTGACTACCAGATAGTACAACCTTATTGGCTGGATCCACCCTTGTCCTTGTCCCCTCTGGGTACGCCTGTGGCACCCTTCCACTGCTTGCCAATCTCCATCAGCATGCATAATTGCTATCGTGTAACAATTTATCCCAAAGCAAGTCAATAAGCACCCAATTCGTTCCAACTGCAACCAATCCTCTGATAACTAGTTATGACATTGGATTCGTGGGCAGACAAGGCCTTTTACAAAAGCTTTAGAGCCGAGCGGCGTGGGTGAGCCGTAAGCATTAAGTTAAAGATTATTACATTTGTATCAGTTATTAACCTTAATTTCTGTTGCGCAAAACGTATATATACTTAACACTTCGTAGGGGACAAGATCGTAAAACCCCTCCAGATCAACGACATATAGGACATAACACATCGCCATCAAAATTAACTTCACGCGACTAATACTAGTCTCCGAAATTCATTCCCACTCAATTCATCCTCACAGACACTCAAACAACTTTTACTAAACATTCTGTCTGACCATGCTGACAAGACAAAAACGAGCGCTTCCAGTGACAATAGACCAAAGAAGTTGCCAACCTTTACCTGCATTCATGGCAAGCTATTTTCAGTAATTTTAAAAGAGGTGAAACAACGAACAAGTTGTTGGATTAAAAAAAGAACTGATGGAGCATAAATGATGTTTGCATAATGAAGCGCTAGTTTTAGGTACAAACGAAGATGTGCTACAACGAGCCCTTAACGGGATTAGTCTTGTGGATGTGTGAGGATGACTTTTGTGAAGAACAGCTTTGGCCGAAATAAACTCAACGAGGTTGAGTAGTGTGAACATTAGTAGTTATAATATGTGATAAGTGGGATGAGTTCTGTTGGATGAGCTTTTACCTGATGTAAAAAGTCAGATGAATGCGCGCGGATGAGCCGGTGGCTTAACTCATTTCAAATATTTTTCGTTCCAAAACCCAAAGACAGTTACGAAGGGTCTGCACACTAGACCCGATTGGAAGATATTACAATATTTTAACAATTCTCAGTGAGACTGTTCAAAAACCGACACCATTCATCTGAAACGCTGCGGACTGAACGCTGTCAACAAGCACTAACTAGCCTGCAGCGCTCCAGCCTTTGTCGATGGCGATGCAAGTTAATTTGTGTACAGCACAAACCTGAGGACCACTGTATCCGTTTTTCTGAATCAGAAAGGCATCGGCAACTGGTTGATCAAGATATTTGCAATCCAAGTGAAACAATCCAAAGACTATTGCAGGATTTAGACAAACAGTATAAAATGCTACGCAATAAATTCCGCTCACGCTTGTCTTCATTTTGATCCGAACTCTTCGAGTACCGAGAAGCATGGCTTTCACTGCTGCACGCATCGACGACTCTATGACGTCACAAAACAATTGGCAACGACAATGGTAACTACACGCATCGGTAGTTTTCGACGCGTTTCAGACTTGGGCTTACCGGTGACCAAATAAACTTGGACAGTAACTTGGTATATACGTCTAACTCAAAGTAGCCTAGGTTGGGTTGGCGTACTCTTACCTCCCCTGGCCTGATTTAAAGTGAAACCAAGTGTAAAAAAATACACATCAACCTTACGTGCCACGTCTCTAAAGAATGAAGGCTTATCTTTGAACACCAAAATAAAATTAACCAGATACTCATACTGCATTGCATAGCCATATATGCTTCGGCTAATTTTATTTTCTTTATTAATATTTATTTACTGTATTCGTTTGACGCAGTCACAGTTCCACGTCACAGGCGCTAGTCAAAGAACACAAGGATGCAAAATGCTTAGACACAACGCATCATCACAAGGTAGGTGTTAGGTGCTACACGGATGACAAACAATACTGAATATCAGCAGACTCTTAAATAACGCACCAGTGATGACAGTGTTACAGTAGTGGGCTACTGCATTTGGTCATTCTCATGCAGAAACGTTACACTTACTGTGGTCGAAAATCTGGTGATTTATAAAAGGTATCAGACAATTGAAGTGAGCTGAAAAAAAGTTTGATTGAGATGCAAATCGTTGAGCAAAACATGCAAATTAAATTGTTTCTTATCAAGGCATGTGTGTTACAATTAACCTACTGTAATCTATATGCCATTTGCATTACTCCATCTTTGACATGTCTTGTCATTACATTGTTGCTTAATTATCTTAGAATGTTCTAGATGTGGGCTACATTCTTTGGGATATAATTAAATAATGCAAAACGTTTCAAGTGTTGCTATGCTATGGGCAACTCAGATATTAACTTAAACCCAGACAGTTTATTTGCACCACTTTCACATGCATACATTGGCATTCATTAAGCACAAAACAGGGTGTTTTTAACTGCAGTAGAATATTGAGTAAAGGTCAGTTTGAGTTTTGTTTGCCACACAAAATTAAGTTACAACACAACAAAGTCACTTATTACATAGAAGTATAAACTGGGATTAATGAGTTACACTACTTGTAGTTTGTGAAACTTTCAGCTGAAGGTCATGCCAGTTGCAGTGTATTTTATTTGACAGTGGCTATAGGTCCACCAGCAGACGTTCATTTTTGAAAACTTGTTTGTCCGCTGCCTGTAATGTGACAGTAACGCATGACAGTGTGAGTGTGCAGTAGACTGCACTATGCTTGGTAGAAATGTATCAAAACCTAAACCTTAAGCTAAACCCTAAACCTAACCCTTAAACCCCAAACCTAAACCGTAAATCTGAACATAAAAGTTTGGAAACTTTTTGAAAAAAGTAAAAAAAGCCAGTCCCATGAAAAGTGCAACCACTACTATGAAAACGAAAGGCGCATTGTGACAGGCGAACCGAAAACCATTTGCACAGTAGACGTAGACACGTCCACTCGACTACTATGACAGTGCTGCTAGAGTAACAAACTCAGTGTTTTATTCAAACTGTGTTACTGCCAGTGGACCTAAAGCCACTTCCATTTTATTTTAGAGCAAGACAGAATTCTGAAGCTGCTTGTGTGTGAAACTACTGCAAATTGTAAATCCATGTAACAACTGACAAATTTGCTAATATAATAATGAAGCAGAGTGATATACACAAATGTGCTAATATAATATCTTGTGTACAAGTGTGATGAATGGATGTATATTGATGCTGCAACCTCTCAGTTGGTGTTGCGTTGCATGTGTAATTCACCAGTACCATGAACGGGATGTGTGAAGAACAACACCCACATATATATGGCACAGATAAGCAATAATGGAGCACCTTCACCATGGCATGTGGTCTCTATTGTTGCTTGCTGCCACAGTGTGAAGCTTTGCACACTTGCCACCCAGGCTTTCTGATTGCAACAATATCATGGCAATGTGAATGATTTGCTTTTGGTTTCAGACATTGTTACTTAACTAACTTGATGACTAGGGCAAGTTTTTGTTGCAGTAAAAAAGTGAGAAAGTTATATTTATTTTTAACAAAAGTTGCATTTATGCGTAGGAAGTTGCATTTATGCGCACAATTAACTGCGAAAGACTTGACCTATTTTCCTTTGCGCGGACTTGGCCAAAAGTAAAGATTTTCTGCACTTCCACCTCTAATTGAGTTCAGACCCTGTCATATTTGGCTGGAGTTGTAAAACTTCTAGCTTGCAAACCAACTGTTTCGTCGTAGATAACATTAAGAGGCAGCTAATCTGTCATATAGCTCTTTTTCATGCAATCAAAGAGGATAGAACTAAACTGAAATAGTTTTGTAGTATTTTTTTTAATTACACTTACATTTTGCGCAGTCCTTGATAAAAATTGCAGTAAAAAGTTGCACGCAAAAATCGAAAAAGTTGCGTTATAAAATTCCTGGAAACAGCTCAAAACATTGAACTACATATATTTTGAGTATTTAGGAAGCTGTTGGAGGCTGTAAAAAAAAGTTGCAGAAGTTGCAAAAACTTGCCCTATTCATTGATAACTAATCGTTGTTTTTCATGTGTCCTCCCCCTTAATAGATTATTTTGTGCCCTTCAACTTTTTCTAACCTATTGCAACATTGTCTTCTGGATTTACTGTGTCCCCTGCAGTCTACACAAGAAGATATGGAACTTCATCATGATCCATGGATAACCATGTTATAAATTTCTTCATGGTCTGTTCTGTGTTGATGAATTGCTTTTGCTGTGACATGCATTTCCATTGCCAGTACATCCTCATTGTAATATCATGGGTGTTACATGGGTTTCCCATTTCCGATTCCTGTATTCCTAATCATTTCTCTTTACCTATGTGCATGACTCCTTTATTCATTTGTATATTTCTCAACTTGTCATATGTTGCTTGCCTTCCATTTTCTTTTTCATGTAACTTGTAATTGATTTAAATCATGTTTACTATTATTGTGTTTGATCTTGTATTACGCTTTACAATGCTGAAGATTCTATCTTTGATTGTATTGACCTTGTCTTTTTCATGAATGTTCTCTGTTTTTGTATTTAAATGCCTATAGTTGAGAATTAATAGCCTATAGTAAACAACTCATTGGTATTTTCCAAAACATGAATTTCATACCCCATCATCATTCTTTCTGACAGACATTATACATTTCATTTCTCCAGTGTTGTCTACCTTATATAAGGTGACATTTTCATTGTGTGTACCTTTGTAAATACTCACCTCCGACGGCATTCATGTATATGTTCATTGTCAGTGCATCGTAATGAGTCCACCAACATATCTATTAACGTTATTTTCTGATTTGGTGTTCAATTCAACTAGAATTTGACCAAAGATTCAAGTATCAAAGCAGGTTTTCCTTTGTGACGAAATTTTACAAAAGAGAAGGTTTTGATTGATTTTGGGAACTGAGACCTTTCATGCAGTCATAATAACTTGCTTTGTTTTAAAGCCAATGCTTGACCAAATCTTATTGTAGATTATTACCAAAACACATTGCCAGCGTTAGGTTATTTTTAGATGTGGGTCTGGTTTAATACAAGTAAAATAAATTATCATGGTGTGATCAGGTTAGCTGATCCTGAAGTCAAGCAGTATATCATTAACATGGTTGTGGTATTTGAAGATAATTGTGAGCTTGGCTTACAAGAAAAAAAATAAACCACCTGTGAAGTTCAATACATAAAAACCTGACAAAAAATAACTACTCAAGTGTTACACAAATCTAAAGCAGTATAAATATTATTATCAAAGACAAATATCCTAATGCAAAAAGCAGTCATAAGACTACCCAAAAGTGATTAGAAACATTTGTTTAAAACTATGGAAAAGAAAGCAGTGGTTTTGGCCAGTGGAATTAGCGCTAAACAAAAAAGCCCTTTCGTCAAAAAAGTGCAATAAAAGTAAATAACTTGAAGGTGTGGAGGTTTTAAGTTAGTAGTACAATGCAATGGAAACATTAGACGACTTCAGAATAAGAAGACAGCTTGTTAAAAAGTATATGGCTAGCCGATGTTTAAAATAATAAATTTTTAATTAGGAAAAACAGTTATTTTTTCATTTTTTTTATAGCCATTGTGTATTGTGCTTGCATCCAATCTTTTTGTGATGAAATTTTCTCGTTTGACATTGCTTATATTATAACACTACAATAATTTCCAAAAGAGAGCAATGTGCAAACCTGATAATTTGTATTTCTCAATTGTAAAAAATCTGGCTGTGCATTTCCATTCAATGATTTTTAATGAATACATAGGTGTTGGCAACTGTCTTATATATTTACTTTATTAAACAAGTTTTTGAAATCTGATTTAAAATACTCACATCATTTCAGATTTTAAATATTACTGCTTTTGTTTTAAGCAATTTTTCATGAACTTGAGATTTTTCTAAATGTTGCACTTTGAAACATTTGAATTCAAGACAGGTGTCAGTTGTTTTGATCTCAACAAAAAAATATTTCAATCTATCATTTTTACATGATGATTTTCATTATAAACCCCTTAAATCAGTAGTTTTTAGCCTTTTGTACTGCGATCCATTGTGGCAACTCATTATAACCTAATGACCCCTATACGATTTCCATCATCCAGTCGCAAGGAACATGTTAAGATTGGTTTTCAAATCAAGTGGCACGATCATCCTTACTTGTGACCTGTCCAGAAAAGGCTTGTGACATCCACAGAGTTTGTGACACGCAAGTTGAAAGCCACTGCCTTAAGTAATGGATAATTATCAAATATTTTAACATAGAAAAAAATCACTGACAGCATTTTTATATGTGGTCTCAGCATTTTCAAATGTCATTGTGTGACAGCAAATACATAATCAGTTTTCTCTTGCCTTGCCATTTAGCATCCTCATCTATTAGTTTCCATGTATGTATTATATATCTGAATTTTTTTTCATGCATTGACCAATTTATTTTTTTAATGAACCAAAAAAATTAAGTCAATTTGGTCATAATGCTGTTTTCAGTAGTAAAACAATATCTGAAAATGGAAAAACAACAGACATTTTCAAGCTATTTCAGACAAATGATTGAAATGATAGAAATCCCCAGATATATTTTCACAATTGTTGAACTGCATATTTTTCTGATAATATTAGTAGGTTTCTCACTACCCCTAAAATATAAGATTCCATTTATGATAGAGCAAACATGTTTAACAGCTGCCTCTTTTCTTAACTTGTTCATTAGAATTAGTGAATGAAGACCTATGACCAATTGAGCTTAAACCAATATTTGGCATGTACTGCCCATTTTAATTGTTTTGGAAGTTATGGCAACACCACTGTTGTGCAGCAGAAATTGACCTGTAATTTTTCTAAATTTGTTTCCTTTGTTGTGCTAACTGATCAGTTTTGTTGCTGTGCTATTGATAAACTTGAAATTCTAGCCGTTTTTTACAAGCCTAAGAACATTACATTTTATTAGCATTTTCTAATGTCAAAAGTTGAAGAAACTGGTATCACCGTCATTTGCAGTAGATATGATACATTGCTTTTCACCCACATTGCGTAGACATCTACATATTAAGACTAGCTAATCATTAATTTTGATTTTCTTGGTGTAACCACCATACTTGCTGCATCTACAAAGACCACATCAGCTCAGCAGTTGGGCTGTTGTAAAAATGTTTTCATTTGTTGTTGCAAAGTCATTTGCTTTCAATTCATGGAATGTTTTATGTATTTTGCTTTTCTGTTGCTTGGCCATTTATTCAAGCAAGTATGTTGGATTATAAATGTGTCAACTATGTGAGCTCATCGAGTTTGAATGTTGCATGAGTGAAAAGACGTTAATATTGTAACATTTATTTCACCTGAAAATTGTTGCATTAAATTGTTCAATGCTAAGATGAACATTATCATCTAGTAAGTTGGTACATCTTTCATTCTGCAAACTAAAAACTTAAAGTGGTCAAATCTTTGTAAAGACAATTACTTTGTTTGTTTATTATACATCATAACTTTTGAACAAGAAACGCTAGAAAGTTGATCAAGGTCTCAAAAGACGTGGTTTCTAGCCTAGATTCCAATGAAAACTTCAGCGAAATACTTCCGTCTAGCAGTTGGGCCCAGGTCAGGTATCAGCAGCCAAAAATGGCCAAAAACCTACCTTATGACATCACTCAAAACAAAAACCAAATAATTTTTTTTCATTGCAGACTCGAAGACTTACTGAGTCTTTTGAGGGTTTGAACAGCTCTCTAACACAATCGGCTGAGGAGCTATGCGGTTGGTAAGTCAACCGAAATATCGCTGGTTTTTCCCCGATTTCCAAGTACGATATATTCGTAGACCGGCAGCCAATGTGTCAAGCACCAACCATTTAGGTTTTTACTTTGTCTGATTCATTTTGTAGTCAGCTGATTTCCACAAAATTGGAAACAACACACTCTCTATGTGTATAGTCTTCATATTACAAATGAACTTTGTGGTCTGTGGAGTTTAAAGAATCTGACTAAACTTAGAAATTAGATGATTTTACAACCTTCATAGTATTTCAGTTTGTTTTATAATCTTTACATTTTTTTCAGTTTCTTATTCAACCAATTTCACCTTACTGTTGTATCATGACTGTTTTTAGTAATGACAACATGGAGTAGTAATTTATAGGCTAGAAATGCTATGTTTATTGTTACTGGCCATACTGTAATGTTGTGATGTTATAAGTAGGTAGAAATCATAGCTCTCAGGAAATATATACATTGGTGAATTTTTGTCTGTGATGGTGACGCTCTATATTCAAGATTATTTTTTGCTTAATATGCTTATTTGTCTATGCAGTGCTTGACTTGGGCTATCTGCAGTAGAATTGATCTTGTGAATTTAAGGGTCTTTGTTTGTGTTAAGATCTTCAATGTTTCACATATATGAACTATCTCCGCCTGGTTTTGCACTGTTCACTTGACATAACTTTTCATTGATGGTGACTCAAGTGTAAAAGGATTTGTTTATGAATGTTTTTTGTTGTAATGGTTTTTATTTTTAGTGTTGGAGGTAAAACCAATCTTGTGGTTATGTTTATTAAAAAGCAGCATGCACTAATTGTTATCACCACATATCTTCATTGATGTTATCATCATTTGTTTCATGAACAGGGTTTCAAAATTGGTCAGATTTTTCCAAGAACTTCCAACTTCATCAGTGTAAGCTAGTAAAACGCTGATGAACATTACAGTTAAGCAATACCTGTCCATTGTTTGTCACATGGTAATATGAGATGATTCCACTGGTTTCACTTTTCTAAAGCTTGAGCATATCAAACAGAGATCTGGTTGTTGTGCCAAAGAATGCTTGATAATTACAAATGGCATCATTGTATCTGGTAAGGCGTTTTCACATTGTGGTAAGTGTGACCTTAAGTTGGGAGCATGAATAGTTCGAATGTCAGTGATTGTTTACTGGCAAACAATACCACTTTTGGCTAACATGTGAAAGTTTGTTTGCTCAGAATGTTTGCGTAGCCACATTAGTGAGATGGAAAATAATATGAGGAATGTAAACAGAAAATCCTTTTACTTTGCTTAAACTCACACCTGAAATTCACTACAGTAGCTGATATTAAAGAATGGCATTTTCTCTTTCCCATTATTGTGATCAAGATGTGCATAAAAGTACTGTGTTGACTTCTCTCTTTCTGTTGTCTTATGTAGTATTTGCATTTGGCCACTGTGTCTGTGCAGTAGTCTTACCTGTGTATAATTGTAACTTTAAGTTTCAAAAACATTGTATTTTTTATGGAGTGGTGGTAGTTGTCACGACAGGGCCTATCGAACAACACCTTTCACCAGGCTTTATTCAACTAAAAACATCAGCATGCATCAACACTTGCAGCGTACGTCAATAAACACAAGTGCCTGGTACAAAACTAAACACGATCTTATTCTGACATGCGATACAAACGACCAGGCAAAGCAATGCAATTCAACGCAGCATGCAATCAATAAGTGAAGTAATCAGTGAAGGTGACCACGGGCATCAAAATCATCACAGTAGTTACAGTAAATAAAGGCATGCACAACAGCATATGCAAAAATGTATCATTTTATTGGCCATTCTGGAAAGCGTTATTTAAGAATGTGCTGCAAATAGTTGTCAAAAATATGCAAAGCACAAGGTTGCACTATGTGTGTCCACCATTTTTTTATCTCAAATCCTCTGTATGCATTTAAAGCTAATTGGACTGATCCTTTTTTTGTTATTCATGAATTCAACTTGTTTTACCACCAGTTATTTAAGTTTAATTCAAAGTTTACTGTTTGTCTGCTAAGTTGCTGTTTTTATTTTTCTCCACTTTTCTAACAAATGTTTAAAACTATGCTGTATATATTTGATTTCAGTATCAATGTTACAAGAAAAGCAAGAACATAGCAACTAAATCTTACCTGAATAATTCATGTTAATTACCAAGTTTAAAGCAATAACTGTTGACCTCTAATTACCACTGTGATTTTGTGCTTGTTTGTTATGTGTGTTTTATATGATTTTTAGCTGCAGGTTCTTCTTTAATCATGTTGATAGTAATACACTATGATGTACTAAAGTTAGTTCTTTTCATCTATGCAAATATTTGTTAACCATGTCTGGGAATGGTGATGATGGAACAGCCAAAACCTTCAAGGCAAGGTACAGGTGGCTTTTATTTGAGCAGAGTTAATTTAAAATATAGCAAGGGTTTATTTAAGTCAGTGGTTCCCAAAGTGATTTCAGCTATTACCCAAATCAAGGTAGCAATTATATCTTATTACCCTGTTATTTAATTCTGCTCGAATTTCAGGTCCAAAGTTTCTTTTGCAGTGATCGCTCATAATACAGAGCAACATTGTGGTTTTGGTTCTGCTTTAACCTGCGAAGCATCTAATATTACCTCTGGAGGGTAATTTAGTCCCACTTCCGGTACCACTGATATAAGTTTTAATTTATTTATTTGGTTTGTGTTCAACCAACTGCAGGCCAAGCCTGAAAGTATCATCTACCAATACAGAATAACAAAGTCAGAGTGATGATGAAGTTATTATTCTTCATGGCGATCATACAGAATGATTCATCATCAAGTGCACTTGACTGTTTGCTTTACTATCATCGAGTATCATCCTTTCTGATAAAGAAACCATCTTACTATATTAACTGCTTTTTATCAGAAACCGAATGCTGCTGTAAATCAAGTTGTGATCTTCTAATGAAAGATAGTGCTGAATGCTGAAACTAAATTATTTTATTATTCAAGCAATTTCTCTGCTTATATATATTTTTCGTTGTAGATTGTTGATGCTTGGTTCGAAAGAGCATCTAACTCAGGGCCTCAAATTGCTCCGAGGGTCAAATGAGGACTTCTAAAGTAACCTGAGGGCCATATTATGATGCTGACACAACAATGGTAGTTCCTGAACCTCACTAGAAATAGCTTTCACAGCTTATTTCCTGTGAAAGGCATCATGAGTTAATAGGCAAATCATTTCTAGCTATCTCTATTTAAGAGGAACTTGTTCACTTGCTAGCTGAGCACTTTTAAAACACCAGTGAATAAACTAACTAACGGAAAGGTTAATCATTTCAAAATTCCCAACAGCACCGCGAGCCACACAAAATGCCCTCGTAGGCCACATGCAGGCCGCGTGTTTGAGACCCCTGATCTAACTTTTGTTTTTGGCATTTAACTGTGGTTGACAGTTAATTGTGTAATGTAATAATCATGAGTATTTCTATATAATGTTCTATATATTACCGTAAACTTAAAACCCCAACTGTAGCCAACCAGAAGTCCTTATTCATTATAGTCACTCTTTCTGAATTGTCACAGCTCACATGAATATATCTCTCTGACGTTACCTGTGTTCCAAGTTCATAACCTTACGCACCATTGTCAAATACCCTGTTTGGTAATCACTGTTCAAGCAAAATAGACTTCATGTGACCCTTGTAATGCAGCCACAGTGGTAGCTTTGTTTTCTTGCTTTTTGTGCAATTCCAACAGTAGATGATTTTCTGCAATACTTTCTTATCAAAGGTCAAGAGAAGAAGGTGATGGTTATCAGACAGATTTGTTTGATCGGTTTGGAATTCTACGCTCAGATGAGCCCAGCAAAAGCTCTGATTCTGTTCCAATTGAAGACCCAAGCCTCTTTCTGACAGATGATGATACGAGCGCCAGGGTATTGGATGCTAATACAGTTTCTGGTAAGTTTTGCAAAGTAGTGATTGCAGTTGCAATGCAAAAAATCTCGTAGGTTGAGGTTTTACAAATTAGTTGCTTCTTCTTGATCAGGCCACTTATTTGGTCACCACAATCATTAATCTCTTTTCCAGGTTTGTGTACAAAAAGTTATGAGTACCATTTATTATTACTACTGTTTTGTTAGTTCTACTTTTGTTCACTCTAAAAAAATAGATTTTGCGATAGATATATTGCAATATCCATAACATCGCTAAAGCTGATGGTTGTTTCTCTACTGCTTGATGTGATTAAACCTTGGTAACGTTTTTTGTTATGTAAGAAAAGTTTTGAATTAAATTTGAAGTCAACATTTTCAGACATCCAAAATTTAATGAAATAAATAAAGGAATTGGCAGTGAATTCCATACCACAGTGAAGCACATTTACTGAGAATATAACGTGCTTGATCAACTAAAGTATATATTAGTTCTTTAAAACTTATCTCAGTGTTTCCCACAATTGGGTTCTAAATCAGGTTTGTGGACTATAATTTTCAGGTTTCTATTATGTTGCAGAAACTTGTACTATTTGTGGTACTGATTTAAACACACCGATTTATCCTGTTTGTAGTACTTCCTTAAATATATACTGCAAAAAAGGCTCAACCCTATTGCATGTGTCAAGGGTTGTGAAAACCAAGAGACACTACCTCTGATTAGCATTACATTAGTACGGCATAATGCACGGGCGACAAGTACACTTCGCATACCGCGATATTGTACTGGAACGTTAATCCATCCTGTGATGTTTTGACTAGATTTTGAAGAAATTATTAAATTTGACAATAACTCCTTGTTCAAGCAACTTAACTTCACAGGTGAAACAAGCAAGGAATCAATGGCAAATTTTTAATAGGAAATCGATTTCACGTAACACTACTAATCGTCAGTCCTTAACATCTTATTCAAATGTAAGGACCGACGATGCATAGTGTTACGTGAAATCGATTTCCAATTAAAAATTTGCGATAGATTCCTTTCTTGTTTCACCTGTGGAGTGAAGTTACTTGAATTCAGATATGTGCAAGTTTGAATCATCGCAAAAACATTAAAGCAGAGCCCAGTCGGCTGATTCCTCGAAAGTCTACAGAAAACCTGGAGATTTTATAACTCCTTGTAATTCACAACTTCGAACCTTCATCCTGTTGTTCATGTCTTTTTTTAACAGCAGAATTCGAGCTGCAAGGTTCATAACAGAGGCGGGGAACCTATTTGCTATCACGGGCCGCAAATAACAACTGGTTCCATCTTGAAATTCTACCTTCATCTTACTATGAGGGATGGAGGCTTCTTATTACATTCTATCTTAAGTGCATGCTTTTCATGGATTTCGCGGCTTCGTTTTGACGCGGTGCAGTGTTTTAAATTGGGTAACGGAAATTCTGATGCAGGCCATATCAAATGTTGTCGCGGGCCTCAGGTTCCCCACCCCTGGTTTACAATATAATGATCGAAATCAACCGACTGCGTTTGATACAGAATCCAGGCATGACCTAACAAGTAAACTTTTTCAGTTTCCTCCTCCTCTCATTAGACCTTTTTCATTCATCCTTTCAACAGTCTCTCTTCGATTAAGTTTCAAAATATGCGCAGTTGGTGCAAAACTTAATATAGTTCCATATTAGCAGAAAGTTTTTCGAATCGACATATGTGCAGAATACATATGACGAAATAAAACTGAGTGATGAGAACAACTGTCTGTGGTGTAACTGTACACAAGGAAAGTCAGCAAGACTTTGAATTAGGGGTTGTCTTTTACGTAAGTGTTATTCGCTTCACAGGCAATACAGGCTTGTCAGACTTCCGCGTGCAGCTAGAAGACCTCACCGCTGACCACACCGGTGCTTCGGAAGATTTTTCCAAGACCAGCGACGCACCTAAAACCAGCAGAGCCGCCTCTGGTTCTGCCACCGCAAGTAAGTATCATTAAAGTTTTGCATTTTTATTTTTGACGTAATCCATTTGTGTTACTGCTTGCAGATTCACTCCACGCTGAAATTATGCCCGCAGCATGTTTGGTGAAGTCTCTGGTGGCAGTTGACCACTGAAATAAATCTAAACTTTATACCTAGTGTCAATCAGCCAAACCATATATTATTATTCTACAAAACTCTCAAGCCAAATTGCCACTGGTCGAGCGCTGAGATGCAGGATGTCGACATATTTTCTTCAGATCAGTGCGTTTATCAAGTGATGTTGGATGTCACCAGTGCTGTAACAAGAATGCAATGAATAAAGTAATTTAAGTTACGATCGATATTTTGATCGGCATATTTGCTATTGATTAGGCCAACAGCAAGACGAAACTGAATCTCTCACCGAATTCGAGGAATTTGAGCGTTTGATTAAAGCCAATACTGCTGACGATAGTGATGATGATTTGTCTGATATTCCGGAAGATTTAGAGCAAAAGATTTTGTCCGGCCGAAAAAGTAGAGGTAACTTTGTGAGTAAAATATCCTATACACTTGTGCTTGCCTTCACTGTGTCCCAGTTGTAGATGATATGGTTTCAATGTGATAACATTCAACATGGGAACTGTACTGGATGTTGGCTCCGTTTGGCTTAACAATTTAGGACAAAGTTTATGAACCAACTTACGCATGACTAAGCCAGCAACCTGTCCCAGTAGGTGCCATTGGTGCTTATGGAAACCCAGGATTGAAACATTGCAAACATTGACCAGACTTTTCTTTAGCATTTGTTATAGCACCTACGCCGATAACAGAAGCTTGTGCAAACCACTCTATCATTTGGAGAAGAGACGTGAAACGCAAGCTTAAGATTTTGTTGTTCCGCATGATTACTATTGCCGTCTTTCCATGTTTGTGGAGACATTTATCGCGGGTTTCGGGCGATAAAACCGTCGCAGCAGGACTGAGGATCTTCCATCTGGACTCTTTTTATAGAAAGGACAAATCTTCGATAAACACATGATATAAATAATTCGTGACCCTTAATTCATTAACGAAGTACCATTTGCAGTTTGATATCAATCCATTCAATACTGTCATTAACGTTCTTCCGGTACCAGCTTTTTATGGCAGAACGTTCAAGTAGTTTTTGTTGAAACAGAAGGAAGTTGCTGGTTTGCTGAAAAGCAATTGACATGCCGTTGCTCGATTTGAAAGCTCCTTCTAAAGTTCAGAGTTTTAAGAAAAAAGTATTGTTTTGTAAATAACAAGTATTGCGCAAGTATTGTAAATAACAAGTATTGTATTGTAAATAACAAGTATTGTATTGTAAATAACAAGTATTGTAAATAACAAAGCATTGTATTGTAAATAACAAGTATTGTAAATAACAAGTATTGCGCAAGTATTTTGTAAATAACAAGTATTGCGCAAGTATTGTAAATAACAAGTATAAGTATTGTTTTGTAAATAACAAGTAAAAATCCACGCCTGTTCGTAGCGTGATCCACGCCAGTTCGCCGTTGAATATATTTTATGTTGCGGGATTGCTGGAAACTGTGGCTTCCTTAGTATCTTCAGAGTTTTAAGAAAAAAGTATTGTTTTGTAAATAACAAGTATTGCGCCATTTCCCGAAACACAAGTCATATTTTTCAACTCTCCTGCAGAGAGTATGCGCAGTGGAGCCAGGTCGGAACCACATTCGCCGCCACCACTAACTGCTGCTGGAAACTCCGCCGCTTCCGATATTGAAAACCGAACCGCTCACCGCGGAGGTATTGCTTCGAGTAATGTTTGGATATTAACTAGATTCTCTTTGCTTTTGCGAACTGCCGTATTGCTGTGCGCCATAAACAAATGGTAGACCGGACGATAGACCTCGACTGACAAGGTTTTTTGGGTCGATACCGATACTGATGTTTTTCATTGCTGATATCCGATGCCGATATTTTTGTATTACTCGAGCAGTATATATTTGCCTCTTGAGGCAAAATAAACATCCTGGAGCTATTTTGCCTTCAGCCAAACATTTTCAATCTGCAGCTGAAAGACATTACAGTGCATTTTTTTCTTCAGGCCACATAAATAAAGAAAATAATTTCACAAGTTACAATTATTTTATCAGGCAAAATATACACTCCTGTTTTGCCTTGTGAGGCAAAATATATACTCCTGGAGCTATTTTGCCACCAGCCAATAATGATTGGCTGAACTGGTCACGTGCCAAGTTTGGACAGCATAACTGTCTCAGTTGGCTGTGACATCTGTAAATGGGTCAGTCTGATAGACAAGTAATGCTATGCTTTCAGTGTTGGCAAGCTGTTAGCATCTTCTTGCTTGCATTGTGTGAACTCTAGGGTGAACCTAAACCCTTGTTTCTACGCATTGTACTTGTCACGTGACGGTTTCCACCAGCTGTGTTTGACGAAAGGTCCAATGTACTCTAAAAGGATGGTTTAATCCGTTGTGCCTACTGTAGTCCATAGAAATTTATAGAACTCACAGTAGTCTAACTCTAAATAAAAAAATGCACTAACAGCAAACATGTGTTACGTGTAAGTGGACTTACTCCTTGTGTAGACATATGTGCCTACACTCAGATGTCAAAGTAAAAAACAATGCGCGACGCGTTAAAACCATCACTTCACTGCGATTGAAGAACCGTACAACATCGAATTCTGCGTAAACCTGGGTCCCTCTCGCTATGACGTAAGCACTTCTTGATGCACGCTGAACGCAAGACTGTCTAGCCTAGAGAGACTGATAAAACAGCCAATTGACGCAGAAGCACGTAACCTGGTTGGTTCGCCGACAATCATCTGCTTAGTGCTTACCGCGCCAAACCTATGAGGGAATGTTACGTCATAGAGCGTGTTGTCGGGACTGTTGCACAGCGGTCTAATTTCTATGCATGAAGGCTCTGTGCGCTAGGAACAGAATAGAGCATTTGTGGTAATCAATCAGGGGCAGAAACGAAGTAGTAACTTGGGTTCCCGAACACTCCATGCAGAGCAATAGCGCAACACTTTTATGAGCAAAATTTGCCAATGTGTATCGGCGGAGTTTTTCCGATACGATACATCGGCAACATTGTCATATCGGTGTGCCGATACATCGGTCGAGCTCTGCCGGACGACATCCGCGCTATCGCTAATTTTATGTTGCGGGATTGCTGGAAACTGTGGCTTCCTTAGTATCTTGGTGAAACCCTCGAGTGCGCGTTCAGATTAAATGCACTCCTAAGTTGCGATGCCACACCACTCACTGCTTAACTTCACCTTGAGCGGGTTTGGAAAGTATGTATTTGTATACATACAACCTATAAAATGCTGCTGTGTGGCAAGATCCTCGACATTAAAGCATTCCACGCCACGTTGTTTTCTTAGCGCTTTTCTGCCCCAAGTGCGAGCGAAATTGCGGGTTTGGCGTTAGGCCAATGAGGGTACAACAAAAGGTAGCAGAGATAATGGCGTCAGGCAACCACAAAAGACTGCTCGTTATTCCTCCATTTGTCCAATTATTCGGAGCGGATTGACTTTCCTTGCGGAGACCAGTTGCTTTCTCAGCAACTTTTGTTTTTTTGACATTGTGAAACAAGCATTGAAGATACAGTAAAAATGCGTCTCGATGAGCAGCTGTCTGTGTTGAGATATGTCACGTTTCTTAAGATAAAAACTTATTCGTGCGAGAACTTGCTTCTGTGATCCACGCCTGTTCGTAGCGATTAATTTCGTAAATCCAGAAGCGTCTGATCCGAAGANTTGAGGTGACCGCATTCCTCTCAAAATCTGCTTTTAGTTTCAACCTTCACTTGTCTATTTTCCATCTCCAGCTTTTTAAGCAGTTGCGAAACAACTTTTTTTAAGCCATGGTGACCTTCGGTTGTTTGTGTTGCGTTTTAACAATGTTTGGTTAGCGAATAAAACACAACGTGTTTCTGTATACTTGCAGACGACGACAGCCTGTTGAAAGGGACGGCTGCCCATCAGGACACTGGATACGTCAGCGCAGGTTTGTTTTTTCTTAAGATTGCATTGCTCAGTCATGGTTCTCCGTTCGTTCAAATCATTCTCGATTGTGAAAATTAAAAGCTGCCCTTGTTTGGAATATCTGTGCTGCAGCCGAGTCAACAAAGCCATCCTAAGATTCAACAGAATACTGTGAAATGCGTGTCTGCTGCTTGCTGCTGGAAAATATCGCTGGGCGTGTGTCTGTTGGTCACGTATCCAGTTTGCAACGCAGCTTGATAAAAGGTGCAAATCACAGGCTTACTTTTTAATAAGCTGCCCGTGGACATTGCCAACCTCTTGTTTTTAATGAGGCCTAATGAGCTTTGGTGTGGTGCTCATGCACAAACACTACACTGCGTTATAACAGTACGAAAGACAATTCGTCTGATAAAAGTGTACACATCGATCAGTTTGTTTGCAAGAATTTCAAGCTATATTTACGGCATGCGTCGTAAAACTTGTAACCAAACCTGCAGCCTGAGTGAAGCCACGCGCTTGACCATTGAAATTGCGATTTATTGCTCACTGCACATTTAATGTTAATGTTTTGTTGTAAGTCAGCCGTTTCGTGCGCTCGCATTTTTTCTGCTTGATTAAAGAATGATGATTTGTTTGTTTTGATGCCTTCGTTGATAGGTATGCGTCCCGTGGTGTGAACAGCTTTCCTGAATGTTTTTTATGTGTAGTATAATTTCCTCATTCAAGAGTCAGTCTTGTACGAAATTAGTTTCATTCCTGAAATGCCGTCTAACTGTTGTAGGAGTTCTTTTCGACATTTAGTCCAAATGCAAACGTGTTTCAAAAATTTTAAACTGTAAATATTCGTAAGAATGATCAAAGTTTGCAAATATCCGAATTGCATTGCGTCAAATTTCCAAGAGCGCTAATTTGGTAAAGCGGTCATCAGTAAGTTTTGATGGAACCATTTTTTGTTTCAGGTTTGAAACCTAGGCTGGAACAGAACAGAACAGTTTTAAAATACCAACGATTATTTTTAATTTCTTATTTACCAATACATACATTTAAGCTGCCGGTACACTTCTCTAATTACACTCACCGGCTTATGTGAAACCGGAAGTGTTGCCACAATGAATACTACACTGCAAGGCAAAGCATACAATAATTCTGTGCTAGATACGAAGCCTGAACGCGCTTTCCCAAATTATACTCATTCAGATCCCTTGTCTTCGAAATGTACGTGGCATCAGTTCATTCCAGTAGTTCGCAATATCACAATAACATTTTTTCACCGAAATTGAAATCACAAAGAACGGTCAAATGCAGGCCCCGCCCAGGAAAGCAGCATCACTGTTTTTGAACCGGTTCAAAGGTGCTTGGCTACCGGCAGCCCAACCGTTTTGTCTTAATAAGGATGATCAGAAACAAACCTGCTGCTACAAAAGCAACAGGTTTTACCAACCGGCTCAACGCACAGTTTTCATCTCTTTCGATGTGTTCACCACAATGAACTGGTCACGAATCGGTTTAGACAACAACTGCAATATGTTACTGGTTTTTGCGTGTGCAGGTGATCCATCAGCGGTTCACATCAGTGCCGAAGAGGACTCGAACATCGCTTTGCCGGATGATCAAAGTTTACAAGTCCGCGAAAGCGATGCAGAAAATGGTAAACGTCAGTTGTTGCGAAAAGCATTTACGTTTCTCCACAACAGTGCTCGAACGTAAAATATCCAGCCTTGCTGCAATGACGAGCTAGCAATGAACAACAAACTGTGTAACCGAGCTTGTTTACGGACTTTACAGATCAACAACCAGCCATTCCCGAGCATACCCAAGGCATGGGCTCGGCGAGAGGATCTCTTTCGCAGGAACCGTTACATTCTGGTGGTCAGATCAAACAGTTCACGTCATACGACGCCACGACCGAAGAATCCTCCTCTTCTAGTTCCGATGAAAATAACGCTGACGATACAAGAGACAGCGATCTCGCACAAGCCTTGGACCATTTCCTAGTCCCAACGCAACGCACCGACACTAACCAGCCTGATAGGTCTGGCCTGTTCTCGAAAGTTCAATTTTAGAATCAAAGTGCTATTCCCTGTGTCGCGATGGCATTCTGTTGTTATGTGACTCATGCTTCCGTGAGGTATCTGCTTCGGTAGTTTCCAAATTCTTCCTTTTTCATTTAGAGCAGGGGTCTCCAAACTTTTTTGTCCGAGTGCCACATAAGTTACCACACAACATTTCGAGGGGTGGACATCTTACATAATGAGATTGTTTCGGGATATGTTACATTCTACCAAATTGGTGAAATGACGTAAATATATTAATTTTTCGTTATTGATAAAATGTCTTCGCCGTCCGGATCTGGCCCCCGGGCCGTAGTTTGGAGACCCCTGAATTAGATCAACAAGGAGATGTGAAATATAAATTGCTCCATTGTTAATTTTGCGTCATAACCTTAGTCCATCGGACTGAAGCAATATCGACTCTGGTCTGGCAGCTATAGTTCTCTGCCAATAGAAGTAATTGTTAGGTCCTCTTGCTGCATGTGATGTTAGCAGCCGTAGCAGTTACCTATTTGTCCACATTACTAAACGATTCACGTTTCAACGATAGGCTGCAGTGAAACTGCGCTTTAATACTTACCTCGACATTAGAAAATTAGCGGGTGGTTTTTTCAGAACCACAGTTCAGTGGGCAACATGAAAACTGCCATTTGTGCCAGAGAGTAGGCTGTAGCCGATAGGAGGATTTTCGTATTTTACGTCCCACAAATGCCTTGAAAATCGTTTTACTCAGTGCTGCGCTGTAAATCATCGTGCAGTTCTTAAACATCTTTGCTAAAGCTGTATTTGCTTGCAGTTTCTTTTCTATGTTTTAATGACTGCCGAACTAGCGTGTGTAGGTTGAGGATTTCTGCCGTTCGAATCGACCTTTGCCTGACCTATCAAAGCCAGCCGGCGCACTTTTGTGTTTTGATTTGTTTATTTATTTCCCAGATGTATCATACATCTCTTTTTTGTCTGACGTAGTTTTGTGAGAAGTGCTGAAATTGCAAGAAATGTTGGTTGATTGCACTGCATTGATTTGTACCATATTTGGTTTATAGTCTGGTGGCCACATTCGGCACTACCGAAGATTTTGAAGTTTTGCTAAAGCAGCAGTTGGAAGATATGAGCATGGAAGAAATGCCTGGTTAGTGCGTGCTTGCCTATTCATATCTGCCTCGTTAGTTAATCTGCCTGTTTGATCAAATAAGAAGCACTTTTGTAATTTGCTTAAATCAACAAGTTTCCACCCAGTTTCTAATTCATTGACTTCAGTTTGCGTAGGGCAGTGAATGCGTTTTAATAAGGATGGGGTAGTGTTCCTTAATTCATAATTATAAAAAATAATGTGCATGGAAAAGAAACTGTTCGGTAGTAGCATTGTTAATGTGCAATTCCGTTTTAGGCCTCGAGGTTATGTCATGACGCGCAGTCACGTCCAGTCGATGCGTAACAACTGGAAACTTGCTCCGGTTAGACGTGCTTGGTAGCGCAGAGGAGACTCACTTGAGCTCCGTACGCATCTCCCTTCAGTCCCGTGTGCTGCTTGTCAAGGATACCATAAGCCTCAGTTCGCAAACCGTACGAGCAAATTGAACCTGAGTCTACGGTCGGCTAGCTCTGCAACGAACACCATACGGCCTAAATCGCAAGTCCTATAAACTTCTTGTTTTAGCCTATTTAAGCGAATAGTCATGATTTCTTCTGTGATAAATTATTCTGAGATACTCTACTACCATGTGTTAAGTATCGTTCGAATCATGTAAAACAAGTTTTCGTTTATGTTTAACAGAAGCATCGGGAAGGCTCGTGAGAAGTGGATCAGCCAATAGTCTGGGTACTGTTTTCTGTTTCTACCTTTGCACAAACATGTGTTTAGGAATTTGGTAATTTTTAGTCAATTCACGTCAATGCTGTATTCGGATCTCAAATACGAAGACACCGGTAGCTTTTTTGTTGGAAAAAACGCCTGTGCGCATACTTCGAACACCCAAGGTGCACCCACAAGTTTCATTCGGTCTCTTTTGGTAGTGTCGTTTGCATGCTTGTGTTTCTTTAGCGCCGTGATACTTTCATCATTTTCAAAATTGCCGACTTCCTGTTTCAGACGCTCGATTGAAATGCCTGCCGTAGTTTCAGTCATTAATTATCGTCCTACACATGTAAATATCTACAGCTATGTTTGACGATATTTCGTCTTTCTCGATGTTCGTTCTCTGGGGTCCAAAAACAAGTTTCACGTTCATTTTGGTCTGAATGTACCAGCGCCTTTGACCATTTCCAGATTCAGACTGTATTCAACCTGCCGTTAGCTTTTATATGACGAAGATTGTTCCGCAGCAAGGCATTGCAGATTTCTTCCTTTTGATGTAATTCGATTGCGATATGCTTTCTAGAGCGCCTAAATGCGAGCGGAGACAGACGCATGACGTCAACGAAACGGAAGAAGCTACCGGAGTAAGTTCCTCAGCAGATATAACTTTTCTTTAAAGACTTCCCGCGTCATTTTTCGTATGGAAGTTGCAATGTTGAGTGGTAGGAACGTTATTCGCTAAATAGTATTGAACAACGCCAGAGCTTCAGTATTTCGATTATTATTGCATTTATTCAAACTCTCAAGTGAGCACAACAAGTACACTTCACCTACCTCTACTCCGAGCACTTATTTGTGATTTTGAGGTTTCCTTCTGTAAAACTGAAACAAACGAGCCTTATATGCATTGCAGAGAACCGGCAGCGACCTTTGGATCTAGGAGTTCCAGCAAATCCAGGTTTGTTGCATGAAAACCATCACGCTTCATTTTGTCAAACTTGTTGTTAATAGTTAAGTTACTGGTTGCCAAGGCTTTGTGTTTTAAACTCTAAATGAACGGACTTCAGTTTTAAGTTATGGATTGTTTTGGGATGAGTTTGATTTGGCCTGAATTTTTTCCTCTGGAGTTGGGTGACTTTAGATAACCCCGTCTTCTTTCTTGCATTAAAACTCAACAGTAAAAATTCTATACTTCAGTCGCAACGTTTGTCGGAACAAAACACCGTTGCGTGGAAAGTACTAAAATTACGCGACGTAAGATAGTTTTGTTTGATGAAAAAATTTGCATACGATGTATAGCTGTGATGATTGACTAACCCCCCACCCCATCTCACCGTGCTCAAAAATCATTAACAGCTCGAACCCATGGCTTCATGTGTGATGACCAAAAACATTTTACTGCGGTCGAGTCGCTTCGCAGCTTAGGTCGCATAGTGAATAGTGCAGAATGGTTGACCCTGTATTGCATGCTTGAACCTTGTCCACAGAACATTGCGTTTTCACCGTGTTGCTCGACATGTTGTGTTTTTCAGGTCTTCTCGGCGTGGCTCCCCCGCCGGAGTTGCTCCTCGCGTGAAACCATCACCAATGACCAAGCTGCGTCTTACAACCTCCAACAAGAAGTCTCCCAGGTTTGATGTGTGTTTCTGTGTGTGCTCGTGTGTGTTTGTTGCAACGACTTGCGTGTCATTTTCGTACTCTCTTCCAGCTTTTATTTTTTCTTATCCAGCAACTTGTTTGTTGAGACTTCCTAACCGTCGCTCACTTAAGCATGGCCGATTGGTATGACTTTTTTATTCTTGGTGTGTTTATGATGATATTTGCATACTTTTTTTGCAGAGATTACTCGGGATCCTCAAACCCTGGCAGTGTATCTCATTCTTCGAGAAATCCACCCAGGTATCGAAATCAACCTGGAATAAACGATGGAAGGTATGTTTGGCGTATGTAATAAAAAGTCACAACCCTCAGTAGATGAATTCACGTGTTTTTATTCTAATCGTTTGTTATCCAACCATTTACGCAGACATGCGCACTACACATCCTGCTACTGTAGATTAGGGTTTTCAACCTGGTACTTTCCTCCAGGAGCCCTTTCATTTTCTCACATATTTCATTTTTGCATGAAAATACTAGAAGCGCTTGAAGCTCCAAGAAGGAAACAGACACACGAAACCGTGCAGTATTGTGTTAACAAAATTTGGATGTGTTGAAGGTTACCACCTCAAACAATAGTGAAATTTTTCTGCATCAAAAGCATTTCCTTTGTCATTAATCCGTTAAGGGCGGTTCAGCTCATGTTGTCACAATGGGTTTTTGCCTCGATAATGCTGTGCTGTTGTGCTGTTCAAAACTGCAACTTAGTCGAGTTGGTTGAGGCATCGATGATGGGAGTTGATTATGTGCCCGGAAGGGATTTTATTGAAGGTCTGATGTGAGAAGTCGTATGTGAAAAGTTTGACCAGGTTTAAATACGCATCAACAATTAAAAAAATTTCCGAGGTGCACCCAAAAACTACAGGAAAACAGATTGTACGTCACATTGTTTTCAAACGCGTGTGGGGACCATCAGGTAAAAGCCCAAGTCTCTCGAATTGATTGTTTAACGAGAGAAAAAATGTACTACATGGCAGCAACATATTCGCTTGTACTTTTAATGCAGTGTATTTCGATCTTTTTTGTACCGCGACCCATTATAGCAACCCACCCTAACCCCAACGACCCCCATCTAAAACTCGAATAAAGCAATTGTAACACAGCTGTGCATAGAAAATATCTACTCACGACCCCTCCAAAAACGGTTTACGAACAACCCCTCTGGAGGTCGCGACTGCCAGGTTGAAAAACACTGCTTTAATGATATGTTTTCTATTATACTCGTATTTTTTAATGATGGGTTGAAAACGCTCCGGTAGTTTTTGTTTTATTGGATACGTAAGTTAAAGCCAAATGCAAAAAGTAGAAGTGATAAATGATCAAAGAACAAGCAAAACGCACATTTGATAACAAAATCATTGCTTGGGAAAACACAGAAAGACCAGTTTGCACTGACTCTGGCCATGCTTGGTGCTGAAAAAATCATGATGGTTGAGAATAGCTTCCGTTGTTTCGCCACTTGAGGCAGATAGATTATCGTAGTTACCAGCTGATATTGGCTGGTTGGCAGATTCGTCACTATGTCAAAAGCCGGTCCTCCCTGCAAAAGATAAGAAGCTGCACAGTAATTGCATTTGTAACAAACAACAAACATTTTGGTAAATCGTCGCTTATGCTTCACTGTTGAACAAAACACTCTATAAATCTATCTTTTTGACAAGAGCTAATTTTATTCAGCAATGGCGCTTGCGCAGCCAACTCAGAAAACTTTCTTAGTTTGGTGTATAGATATATTTAATCCATGATTGTACCCTATCAGAAATAGATAAAAAAAAAACAGACATGCATACTCTGTCTCTGGTATCGCTTTTCTAAAGCGTGCGACTTATTGTCAAACATTAGCAAACCCTGAACAAGACATTATGTTCCATATTTTGCAATGTATCTGGTAAAATCATACGGTCGTGGTGGTACTGACTGGCAGTCGCCTTACTGTTTATTGGCATCGCGTTAATCTAATCCGCAAACAACACATACTTCAAAACGATTCGTCGTTTGTTGTATGATTTTTACGGAGAAGTAGAAATGGCAGCTTGTGAGACCTTCCTTGAAACGGCAACCTATGAAACTGCAAAGACCTCCCTGTCCATATGTGTTTTTGTGACCCATGCGGCAAAGTTTAAATACCACTCACTGAGTATCTTGTAATTTTAATGATCTACAAAATCTGCAGCACCTCGTCAGAAACATTGCTCGTGGCAAAAATTGTCCCATCAGTTGATTGCAAAACATTTCCATTAACGCAAGGTTACGTCACAAACGAATGGCGTTAACGAAATGTTTGCACCAGCTACCGCATATTTATGAACGGCGTGAAAAACGTTTAGCACAGCAAAGGATTAGGTCCAAATGTATCAGAAAATAAGTGACAAAAAGACGAAACACCTAAGAGTTTTCTTCCAATGCATCCTGTTATGCAAACACCCATACCCCATAGCAGCATACTCGTATTCTGTAACGTGGCGCGTCACTAACAAAAACTTGTTTGCACAAACGTTAGAGACGCCGTTTAGGAGGATGCATGCGTTGCAAAATTTGTCAAAATGTAGAGACAAGATCTGAAATTTCAGGAGAAAAGAAAAAAATTAGGTTAAACAAAGCAGTGAAAGTTGTGGGATTGAACGTTGAAGTTTTTGTATAGTGGAGATGACAACAGTCAGGTGCTATATGAAGGCAGCAGTGACTTGTTTTGATAATATTCAGGTTCGGAAAACCTGGGTAACCTTTTTCGTTTGTTGCTATGTTTTTAAGGAAAATTTAAGGAAGAATCCGTTAAATTGCAGATAATGCAGCACCACTTAATGAAAGCCAGCGCCCGAAATCGGGGCAGTCACAATGTGTTTATGTCAAGCGGTTTCCACCCACCGTGAAAAAAACTTCCCGTACGCCAGTGGTTGTGGCCAATGAAGTACCAACTTAAGCTATACAATCACGACACATCTTAAGTTTTTACAGCCGTCTGCGAGGCTTCCACAGTAAAATATGGTTGGTGTGGAAAAAGTGTTGGTAAAACTTTGGTGTGGAAAAAGTGTTGGTACAACAGATTGCGCATAAGCTGAAGAAAGTGACCAAAAAAAAACATCCTTAATCGTGTTGCATTTGGCATTAACAATACATCCTCTTCCTTGCAACAGCGTTTGAAACTCTGAGGCCCTGCACTACACCGGGTCGGTGGCAAACGGCGTATTTCGTCAACTTTTGTTCTGCGATCACCGCAGGTCAAGTGCGATCCTTCAGCCGGAGAGTAGTGACGATACGAGTGCTCGGTCGGATCTCTCGCGATCCGAACTTCGCGTGAGGTTAAAAGAGGAAGAGGAGAATCGAAAGAGGGAAGAAGAACTTGTGAAGCAGCTTCAAGTAAAATAAACTTAGATATTATTTTATATCTGCAAGAGAGTTTTGTGTTTGGTACATTCACGAAATCCACCAGCGTAACTTTGAATAAAGATCCAACCAGAACTTATCCTCTCATTGCCACGATTGCTTCATCCATAGTTTTATATTTTCTCGTTGCCACGTTTTCAATTCTATCTTCTGTAAGTTGGCCACTCCTTGTGTTTCAAAGTTGCTGTTTGACATCTGCGTAACGTGCAGCACACCGTTTCATTTTATTTTGAGAGAGAACATTTTGGACAAAGACGGAGATCACTTGAGTTTGAGGAAGTTTTGAAACTTAGGCGAAGTTCACGATATTTGGACGTTCCATTGAATCAGAGGTTTCCCCCAAGAAATCGATCAGTTGATTGCTGCCCTAAATGTGTTGATGCTCTCCCTCTACGACGAAATCTTCATATCTGCATTTGAATACCAACTAATTTTTGAAAACAGCTTGTTTACAGATTCGACAGATTTAAACCCTGGACTTCTCAACCCGTACATCTCTTGCGCAGTTCAGTTGCTTTGTTTTGATGATGAACATCATTATCCGGGCCGCCCGTGACTTCAGTTTAGTTGCCCATTTATCCTGCGCGCAACGCCCATATTTAGGCAATATTTGCATCATGTATTTATTAATTAGGACATAACGGTGTTGTGTTTCGCAAATAATTTTTTGGAAGCGAGTTGTGCTGCGGATCACATGTGGATGACAACTTGCAACAAAATCAGCTCATTCATAGAAAATTTGAGACTTCGTCTCTGGATGTTGAAATAGGCAAACTTTTAATTGCGTTTTTCGAAAAAGTAGAATTTGCTGTCATTATTACGCCGACAGTGTTAGTCAACATTTGCCTTCCTTACCTTTTCAGAAGAGGCAGTTTTTACAAACCTCCACCGAATCTTTTTTCTGCCGATTTATGTGTGATTGATTGACTTTGCACTTTGGAGTGGCTTGTTTTCTCTCCGGTGTAACTGAACTGAGCTGTGTTTTGTCGAAATACTTGAAAATTTGCGTAACGGTCAAGTGTGCTTGTCGTTCTGTTCTAACTCTTCGCAGTCATTTTGTCAAAGGAACACTCGCCCAAGTCTGTTACTGTTAAAGAAGGACTCAAGCGTAAGTTTAAATTCTAAGCGACATGTGATCTCGTGTAGGTCAGGCTTTCTATGACAGAACCTATACTCACGGAGCACCCTCGACTGCGCAACAATCAAACTCTATTGACTAAACAGACTGCTCAATGCTGGTGGCATTCCTTCTGCTTGTTCGAAATCTCTGTCGTGAATGTTTAATGCTGTTTGATGCGTTGAATCGTAGTCGCTGGCAGCGTACATAGCGCAGTTAAATATGTTCTTGAGCAAATAGAGGTATATAAAACAATGGAAGGCCCCTTCGAAAGTTGTTTGGTTTCGGTAGATTATTATTAGTCGTGGTATCGGTACGAAGGTTATGGCGGGAAAAAGTGTTTGAAGAAACACCTAGT
>JGI24021J15306_10000484_pt1 | contig 30366 bp, 16 predicted proteins | sample Ectturendosymbi1_FD_15306 | JGI IMG/M metagenome (IMG submission 15306) | reverse complement strand
TACAATGTTGGTGAAAAACTAAGAAATAAACATCAATATTCTGATCGCTAAGGGGGGTGCTTGAGCCCCTTCAGCACCCCCCCTGGCTGCGCCTTTGGCTATAACGTCTGTTTGCCAATAACGACCCTTTTCCTCCGTTTCCTTGAAGTGACGTTATAGGGCAATTCTACTGTTCAAACCAAGTGGTGACCGATTTTTTTCATTTAACTTGCCAGGTGGTCGATTCGCCCCTCTGACCCCCGTCAGTTATGCCCCTGAGTATAAATGAAAACCAAGCAGAAATCTTCATCTATGCAAAATAAACGGTATAATCTCTCTCAAACAAAGAAATCCAACTTAACTGCTAAAATGTTTGGTGCGCAATCTCACAAAAACAAGGCCGGTGCAACCTATTCTTCCGGTACGGCCATGGCCAAACCTGCGTTCTGACTCAACAATACGTTTCAGTTATAAGAAACGTGCCCACACAGCTGCTGATAGAAATTGAAAAGCCAAAACAACTGCCCTTTGCTGTACTCCAACCAATTCACCGCCCACTGCAGTTATATCCATCGTTCATGCATGGATGTTGAATACTGAATTAGAAACAGAGTTGGAAATCTACAAAAGACGATCTTTCAAGTTTGAACTCGAAGTAGGCTAATGCTCCCACTTCTGAAACCACTCTGCAGATTTTTGCAACGAGTTGGCTATTAAATTCACTACACTTTGAGAGCCGGGGTACGAAATATTCGTACTTCGGTTTCGGCCTAAAACCAGCAGTTTTCAGTTGCCTTACCAACCCCCTAGGTCCTCCGCCGATTGAGAGCTGTTCAAGGGCTCAAACGGATCGGACAGTCTTCTAGATTGCACTCGAAAAAATTTTTTTTGGTTGGGGTTTGCGGATTTTTTGTGAGTGGCGTCATAAGTGAAGTAGTTTTTGGGCCATTTTGGCTCATGTTGCATGGCCTAGGGCCCAACCGCTAGGACAAAGTATTTCGCTGAAGTTTTCATTGGAAACTAGGCTCGAGTCCGAGTCTTTTGAGCCTTTGCTCGACTTTCTAGCGTTTCTGGATCAAAACTTATGATTTTAAATAAACAAGTTAAATAATTATCTAATTAACTAATTAGTCAAAAATTTGTACTAACTTACATCATAACTTTTGAACCCGAAACCCCAGCAGGTTATCCAAAGTATCAAAAAACTCGAATTGTAGCCTAGAATCCAATAAAAAAAAGCTTCAGCGAAATACTACCACCTAACGGTTGGTGCCCAGGGCCAGGCAAAGTGGGCCAAGGTGGACTAAAAGTCCTCCACTTATGACGTCACTGACAAAAAACCCGCACCCCTCAAGCAAAAAAATTTTTTTCGAGTGCAGACTAGAAGACATGCCGCATCTTTTGATGCTTCGACTAGGTCCATAACCTGTACACAGGAGCGGAGATATAGCCGCGCAAAGCCAAGTGCGTATCAGCTGTTTTTGCGAACCGCTTGAATTAACCCGGACGTCAAAGTGATTTATGCCATAAACTTTGTCGAAACTGTCAGTCTCTGAGACTGGGTGTATTGTATTATCCCGTGTCTGGAAATTTGGAGGCTACTTTTGTTTTTACCTGCCGCTAATGCTACATCAGAGAGGCCTTTCTCAGCACCAAAGCGCGTAAAAGCTTCTTTGTGTGCCACCAGGCATGCGAGACGGGATGACATGTACATTCCATCCTGGTCCGGGAGGATGAAAATACGCACGCTAAATTTTTTGTTTGCCAGTATAACAATTAATCTATTTCGAAATATTAGCGTGGTACTTGTTATTTTATATAAGATAGTTACTATAGTAACAAGCTACACAAATTTCGACGAGGGAATCAAACGTTAGGGGGACCGGCATCGGTCTTCGTACAACCATGACTTAACGACGATTAAACGATTCGATGATTTTGCATGTTCGCAAAGAACGAGTTGACAGACTTGATTTGGACAAAATTGCTGAAAATGGTGTTCTTTGGTAGAAAGGACACTCTTAGACAGCTGGGTTGATTTTTGGAACGGCTTGAGAATTTGCCACTTGAAAATTATTCACAGTTTCCCCTGACGTCATCAGTATCGCCTCATGACGTAAAGCTATCCCGTAAATTTTTCAAAAACAAAACTGCCCAATTTCAAAAAATCGAAATAACAAGACTTTCTGAATCTTTAGAGGGTTCGATCAGCTCTCTAGCTCTATCGTTTGATGAGGTATACCTAAAAGCGTGCGAGCCATTCAATTGGCACGCACGGGCATTGTTCCCTTAGTGAATTTGCACCACATAAGCACTGCTTTGGATTCCTTTGAAAACTTTTATAAGTTTAGTGCAGATTATCCAAGTTGTGTTTCTTCACGTTGTGCTTAAAATATATAACCTTACGAATTTCACCACCCGTGTGGCTTTATTCTAATGGTATGCCAAATGCTTGTGACGTTGAAACCAGTAATACAATTTTTCAACTCGTCAAAAATGTTTAAATATCCCTGCACCAAATCATGCCGTTGTACTCCAGGATTTTTACCAAACATGCGGATAGCAAATTTTGATGAAACAATGGTCAAACGTTTCTTAGACTTCAACTTCTCGGTCGTCTATATTTATCTATATACCACATTAACGAATATTTTGATCAGAGTCACAATTCCATAGTGTTTGCTACATGCGTGAAGTGATTCTTTCAAAAAGTGAGATAGACAATTTTTGGAGCATTCAAGGAAAAATTAAGCACTTCATTGATTTCAAAATATCTTCGCTAAAACATAGTTCATATAATATTTTGAAAATTTAAAATAAAGATGCTGAAATGAACCTTTCTACACCAGGTGCGCAAAAAATTGTTTATTCATACTGAAATGCGTTTGTTATCACGCAGTCGTGTCCTAAAGCCTATTTGTGAGGTACGACAGGGATGCCCAAACTTTCTTCAACTAGGGCCAAATTTGACCAATGTGATTGTGCCCGAGGGCCAGCAGCTCCTGCTGAATTTTTTTGCTGAAGAGTACAAGCCGGTACAATCAGGAACTTCGCATAGGTTCGAAGCAAAATCACTCCTTTGCGACGGATTTTGTGCTCGTATTCACTCTCAGCATATCAAACCACGTCGGAAAATGTCTTGAATAGCGATAAACCGCTGTCGCTCCGACACAGCGACGTATTCGCCAAAACTAAAATGCTCCGGCGGGTCGCATTTCACTCCGGAAGCACTTTAATCACCTCTGCCTTACACACTTCACGATACGTGTGGTATGACATCCACTCTATTTCAACAACTATTTCTAATAGAAATAACATGCTCAGAAATACAGCAAGTTAAAAAATAAAAAAAAGAGTTTGGAAAGGTGTTGTCATTCTATGGTTTATATCTGTCATCTAAAATACGTTTCGCTGGTAGTTTCATTGATCACCTAGTAATCATATAGTTTCATAAATATCAATTTGATATAGGCCTAATAATAGCGAATTTCAAATGAAATTCCTTAAATGAAGGAATGGGAGGGACATTTCAGAAGTTTCAGGAAAATTATAGGCTTGTAGCAGTAGCGGATTGAGGTCAGACGTTTGGGAGAACAAACAAATACGGGATCCAACAAGTTCTTGACTTGTACCTTGTAATCTCTGATGGTGAAAATTGCTGGATATCACAAAAAGTGGTTACCTTTTTCAGGCCAAGACAGTGGGTGTATTTGTTGGTCAAACTTTCTGATCCTTCAGATGATCACCACCGTTTTAAAAGCTTTGTATCACTAATTCAGAAATTTTTTGAGAGGGTCCAAAAGCACGGGACTCCATTTTTCACACGCTGCACAATGATTAATAACGCTGTTGGTGTCTGCAACAATCTCTTGAATCTACAAAAACTGTTTGAAAAATATGCCCTAAAGTGTGATGCTCACTCGTGTTTTAACACTTCTTTGGCTATCCCCAGCACGATTACCGTATGTACTGTGCAACGTCTTCACTTCCACACGCAACAAGCTAGACTTAAGCATGCACCGCAGTAACAAGGAATATACAGTTGCAATAAAGAACACGAGGAGATATACGTGGTAGTAGAAAAGCATGCGCTTGATGGCGCTAATATATATTGTACATTGATGAAACACAAGCATAAAGGCCATACGCATGAATGACGTCATCACGATTATTATAATGTAGTGCGATAATGTCTTCCAAGTGCACAAATTTATAAAATGCATAAACTTTCAAAACCACTGTCCAAAACGTAATTCCGACCTGGTTAGAAGCACATCACTGTTCTTACATAAAGAATGACAACTCAAATTTCACGATACCAGTCCATTTCATAAATTTCAGGAGCAGTTTGTGGAGTGAGATGTTGTCCCAATACTATCTGTGTTTGTCTCCGTGCTTCCTCTTTCCTGTTCAGAACTTAGCTTGAACCAACCTGATAAGATCATCTCTTCACTTGATTTTTTCACTTCTTTAAGTGACGCCCACGTGTTACTCAGCTGGTTGAATGATTTTGTCTCTTCTAATCCTGCACATGAATCTACCTTGAAATTGATATTCTACACCAATTCATTTTCTCTGATCACAGACCAGTAAATTTCCAACATCACAATTAAAAAACTGTATCAAATCTTGGGTTGGAACGAATTAACAAAATAAGAGAAAAAGAAATGAATAATATAAAGCCAAATTGCAACAGGGAACTGAGCTACCAACTGGCTAACGGGAGTTTGTTCTCACAAATACCTAAACAGCACAATGACAGGTTAGAGTTCTTAGACAACGAGATAGTGAAGCCACTAAAATAGGAGCAAGTGAAGCTATACCTGATAACATAACATCCCATCGCAAAATTCCTAATTCTAACTTGAGTATGAAAGAAAACGGTCGAGGTGCCAAAATCCTTAGTTTTCTGGATGGACAACGGCAAGCCCAAAGTGCACCCCTTCTTGAAAATATGAAAGAAAAGTAAAGGGTAAAAATGTGCATTGAGATACTGTCGTAACGAAAAAAACAGAACTGGGAAGGCGCACCTGCAAGTGTCTCCATAACCACTCTAGCAAGCGATTATAGCTACATATCTGGAAATAACAACACGAAACACATACTCCCACCTACTGTACAGTGGGGATACAACTGGAAATTCAACTGGCGCGGAAATGTGGAAATACCACTGTGGAGCATTACTTCATTCATGAAATGCCAATAATATTTACAGTGTTTTTCATCTAATTGAAAAACCATGAAAAGTTCAAAGACTACTACTTTGATATCCAACAGTGAAAAGTTTGAATCTCTAACTCATAAGCTTCCCTTGAACAGTGCTGTTGTTAAATATAAAACTATCGCTGGATCAGGAAAACTACCGAAGAAATTCGGCAATCTCATTTTGGATGCTTGGTCATTCCGACAGCCTCGGTTATTTCTCTGAAATTGTAATGTAATGCTCAATATCTAACCTCAAAACGCTGCCGCCGATTTTCCGTGCTTATTGTTACTAACTATATCTGTTAAAGAGATTAAATTATTTTGAGCAAAATATTTTTTGAAAGAGCATGTTAGGATAATGAAAATTGGTTAAGATTGCAACGGAAAAGTTTTTCACATTGGAGTATTTAAAAAAATCGGTTTTGAAGTTTGGTGTCTAATGAAAATTGTTTGACATAATCAGATATATAAAGCGTAGCTCATTATTTTTTATATAGATGGTTTTATACAATCTGCTCATAACATGTTAAGCTCTCCGTACTGATGTGGTTTTGCGGTCAAACCTAAAGAGACAAATTACTGTTTTATGTAGGGAATTACACGCCATTAAAAACACCGAATAGAAAGTTTAATTTTCTGACAATAACATTCAAAACGGATGTCAGGGTTGCATCACATACGATTCTGGAAAATCACCATGGCTATACTTGGTTCACGATTAACTCAATACGTTTATCGTAAGCAATTTAAGAAGCATCGTAATCAAACAATATCTCCTTCCCGCAAAATGTTTCATTGCTATAAACTAGGATTTTTGATAAATCGAGGTTTCGTCAGAAATAGAAAGAGTTTAGAGGTAACTAATGGGATAAACATTTGCGTTTTGTGAATTACCATGTCAGGAGACGGAAAAATCGATTGAAAAGCCTGGCAAAAATAAATTTTTTTTTTACCTTTAAGACTCATCAACGAACTGAAATTTCGAATTCACTTATTTAAGCCACTGTTGATAACACGTTCAATGTAAATTCTGCACACACAAAAAAGGAGACCTTCATGGATTTTGCAATATATATTGTATTGTTTTGTATAACCTCTTCATTCCCGCACCCAACCCACTATAGACTTAAGCATGCATCCGAATAAAACGGAACACACCAGTACATGAAAAAGAACACGAAGACACATACTTGGCGGTAGTAGAAAGGTACACGTTAGATGGCGCTAATACATTTATTTTGATGATACACCAGCATTGATGTTTTGTACGTTGCATGAGATGATAAAAATCCTGAAGTCTTGTTGTGTAGACATCATTCACCCAGACACAATAAACGCCATTTTATGCTAGGAATCATTCAACGAATTTCAAAATATTGAACTTTTGAGGAAATTCTCATTTCGGCCGTAAATACAACGAATAACGTGTTAGTTAATTGGCGTACGCATTAACTACATTTATATGTTATTTCACCGCTTTTATACTTCTGCTAACAGCATTATGTAATTCCACGGTCATAATCTTTGTCATCAACTGGCAAAACGGAAAATAAACGTTCAATACAGTTACTTCTCAACACAAACATGTTGATTGTTTGCTTAGCAGTTGACAGCAAAATAGAGAGCCCTCATTGCTATTGCGTTTTGCAGCAAAATCAATAAAACCTCATCTGTTGGTTTAATGCGACATATGACTGCCGCATGTTCTTCTGTGGAGATGAAACCACCCCGGCACAAGCCTTTGAAGCAAGATCAAAGTTTTTGCAGATTTTGTTTCTGACGTTGCTGTTGGTTCTGTTGTATTGAAAAAGAAAAGTGCAATGAACAAAAATATAAACTCAGACCTTAAGTGCGCGCTCTCAAATCGCGTTATTTACGATAATAGCATTTAATATTTCATAACCACAGAAAAAAGAAAAAAGATTTAAGTTTAAATATGGCAATGGCAAGATCAAGTGCTTGTGTTTGGCTTAGCAGGAGTTTTTCCACGAACGAATTAAAATTTTTCATTTTGCAAAGGAAGAAATATAAAGTACCGCACTTTTTTCATTCTTTACACATCTGTACCGCTTTTGGTGTAAATTTGCGTGACTTTATGACAATAGGTTCGCAGAACAAAATGAAAAAATTAAGATTTTCAGAGGAATGGCGAACAAAAGTTACTATGCGTCTATCAAAAAGGAAAATATAAAACTACCCAAGGCCAAAACAGGTTCAAAGTTAAATTTTAAGCGTTGCACCACAGTCACCTCATACTCAAATTGATGTCTCAAATAGGTGCCTTTTTTTGACCTGAACTTTTTAGAAATCCTATCTCTACCTGGTACCCACCATGACCGGACGTTGAAGATAAAAGAAACAATTCTTTAGTTAAAAATATACTGTAGCACCATCGGAAACATCAACTGGACACAAACAACAATTTCAGTGCTGCCGAAATTTTTTAAATACACCCTTCAGAATTAAAACTTGCTTCCCAACTTCCATGATCTCCTGATGCAATAAATTTTCGGTTGTGTTCACCAGTACCATCGGGTGCTGCAATCCTATTCATCCTATTGCGAATGCATGGCCAATGTGACAATAATAATTGTACATCGAAATTTTCATTGCGTCCTTAGACAACGACATTTGCAATATTTTATGCACTGCATGCTTTCCGCCACGCTGCAACCTGACTACTATCTTTAAATATGGTTTCATTACAGAAACACCTTTGCAATTTTTTTTCAACACATGCGCTATTTGAAAAGGGGGAAGGAAAAGAGGCTTTTTACAAGTAGGTTTCAGTAATTTAGGACCGATGGCTGGAAGAATTTAGCTGTTTGCGCTAACATTTGTGCTATTGCTTGAAAAATTGCGGCCACTTGCTCTGAAGAATGCCGTGTTTGTTTTATAAATGACTCAGCAGCTTTTAAGGAGCCAAACACTGGTTGCTATGTTTAACATTGCAAAACATGTATTGAGTAGAAGGCTCATTGCTCGATTCTTCACTTTTGGGAAAAGTCCACGCTTTATTTACTCCTTATCCCACTCTTATTTTCATTTTTTGAAAGGAACATATTTTTGACGCGAAACGTCCTTTTTAAACCTGGTTCTAACTGCGAAGTTAATGAAGCTGCCGTGTCCTGATCATTTCGCCTATCGTTTTGTATTTACTTCCACCAAAACAAAGTACTTTTGCTACGTATTTCTTAGACATTCCGTAGGTATTACCTGAGATATAAACGTAGTTTAAATGTTGGAATCAATACCAAACTGGTAACAAACAAAGAAGCTACGATTCTACTTCGACTGGTAATTAGGCCTGCACTTCGACTGCTAACGCTACTCTGATGAATGTTCATGCATCTAGTTTTTACTCGAGATTGAAAATGAAACTTACGAATGTGCTGAGATTCTAGCAGATAACATTCGAACAGAAGTACAGTACGCTCATGCAGAGCACAGCAGAGACTCCGTCACTCGAGTGAATGAATCATGGCATCTCTCAGTAAAAACCATCCCTACTACGTAATAGATGCAGTTGATTGCACCATGACAATGTTTTTTGAAATGATAAGTTGACTGCAGTAGACGTTAATTAAAACGCTTGAAGTTTGCCATTTCATTCAAAATTGCTCATATATGTGTTGGTTAAAATAAACAAGATAAGTGCACGTTAGCAGAGGATACACAAAATTAGGAGCATAAATTTCATTCACCACTCTTCTTCCGTTAACCCTAGCAAAAATTTCGTTCACCATGTGATGAACCATTCACCCGGTTAAGAAGCACCGTGTTAGGGCATAACTGAAAACGCGCCGATAGTGGCAGATTATAAGATACCCGAAAATGGGGCCAATGCTAGTAATTTCAGGATAAAAATTTGTTCTTTTGTGCAGTACAGCTTTATATCATTGCACATCACAAACGTAGGTAATAAAGTATAATGCATAGAACAAAAAACTTAAAGATTTTCACAATCCACCTAAGAGAGGCTAAAAGGCGTTGATGTGTACAAAAAATTGAATACACGTAGTAGCAATCTTACTTTATGAAACTCACACCAAAACATAGAATGATAAGCAAGTTTTTGTCTGATGAAATTTTATCATCACTCATTTGCCAGGCACGTCATGAATTGTTGCATACGTTGCAGGAAAATTCTCGGTTTCAGCCTAGAAATAACTATGGCGAAAGCTCATCAACATTTTTGAATTGCTGCAGTCTTTTGAAAACTGTTTTTGTAACTCGGATCGGTGTAAGATCGAGTTAAGCGATAGTTTCGGTTTCGGTTTGGTCACCTGTTTCGGGTTGTTGGCTCATGCGACATGCATTACTGCGGTTTGCTTTCCGTGCTCCATTTCTCAAGCGCAACTTGAGCAGTAACTGAAATACAATGCGTCGGTAAACTTCCTTGTAAGCCACTGAACGATATATTACAATTGCTTGTGGTATTTTCACCTGAAGCTAAATGCGGAAATGTGAACTTTTAGTTGTATACAGCAGCACTGACTATAGAAATAACTAATTTTATGGTTTGACTAAGACATACTGCATCGATCCAAATAAAAGCAAAACAAAATGAAGTACTTATTTCCAGGATTTGTGAAGTTTTTCTTTGATGTTGAAATGAACTTCAATTTTGCATTTTGACAATGAGACGTCTAATTATTTGGTTAAACTATCAATGTTTCTTAGTTGTTAGTGTTATTTTGTACACAGCAAATATCTGTACATTATGCAGTTGACAACACAATGGACAAATTTCCGTAAAAACTATTTGCGTTTGCAAACCAAGTTTGGCCATTTCACCAAAAGCTACATACAATTTGCAGTGAAAATCTAGTCTCTTTGATTATCATTCTTGCTTTTGAAAATCAGCAGTAAAAGTACTTTTTGGAGAGTAGCGTTTTCACAAAAGCTTACAATTAGTTGCTTGCTCCGACAATGTTTATGCTTTTCGCAAGGCACATGCTTTTGACGTTGTTCATTAAGCTTTTCTTTTACTTGATGATTTTGACGATAAAATATTTACAAATAGAGGTCATGGATTAAAAATTCCTGGTTATCTGCAGACTTTTTCGATTAGGCTAAATGCAAATTCACATCGACTTTGGTATCGATTTCTGCATGTATGCATTTAAAACATTTAACCAACAATCGCAAATATACACCCGACATAACGAGATTGAGGATATCATGAAGTTGTGAGATCTTCTTGTAAATCCAACTTGGTAAAGGCTGAAGAGCGGTTAAATGTAATCTTTGAAAGGCGTTGAGATCAAAACTTTTTCAACAATTTGACGCCTGTGCATTTATTTTTTATCACTGTTGCGTTAATTATCCAATTATTTCAGGTTTCCTTACCTAATTGTAGTCAAAAAAATTTAAGAACTAAAACTTGCATTCTAATAGCCACAATGCACTTATGCGTGGCACAAAGTCAAGTTTATTGTTTCATGTGACTCGGCTATTAAACAGAAAAGATGCTGAGAGCCATTGCGCAATATGGAAACCAATTGTCAGTGGAGACTAGAACAAATTAAAATACAATGGCAAAGCAACTGATTAATGCAAACACGAGTTTCACTGTGTCACATAGGATTGGTGAAGTACAATGGCGGTAATTTAGTCAAATTAGACAATGTTTAATGTTGTAGATCTGTTATACCTGTCCATAAAGGTCTAAAAAACTCCGAAATTCTTCCTTCACCATTGAATACTACTACATGTAGAATAAATTTCCCTGACTTCGTTGTACAGTTTTCAGACGCGTCGTTGTACAGTTAGACGCGTTAGATCTTTGGCAAACTAAGAAACAAAAAACTAAAACTTAACCTCAAATGCAAGCTACTGTACCATGCATTTTAAACTGTGCAAAATATAGTAGTTTTACAAACCTTTCTTTATTTCCCTGATTACTATTTGCTTCCCGTAAATATTTTGACCCCTGCGGCCAGAGCCTGAACATTTAAAATGAAAAAGAACTAGCTGATGAACGGTTGGATTATTTTCCACTGTTTTATCATCGACTGCTTTCTTAGGAGCTATTGACATGCAGACATTGTCAACTTGCCAACTAAGAAAAAAGTCTAGCGTCATGCTTTATTGTTCGTATTCATGAGACATAAAATTGTACCTTTGCTTCAACAAATAAGGCAATAAACTTCATAACGCAAATAGCTCAAGGCCAAGTGGCCTCGGGAATTGCAACCACCGAACAGAACTTTCTGTTGTGGTCACTTTACAGTTCAAAGTCAAAATTGACGCCAGGTTAAAGATGCAGCAATTCGAAAGCAAACCAACTGTATCGAGTCCTTTATTCGAAGCGAACTTTATTAGAAGAGAGCATAAATCACATACCAAGTGTTTTTCAGTTCTGCAACCTGCGTCCCCGTACAACCGTGGGTAAAGTTTACGTCACAGATCAATAGTCAAGCGCAATGCCGTCATGTCACAAAACGTTCGCTGTTGTTTGCACAACACGTTCAGAGCTTTCAAAACAACATCTCGCAGCCATCGCTGCACAGCAATTGCATTACGTTCAGGATAAAGGTTAAACAAACTCCAATAAATTGTTATCTATGTTGATCCTGGGTCACAATATTAGCACTGTCATCCAATGAGCAAAAATGTGCTGTAGCATTATAATAGCATGAAAAATGTGCGTTATGGAACAACCAATAGTCTTTTATACATTTGTGCATGAGTTGCATCTGCAATACATCTGTGGTTTTCATGAAAGTTGTCGAAATAAATACAAATGTGTTCTACTTCAACCACGTCAATATTAAAATGATGTTAACGCGTGTCCTGAACTGGCATTTGCTTGACGTTCCATTTGTTGTGAAAGACCGTGTCTTCCTTGATACTAGTTAAAGCAGTGCTTTGCATCTTTCGATTTTGAATCACCATCGGTTTCATCACAGTGATTGGCGTTGGAGTTAAGTCAGGAATTCCTGTTGTATGCAAAAACAGTGCATTCTCTTTGAAATGCATACTAATATCGCTAGTGACTACTGGTATTTAGTCGAGTATCTTCTTTAATTTACTGCATACTCCGCAATAGAATGTACTGGCTGTTATATCTGCAATAAACTGTTTTAATTATTTCACAATTACGACATGCGCAAATTCATAGGTTGGAGACATCTTTTTATTCCCCGAATTGATCCCAGCATGCTCTGTATTTAATATCTGCAAATTTTAACCCAAACGCAACACAGGTAGTCATTGCAGTGGTCTCCAAATAAAAGTTCCAAAACAAACCAGAGTAGTGCATGCTTGCTGTCGCATTTAACTTGTCTTACCGCCATGAGGGGTACTCAGGTATTCGTAAATGTTCATTCTCTGCAATCTTGTAAGCACATGTGTGCGAAATTTACTTACGGCGTCTGAAACAATGAACCGAAATTGCAGCCACAATAGACAGAATCCAAGATAACCAGGCCACGAAAAAACCATAACTGAATGGAAATTGACCGCCTTTTATCGATTTCGCAANATTATCTATATTTTTTCCGACAGTGAATCCGGTTCAAACAGCACAGCCAGCAAGCGAAGAAAAACCTGAAGANNAAAAGAACAAACAAAACATTTGATAGCTGAAAAAAATCATGTGATCTCCATTTAAAGTGAAAATAATAAATATATATAGCTTTCAAATCATTCTAGTCCATATGGACATGAAAAATTCATGCAAAATCTGGTTGCCTTGACCTGCCATGCCATTGGAGCACCTTCATGGAGAGTTAAGCGTGCACGGCTGAAGTTATCTAAATCATTCTATTTGAATAATATTTCAGGACTGATGATGTGTAGAGTTACGTGAAATTTATTTCCTAGTAAAAAAAATTGCTAATTGATTCCTTGTTTATCTCCTTGNTGAAAGTACTTACTTGAANCCGGCGCATAATCCTGAACACAATATTGTCTATAGGCGTCGTTGTTTATGTATTTTTTTTTTCACTGTTCATATATGTGGGACGTGCATGGTCGCATGCACAAAGACTTAACCGGCATTAAACAACGGGTTGAGTCATAGTTGTGTCCTTTCAACACTTAGTGCTTGAAGGTGCGTGGTATCAGAGTGTTGTACTTGCATAACCTAAACCAACACAGTTGAAAGTTGATCAAACTTTCAATATTTACGTTTTTATTTTAAAGTAATAGCACTTAGAGCCCAATTGGTTAATGCACATCAAATATTTTGATAAATGCTTTCGTTTGTGCAATGCACCTCCAAAATTTCGCTGAGCTTCAATTTCAGTTTCTCTGACTTTATGTTTGAAAGCACATGTATTCGCTCTTTGGTTGTAAACATTGTATATAGCAGAAGTCACCAACGTGGAGCCCGCGGGCACCAGGTCGCCGGCAAGGACCAAGTAGGTCGCCCGAGGACCTGTTCTAAAAATAACATTAGCATGATCTATATCTTCACATTAACGAATATCACTACTAAAATAGTTGAAGGTAAATTGAGAAAAATTTTTATTTCAGAAGTGTGCATCAAACTAGTAGCCCTTCGCATTAATCGGTATACAAGAAGTAGCTCGCAGTTTCAAAAAGGTTGGTGACCCCTGGTATGTAGGTACGCGTCTATTTGGCAAGCATCCAAGTAAAATGATTATGTTGAAGAAAAATATAAAGACAAACGTCTATATGTTTATTGGAAAAAATCAAATAGTAAAAAACATCATACACTTGATAGAGACGACAAAAGTAATACACCATGGGGAGCTTATTTGTTCAAGCATTTCCACACCTGGAAAAATGTTTGCTTCATATGGAGAAATTACAGCTTTTCCAACTTCCCAAATCCAAATTTAATCTCTTTAATGTGTATTAATTCTTGGTAAAAGTAAAGAGTTCATATTGAATTCTATCTTGTGACATGTTTCCAGTTGGATGACACAAACGAAATGCCTGCAGGCGAGGGTTTTGACTTGGAAACAAGCCTAGTGTCGAGTTGGGCTCTCTGCATTTGACTGTTTGATTGCTTTAAATAGTGATGAAAAATTAAATATGTAGCAGTATGTGGAAAGTTTCTACTGTTTATTTGCTGTTGTATCCGAATGGTTGATTCATTTTCTCGTGAAGTCCTTTTCACGAGCTGTGAAGTACTGGAGAGAGAATTTAAATATTGATTACGATCGAAAACAAATACAAAAACTGTGTCTCTGCCGTAGCGGTAACCTTTCTAACATCCTGTTCCTTTATGCAAACTTCGAGTAAAGTAAGTTTGCGTGTTTCAAACAAAACTGTTGAACGTGTTCTTGTCCGTTTCCTTGACTTATTTGAGAAAACGTTCAATCGACGATTGCCTCATCGTTAGCCATGCACGTTAGCGACATCACCACCCTCTTGAATACAGTGGAAAACATCTGAAGACGCCTTAACGTAGTGCAGCTCTTGTCACACGCTTTGTATAACTTTTAATTTGGATAAATCTGTCATAATTGTTTTCCAAACGCAGGCGCTCTTGGATGTTGAGAAAAATGGATTTTTGGTATCCAGCTAACGAAGGCTTGTCGTCATGTAAATGTCTATGTGTCACTTTCTCGCAGCGAAACGTTGAATCATCCGTTGTAAAAATGTAAATCTATTGTTCGAGAAAATCTCCATCACAAAAACAGTTTTCAAAAAATCGCCAACTGCGAAATGTCTAGCAAGCGACAATTGATATTTGTTGGAAAATAAGGTAATGTGGCCTCCAGTCCTGGTAGCACAGTAGCGGCGTCAGCACGCAGAGTGAAAGGTTGCTTTGGGCTTCTGGCGTGATTCTATCGGTGATACACGTTCGACGTCGTTTCCCGCTCCCACAATCGATAATCGCCATCTCACGTTTAGGTCTGGTAAAATATCTTTGGTGATGGCGTATTTGCGTCCACTGCCTGATTGTCTCTGTTACGTTAGAGGAGTAAGCCAATATTTGTAGCGATCGCGTTTGAGATTAAGTGTTTTGCCTTTGATTTGACGGTGTTGCTTTCGACGATTCCTAGTGACCGCGTCTTTGCTGAGGGCATGTCGATGTTTCTCAAGTTTTGTGCTTCCTCTTTCAACCTTGCTATTGATTATTTTGTGCCATTGTAATTTCTGCTATTCGTTGACATTCGTTCGAGGTTTTGGCGAAGATCACGACTTGTTCCACAAAAAGTAACAATGGCATTTTCTCATGAAAGCTGAATGAAATACATAAAAGTACCTACTTTTCAAAACTATTACTTGCTTGTAAAATTTCTACAAAATTCTTCCAAAGTTTTCTCTTGTGCAACAGAGTCTATAAGCTGTAATTTCGTGGAAAGTTATTGAAAATACAACTTTTGAATTCTCGGAAAACAATTCGTTTATACGAAATGCTCTTACTTGCAGCAGTGATTAAGACATGGGCAATCAGAGCCATCGTCTTCTTCTTTCTGTTGCAAAATGTCGCAGTCAAAATAATAAAAGCTACAACAGACTACAAACCAGATAAAACCAACAAACTGAAAGTTGCTTGTGAATAATCTGCAAAAAAGTCAAAAACAAATTAAACAAATTTGAACATTCGCAAGGAATCTTTCATAACGACTGCAGATCGTCTTTCCGAGACTATCCATACAATATTTATTAAATGATGTTTTGAGAGTGTAAACACCTTGTTGTAGACAAATGTGCTCAGTTTGGCTCAATAAAACTTTTTTCTTCTGTTGAAATCAATTTTAATTGCGGCGATAGTTCCTCACTTTATCCTTTTAATGACCGCGAAAACGACTAATCAAGCTTTTGCGGCAATTTTGGCCATAACTCGCTGAAGATTGTGCTAGAGTGTCAATCAAAAGAAAAGATGTGGATTTTTGTGTAGTTTTCGATAAACAAAAATTAGGAACCTTTGCTCTTGAAAGATTTTCTCTCATCTCAATGTCGCCACGGGGACATCATGAAGGCCTCACATTGTCAGGCAAAATTTAAAAAATACACCACTGTTTAGCGTAGTATCATAATGAGAGCATTAGCCTCTCAATGCATAGCTGTTCAATAACTCAAGCTGTTTCAATCACTTTCAAACGGCCTTAGCGACCTGGATTTGGTTACTTTGATTCAACTTTCGAGTTTTGGAGTGGATCATTGATCCTGTAAATGGTTTTAACAATAATTGAGTGTTTTCTCAAATATTTCCTTAATAACAAGTGTGTGGTGAATTCATATATGTATCATTGCTTTTCGTATGCCGACCAAGATCATTTTGCATTGTTCTTGTTGCAGTGCATGATAATTTGCAAATTTTTTTCTTATTTTGGAAACGCAAATGCATTTCTCTATTCAAGCAGCCAATCATAAAACAAAAATATGCTTATAACAAAAAAAAAGGAAAGCACTTGAAATGCTTAAGAAATTAAATTCGGTATACCTGGACGTCCTTCAATATCGTCGTAGCAAAAAATATTGTTGCATGCTCGAATCAAGCCAGGAGATCCATCACCAGCCATTCTTAACCAAGCGCTTGTCGCCAATGCAATGACTGTAGCAACCAATGTCACAAAAACCGTTATGCAGCTGCAAACCTGACACACTGATGTTTTCATTGTTGCTTTCTGAAAACAAAAGGCATTATTATGTGAAAAGAACTCCTTGCCAACAGCGGATGTTTTTGAAAAATGGAAAAAAGTTTGGTTGTTTTGCTTAAATGCAGCCATCAAACTTTATTCGAGATTTCACACTGGCTTCGGGTTGTATGCGATCACAATCACTTTTTTGTGTTGATTTCTCGAAATCCTAAAAATAACTGCATAGAGATGCAAGACTTGATGAGCATGTTTTGGTGATGTTTTTGATATCACCTGATTTTGTGGTTGACGAGGTTAAATTATCGCGTCAATGCGCCACATACAGCATTAACCACATCCTACAAGAATATTAAAGACAATCCATTAAATATTTTTACTGTGTCCGTTATTGAATATTGAAAAATTTATGGCAGGAACATACCTTGTCTAGAGTTTTCCTGCTTTATCTTTGGTTGTACCAAATCTCATCAACAAACAGCAAAGATTTTTCAATATCTTGCAAAAGATGCAGTTGTTTTTCTATTTTATTAAAAGAAGGACTTAATTTTAATCAATAAAAAATGTTTGTTCAGCTTCAAGGACAAAGGGATGAGAAAAAAAAGTACCACAAACAAAGCCAGCCGAGAAATTACAAAGAACTTTTCTCTCTCGCCAATTCGATGTTCCATACAAAAACGAAGTCATTGTCAAAATATGCGAAAACCAAAGTAACACCTAAAATACGTCTGTGTTTCAAACCAGTATCAAAAGCAACATACAGGCAATATTCCTTCGAAAGAAGGTGCAACAGCGCAAATGCGCAGTATAACGAACACCAGACCATTAGCGCGGTTATTTCTTATTCTCGCACCCCTGCAACGTCCCAAGTTTAATATCGTGTGTATAGCGCATAGCCCTTTTACCCCATAAAACGCCCTTCCCTTCTGTGTCTGCGTGGTTGCGCAATTGCACGCGCACGAAAACAAATATTTCCTCAATGTGAAATTTTCATAGGGGGAACACTGCATGCAGTTAAAGCGTTTCGAACGAATTTACAGCACTGTTTAACTTGAGTTCTATTTGAAGTTAAATAGTAAACATGTCTTGAAACAAACAGATTCAAAAAGCGAAAAGCTCGCATGGTTGGTCGATCCAGCACCCTGTTGTGTTTTGCAACTATAAGGAGCAAAGATACACTGCGCTGTTATAGTCAGAGTCGGCGTTACCACTAGGCGAACTAGGCCGCTGCCTAGGGTTGAGAATGTGGCGAACGTACACCAAAGAAAGGGAATGAACATGATGAGAGTGAATGAAACATACGTTCACGCAGTTTATGAGAAGGTAGAGGTGCCGCTCAATTTCAGGTTTGCTGCAAAAGGGCTAATGCTTTTCCTATTAATTTCAATTTCACATATACTATGCAAGTTATGTCGCAATTTGACTTGAATTTTATTTAATAAACTTTTGTAATGTACAAAACGTCCTTCGTATTTCCGTAATGTATGTGATAAGTAGAGTAAGAATCTTTGTGTAGTAGTGGTGGGAGCGCTGGAATGGATCTTGCCTGGGGTGCTCAAAAGTCTATCAATGGTTTGCTGTCAGGGCCTGCAAAGCATGCCCTCCAGGCCATACTTTATCAAGCTCACTGCAAAATTTTAAGGTTACCACCTATGTTCTTTTCATTTCTTGATTCTTGATATTTCCTGGCTGCGGCGCTTACACCCGAGTAGGTTTATGCCGAAGCCGTCACTAAATCATGTTTCACTTATCAAATGTAGTCAGATTAGGAAAAGCTGCCGAAATCCAACATTACTGGTGTTCGTAGCCTAGTAAACCAGTCAGCTTTAGATTAGGACGAACCACTTTAATTTATGTAACAAAGAGATACCAGCTGGCACGCAACCTAACCAACACTGGTGACCTTCGCAAACGTCAGAGCTTTGTTGTCCATGTAGAACTTCGTTGATGTTTACGACACCAGACTGCAAAAGAAGTTTTTTTAGGGCTATGTTAGAATTTTTGTGTATGTCAGTGGTCTTCAACTTTTTTGTTCAATCGCCCCCCTTCAGGAATTTTGCTCAAAAATCGTCCCCCACTTATGAGTTCAGTGTTGGCTAAGTTATTTTTTTGATTCCAAAATATTTCAATGCTAATGAAATAAACGGACAATCTGGTTATCACAAAAAAACAAACAAAACAAATGTATTTGACAAAAATGTTTTCATTTCTAAAACCACTTGGTTCTAACGGTTGAGAACCTTTCCCCTGGCTTTTTATCTGCAATTTTTTTAAAGCAGCTTGCAGGATGGTAAGTTTAAGTCGTATGGCGTTTCCACGGTCTTGTAAATGTCAAGACGATTGCATTATTTATTGCGCAAATGCACGTATTTTTTCAATACAAGACACTTAGTTTTAAGTTACGAACCAAAGATAACGGACTGTGACGTGTTTTGACTACAAAACAATGTTTTGGCAATGCTCTACCGAAGACTACGAAGTTTTGTTTCAAGGCAATTTTGATAATGATCACATACAGTTAGCGAGATATATGACAGTTCACGGCGAAACATAATTAGGCTAAACTTAAATCACAACTTTTGATTAATATTCTTGATCGTAGCAAAAGTTGATGTGATGACTCAGTGGTAGCGATGTTGTGATTGTTGGACCATTTTTAGTATCTTCAATGAAAACGAAATATTTATTCTTTAAGAAATGAAGTTCGGCAGATTACGTATTTTCCGATGGATGTATCAATTCGTCGCTTTCAACCAACATAAGTACTGTATACTATAACGAACTTAGCTATTCAACTGTATGCAAGAAAAGTCCAAGATTCCGCGCGTGTTGATATGCCTACTTACTGCAGCAGTTTTCCCACTATTTCACCTTGCTTTAAACATTAGGCTTTACAATATAGGCCACCTGAAAATTTTTCAGAGCGGCAATGTTTGGCTCCCAACCAGTAACACTTTGGCCTTGGATAATGGATAGTTAGCGCAGTGAAGCGTTACACAGGACGATATTATTGTAGTTTGTTACTGTGCATCACAAGCCCTATTGCGCTTTATAACTTTTGTTACGGAACATAGAGTCGAAACTGCGTCAAATAATTTGGTTCCAAAGTTGCAAATGTAGTTCTTATATTGAAATAAATTCAGAATTTGAGTATATTCTAACCTGCAGAAATCGCCACTCTGGAAACTGAAATTGCCCCCCAAATCTGGTAAATCACAAAATCGCCCCGAAAATATTTCAATGCTAACGAAATAAACGGACAATGTAGTTATCACAAAGAAAGCATAATGCATAAAATCGCCCCTGTGGACGATTTCACCCCCGTTGAATACCATTGGTTTACGTAAATGCTGCAACGCCTGTTTCTTGTGTAGATAACATTTTGATGAATTTTTGTTCAAATAAACTCGGCATGCATCCAATAAATTAGTTTTATGCAAGAAAATCGTCCTTTAAAAGCTTTTTTGGTGGACGGGTGCTGGAATGGACCTTGCCTAGGATGTACCAGTAAATTAAAGATGCGCAAATTGCAAAGAGAATGTGTTTGTCTACGTTTAAACAGATCGTGCCACGGTTGATTGAGCAAGATGGTATCATAACCTGTGAGGAGGCGCTGTAAATGGATCTTGCCTAGAGAGCTGGAATGGCTTGCGCCGGCCCTCGTTATAGTGACAAACGTGCTAATAATGCTATACTTGTGTTGCCGCAGCTGTGCAAAATGGGTACCTGCCAACTGTTTGGTTTTGATTTCCGCCAATTATTTGGCAAATCAAGTATGTTAAAGACAACATGAAAAACTGTCAACCTTGCTTTTGAAGGCACTTTGCTCCCAATTTTACGCCTTATCAAGTATTTGACAACATTCTCTACAAATTTCAAACGTGAAAAAGTTTCTGATTTTTTAGTGGAGATTCCACGTTCAGAGAATCACTCGTGCTTTGATCAAATATGCACAAAACGCTCTTTTGTGAAGCGATTACGCTTCACGTAAAGCTGCAAAAATACATTTCAATTGATTCAATTGCAAAACTGCGTTTAAAAAACTCAGAAATAAAATACTGCAGAATATTTGTATATGAAATTAAGGTTTACTCATTCCAACCACCGATTTTTGTCCTCGTTGCTCATAGTAGAACAGAGCAAATTTAAAATAATGTTGGAGACAAGACTTCACTACGTAGTTTCAAAGATTGAACTCTCAAAAAACTGATGCCTCGATCTGAAATACGTCCAATCGTCCACAAAACGGTGAATCAGTTTTATGTAACAAAGAAACGTACTAATTTTCAGAACTTAAATCTTTTTGCACATTCCCTGCTTTTTATAGTACTTCATGAGATATTATACACTAAAAACGTAGCTTAGTTGTATGTGCCTTGCCATGCTTCATTTATGAACGCCTATTTACAAATAGTGAATAATTATTTTCTTATCATTTTTGTCACTTTTTAAGAGTATCAATTGAATTACAGATATCAAGCTAATATCTCTGCGAATTGTCAATTGATTTGACATCTGTGCAATACTGTAGAAACCTGCAGGTGAAAACTATTCTACTTCGTCCTGATTCGAAGCACTACCCTGGAAATATGGTAGCATGCACTTTGCTTTACAAGTTTTCTTGCGAACCTTTGTCACCTTTTGGCTGCAGTTCAAATTTTCAGTGTACTGTAGAAACAGGCAAACAGAGCTCTTTTTCACTCTTTCATTACTTTCAGGCATAAAAAACAGTAACGCTTTTCTGTCGATGGCTTTTTCAATGAGTTTATTTTGTACTCAGCCAAAAATCAACTTGTACCTTTTATCTTCTGCTCTCATACTTCACAACAATAGCTCATAACTGCATTCGAGGATTAGCAGCAAGATGATATCTGTAATAGGGTTTTTCGTGGCATGCCAAGCCCAGGGCTTTTGGTCAAGCAAGATGGAATCACCCTTCAGAATCCCCAAAACATGCAAAACATGTCAGCACTTTCACATCATGGTGTTTCCACCACCACTTTTGACAAAAAGATGTTTTGAGTAATATCAAGCATATAGTTCTTGGATTTTTGTTCGACTAGAAAGGTTTTCCACTTGATTTCAGACAGTAGGAGATTTCATGTTTTGCGTTTGATTTTCTTTCAAGACTTTAGTCGTAATCGCCATAACATAAAATATTTCTATGATAGTGTATTAAACAGATTAGACTAGCAAAGAAAAAGGCACCTTTTCTTGTTACTTACTTTCGTACAAACCTACCTTTTTGGTAGCGAAATAAATTTGGAAGATTTTTTAAAACAACCTACTGCATTTCAACTTATTCTACAAACCGTTAAAATCTTTTGTTTTTTTGTATGATTTTCCTTCAGTTATCAACGTAAGCTTATTATGAAATTATCATTTTGCTGCCTAATTGTACTAACATAAAGCACTTACCTATTGAAATCCTTGAAAGCAACTGCATTCAGAAATAACCTCAAACCTAGAAAGATTTTTTAAGAAAACGTACTCTTACTTCAGGCACGCATACTTTTATCGAAAAAATGGTTTGAATCACAGTATTTTGCAAATTAACGAACTTGGTTGTCGTAGTAGTTGCTTTCCGGTACAACGTTAAAATGTTTCCTTTATTAGGTAAGTATTCCTGCTTGAACATAAGCGAGCTGTGCGAAAAGTCATTTTGGTGATTGCACAAGTCGTGCATATTTACACAGCGTTTTCAAGGTGTTATTTGCTTTTAATACTGAATTATCGGCCAAAGCTAATAAAGCAGTACGCCAAGATAGACATTTTTCTTAACACGGTTACTATGATTCATACGGTAACATATATTCAGAACCAAGCCTGCCGCAAGTCCTTGTAACCAGGAGGGAGAATAAGCGCGACTTAAAAACGCAAGCGAAAACGGTAGAGGCTGTGGATGCACTGAGTAGAGGGCGCATAGTGTAGCTGTCACGTGATTCAGTGGTTTCGGTTGTAATGTCATGTGGCGTCACCACTGATGCATAAAAAAATGTTGCAGTTTAAAAATGCGTTGTGGTATCCAGTGGTGGACTTAGGGTTGCGGGGCCCGAGGCAAAGCTAAAAATTGGGCCCTCTTATGACGTCATCATACTTATCCAACCGTGCTAAGACCTTTTTATCAAGCCTAGAAAAGGAATATGTGGGACACGGTTGCACTTCTCTATGCCGCTTAGGGAATGATTAGGGGTAGGTGGTGGAGCTGGTTTCAGTGTTAAAGTTTCGAATAGTGGTTAGGTTTAGTGTTAGTTTTCAGGCAATTTTGGCTGGAAATTTTTTTGATCTCTGTGTAGCGTTTGCAAAAACGTACCAGTGTAAACATGTTTTATGAAACAAGGAATATTGTCTGCAATTTACTATAGACAATCAAAAAAGTAAATTGAGATTGAAACAAATTGATGGACTACAAAACAGGTCTATATTTGCACACAACAAACCTCTTGGGATTTCATATGCACTACCTATGCTCTTAAAGCAGGAGTCTCTATTTCACAGTCGTCAACATTAAATTATTAGAAGCTTCATTCTCTGAGGTTGAAAAAAATCATCATTTGGTATACATTTTTGCTCTTACGTGATAAGATATTTTCAGAAATTTTTGGAACAAAATTTGAGCCACAGTCTTTTCAAGGTATCGAATTTGGTTTGAATCTTTCCTTATTTACCGATTAGAGATGCTGGTGAGTGCCCTGTGAAAGCAGAATAGGCTACTTCCATATTACAGTGGCGGTTCGAGGCTCATTTGAAGGAAGACTACCTACATATTCCAGTTGCTCTTGTGGGCCCCTTTGAAAGCAAAGTAATTAGAACTTACAGTTGGTGTAAGGCCCCTTCGAAAACTAAGTACACATTACAGTTGCTACCGGGGGCCTCTATGAAAGCGCAGTACTTTCACATTACAGTTGTTGTTGAGGGTCCCTTTGAAAGCAGAGTATGTAGGCATTAGTATTGCTGTTGGGGACCTTTGAAATCAGATTACTTAATTATGATCTGCTTGGGAAAATATTATTTGAGCGGATAATAGTTTTTAACCAAAAATGAGGAACTTTACGTGCAAAATACCTCGAGGGGCCCCATAAAAGGGGAGGCCTAGGCAAGTGCCTCGCTCGCCTCCCCTTGAACACACCACTGATGGTATCGAAGGATGTTTGTGTTGAACTCTGACATTATTTCTTTAATCATCAGAGTTTCACTATTCAGCAGCCATCTGTTGCCACTCATGATGATCTCGGAGTCGAGGAAATCACCCTGATAGCCTGTGTTGGCCTGAAAATGCCTTTGAAGTCTAGATCATGAGTTTCTCAACTGGAAACCTCGGCCCCCCTTTTGGGCCACGGAGCGGTTCTCCGGGGATATCGATGAGAGACCACTACTGAATAACTATGGCGGGACATTGCAAAACCTAAAACAAAGCTAAGTAATTTTATTGATGAGCAGAGGGCCACAAGTGTTGGGAGTCTTCGGAAAGGGGCCACAAACCATGATATGTTGGGAAACACTGGTTTAAAGTGATAATTTTGTGAGGTTGGATGTTGTGCTATACATTTTCGCAAATTGAGCTGCGTCTGCTCGCGCTTGTAAGGCTGTGAACAACGTTGTCACGGTTTAGTGATGTCGGTTACGGTTTAATGAAGTATGTCAGTCGTTGAAAACTAGCGCTGAAGCTTCGACGTGTTTTGAAGACAAAGTCTCTTCACGTTGTCCACACATGAGGCTTCCCAAACGTTTTGGGCCACTGACCTTCATGTATGTATGTGCTTTTTGAATTCTTTGACACCAATCTTATGTGCAAGATTCCCGAGTAGCAATAACTCATTTCATCAATTGTTAAATTGCAAAATATTTTGTTAAAAATGTCCTTGCAAAAAAAATTGCAAAATTTCCTGTTGCTTTCTTGGCTGCACTTTAAATCTTCCGCAATATATATAATAGAGCCACTTCCAGGGGTGTACCATAAAGTTTATGGTAAAAAATTTCAGACAACACTCTCTAAAAATTTATAAGCGGTAACCAAAAATAAATCTTTAAAAACCTGTTTACTACCAATAGCCGCCACTGTGCTTTCTCTAGAACGAAAGACTGCACAATGATTTTATTTTGCATGTACCATCCAGGCTAAGCCGGCTAAGTGGTACAGTTGGTTGAGTACATGCTACCAAGGTAGGCAAACTAGCGTCGATTACCTGTCGGTTGCACCGACGACTAAAAATAGTACACGCGTCTTGTCCAGCCTTCTGCTCGACGTTATGGATGAGTGCAAGGAAACGCGCGTTGTGCTGTCAATGGCTCGCCACCAGTGCAGCATCCACCCCGAAAAAAAACAAGTTTGTTTAATTGCATATCACATGTTATTGACCAAGGTTTTACCGCATTTAGCATGAACGCTAAACGTTTTCAGTTAGTTGATGGAAAATACAGGTTGTTTTGCGATCCGGCAAAAAAATCTACGCACACCGGTACCGGTCCTCGGACTGGCGGTTGAGGAGAACCACTGCCTTGCAAAATTCATGAGAAATTCAAGAGGTTTGGGAAAGTTGTTATCATTGTGCAATGCAAGTAACACACTTCTGTTTTTCGACATAGCACACGTATGCCTCACAACGGTTGGGAAAAAATGTAGTAACATAACAACCACATAGAGCTAGGAGTGCCTTGTCTAAAATAAGTAGATCTTTGCCTCAAAAACTGCAGCAGCTGAAGGGTGAAAAACATTTTTATATTTTCACTTGGATGGTTTCAGTAATTTTTTTGCCCTCTGAACATTAGCGATTATTTTGCAACATTTTTGAGCCTGGTGTTTTTTAGCACGCCAGTTTGGAAACTAAATAATTTTTGATTGACAGCAAGAAGTTCATTAGACGTGGTCGCGCGGATTCCGTCAATTTGTACGCAGGTTCATAGGCGTAATCAGGGAGGGCAAAGGGCGCCATTCCCCCAAAAAAATTTCCCGCATATTTTGTCGTTTTGTGATTTGAGAGGCGGTGTCCCCAACCAAACATTGTGACTATCTTAAAGTCAACATATCTGGCTCCCCGAAAATTTTGGGCTGGCTACGATACTGGGAAGGTTCCTGAAAATGGACACGTTTGCAGTTTTTCTACTAGGCTCACGTAAATAACTTCGAACTCTGACGAAATCTCGGAATCACTACGTGGTTCAAACGTTTTCAAAATGAAATGTCAAAAGTATTTTCAATTTTAGAAGGCCTTGTGGTTGAAAGTGGTGAACAATTTTATGACATTGCAATGTGTTTGATCTCTCCATGTTTCACAAAACGTCACAGAATCAGTGTTCCCCCTAAAGTGTGATGTTGTTTACTGATGGAAATTGTCATGCTCCAGTTTCCATTTATCTGACTTTAGCTGTATTCCTGCTTATGTTTAGTTGTCAAGTTTCCTCGAGTAGACATTACCTGCGTTAACCCCGTTCCCTTTTGCAAATGCACAGAGGTTGAGTGCAATGCAGTCTGCAGCCCTTCCGCAGGTGGATGACAGGTAGGCAGTGCTGGCGCAACGATCAGGCGAACTAGGCGGCTGCCAAGGGAGCTGGGTGAAAGGGGGTTCCAAAAAGGACCAAAAATACAACTGTTTGGTTCAGAAAGTGACGAACGTACACCAAGTAAAAGTAAATGGACATGATGAAAGTGAATGGAACACGTGTTCATGGGTTTTATGTGAAGACGTAGGTACTGCACTATTTCAGGTTTGCTCCAGAGGACTTGATAATTTTCGTATTAATTTCAATTTCACATTCAAGATAAGCTATGTCGCAGTTTGTTATAAATTTTTTTCATCTAATAAACTTTCCTAATGTACAACAAACGTCCTTATTTGCGTAATGTACAACGTGATGATATGTAGAGTACGAATCTTTGCATATGAGAAGTGGTCGCTGGAAAGGGTCTTGCCTAGGGTACTTCCAAGTCAATCAATGGCGTGCTGTCAGGGCCAGAAAAACATGGGTTGCGGGCCGCAACGCTTGAAACGCTTCACTGGTTGTGTGTCTGCATGGTTGCGCAATTGCATGCGCTTCATGCGCAACAAAACAAATATTTGCTCAGTCTTAGAACTTTCTTAGAGGGAACACTGTACGATACTGCCCTCTCTGTTTTTTTTCTGAACTATGAAGAAATAGTTAAGGATATAAGGATTAAAGTAGATGAAGAAGCAACTTCTCTTATCGAGAACATATAAATAATTCAGTTCCACACAAACACTTATGAATCTCTCTTTCCCAAATGAGTTCTCCTATCGGAAAACCATTGCATTTTACTTCATTTTTACATCAACTGAAAGGCATTCTCTTTCAATCCTGGTTAAAGTTAGAATCGTTTTTACAACAATTGAAAACGAAGAGTCTGTCGCCAAATCGTCGCCTGTGGCACAATGCGCATCGCCACTAATAACACAACCAAACATACTGTCCGCTTTGTTTTGATTACGGCGTTTATAGTGAAATGGTAATAAATTTACCAATGATGGAAAAAGGGAGTTCAATACTTTTCAACAATATGTCGCTGCCACATTCTCGTTCCTCTTTCGAATCTTTCACGTCCCCTAGATTAAGAACCCAGGCTCTAGAGAGAATCAAGAGATATTTTGAAGACTGTAAGCAGCAGATTAACAATAGGCTAGCAGGAATTGGCCAAGACTACGAAAGAAGGAGAGAGAGTGTGCAAGGCATTAGGATGAAGATAGCAATGCTCCATCACTTTCTCGGGTCACTCAACATATATTTGCTTGCTCCCTTTGCCCTCAGGCAAGTTCCCATCAGACTCACGCAGCATTTGTTAGAAGCCTTACAATGCAAAGGAGCGTCTGGTTACAGCCTTTAATTGAAATGTATTTTTTGTAATGTCACTCTTTGGATGCCCCCTACCTTGCATGGCCGGGAAAGTTGCCCCGTTTGCTCTCCCCCTTCTGCAGATCCCTGGCAACTGATACCCACCATAACCAAAATGGTGGCGTTCACGAGCGTGTTGTGCATGTGGACCTTCTTCGTTGAGGCTTATGCTAGATTTTTTGTTTTCAACGGAAAAAGTTAATTTTTGTTTTTTTGGGTGAGGGTGTTGCAATTTTAATGTGTGCAGAAACAACGTTTTGTTTAAGTTTGCCAAGAACAGTAGACAAATTTGCAGAGGTCGTGCCGAGCTTGATTGAATAGGATGAGGTCACGAGCGAACATTTCTTAAAGCTATAAGGGGACGTTGAAAACGGATCTTTCCTAGGGCGCTGGAATGGATTGTGCCGGCCTCGCAGGTAAGCAAAACCTTTTGTGCAATTTTCGATTTGGTCCTCCTGACAGCTTAAAGCTCAAGTCCGGTTGAAGTTATTCCTGGCCTTTTAGAATTCGTGTGCATGTACACATCCAACTGCCCAATACACCGTGCACTGTATGACACCTGGTCTTACCGGTTGCTCTCAATGTTTTGTGGGAAAGAAAGAACTTGCAACGATCACGCATGAATGAAAATCCAAGAGGCCTTGCAATTCCTTTACTGCTTTAGCGAACTTCCCGCAATCACTTTACGCTAAAATGAGAGGTCGTACGTTGCACTACCCCGTTTCTCGAGTGAACAAGGCAAACAATTCTCCGGTTGTTTTTCCCATCAAATCTCCTTTATCTTAAAATTCTTGAATTCGCTTCATGAAACCAAAGTACAAAAGGATGGATATTTATCAAAGAATCGTTTTGCTGTTTTCACAGAAAATAAATTTTTACATTGCTCCCTTCGACTGCAGCTTTCTACAAATTTTTTAATTTTTAAGATTTTTCCCTAAATAATTTTCCTTAAAATGACCTAAAGAGATCGTTAGAAAGTTCCACCGAAATCTTTGCAAACGAATTACACTGGGCAGACTTTCGTTGTTTTGTCTAGACTCAGTTTTGTGACTTGCACAATAAATATATCTGTCAACTTACTTACATTTCGTAGAGTAACATCAAAGCGATAGCGACTGAGATAATAGCGATTAAGAAAAGACATAATTTGGTAAGTAGCTTTTGCTGAATTGCAAAGCTTATCCTCGCACTTCAAAATTTGATCAAAGCTAACCATCTGGAGAGAAAGTTAAAATGCCTGGTCTTTACGTAAGTAGGAAATTTGGCTTTATTGGCATCAGAATACGAACTACTGCAAAGCAAACAATTGTCTGCTTGGATGCAAGCGGATTATGGAAGCCCGGGCAGAGTTTCATTTTAGCTGGATTTACACTTTCTCTGTCATGCTCAGGTCATTCCGGAACTGGACAAGCCACGATAGATGCCGGTTGCGACCCATCCCTCTGCGGAACTGTGTTGATTATTATCTAGCAGACCGCAACCCCTTTTAGAAATGTAACTGTTTTAAATATCTCAATAATTCTGCCATCAACTGTAAACCGTGATAGAAAATTTTGAAATTTTCGAGGTCTGTTTAACATGTGTTTTTCGGTGTCCTGCGCTTCAATTTAAATTTGAATGAAATTATCTGATTCTTTCGCCAATAAACTCAACTTATAAGACACTTGGAAGTGGCGTAACTAGAGTTTTGATACAGGCTGGTAAAACTTAGCTAAGGTGGCCCACTGTCCATAATAGGGGGCCACTAGCCAAAACTCAGAGAAAGAGTTGAAAAATTATATTAAATCAGGATATGGATGTCCATATTAAATGCGAGATCACCGAAAAGCACTCCAAAAACGCAAAGAAACACAACCTATTGAAAACCACAAAAATGCTAAATACTGAAATATAAGCTAAGCGTGGGCCAGTTTTTACATTTAGCTTGCAGGGAGGGACCCCTGCACCATTGTCAGTTGCGCCATTGTAAAAACAAACGTTTAGCAAAAGTAAAAATAAACGTTCAGCAAAAACTGTTTACTACTAGGCGCGGACTTTTGTCAATAATTGGGAAGTGTTACGACCCACTTGGCATCTTGGGTTAATATATCTCGTCTGCTAGGAGAGTTCTGCAAGAGACATGCCCATTGGGGCTCCACTACGGGATGAACCGCTCCCCGTCCCGGTGTGGGCGAGGAAGAATGAGATAGGTTGATGCAGGCTCTCTTTCAATTGGAGGCAATGCCCTTTGATAGAAGTTTACGGCTCTTGGGCAGAAAGTAAAATGTGTTGAGGTGCATGTGTTTTGCGATGACTCGTCCCTTGGTTAGAAAGCTGCACTTATGTTCATATTGTTTATGAAGACTGTGTGCAATGTTAACTTATTATTGGCTGGGTCGCCCCATTGAAACTTGTGGCGGTACTGAGATTGGAGTTAACTGCGGCTGTTTTGGCTGCAAAACTAGGAACGGTAGTTTATTATTCTTGTGAAACAGACATTTCTTTGAGCAGAGTCGTTTATTCGACTGACGCTATTGTAGTGCTGCGTTATAGTGGGGTTATGCGCGCCCCACCACCTCACACTAATACTATCGTCGAGTCTGCAAGACCCGAACTCGTGACGAACTCTCTCCCTTGCAAAATCCAGAAGAGCGTGGATGACCGCAATCGCACCTATTATTAGTCACATAAAAACATGAAGCTACTGAAGAGTTCAAAGCCCGCCGACTTCCGCTTCCGCAGTTTAACGTGCATGACCTCATTTGACCCGGGTCTGGGAGACCCGCGATAGCATTCCAGGGTTACGCCGTTGCGACGGTGGAAATATGTC
>JGI24021J15306_10000483_pt1 | contig 30380 bp, 20 predicted proteins | sample Ectturendosymbi1_FD_15306 | JGI IMG/M metagenome (IMG submission 15306) | reverse complement strand
CTGGCCGATCCGTTTGAGCCGTTGAACAGCTCTCTAGCACAATCGGCGGAGGAGCTAGGGCGTTGGTAAGGCAACCGAAAACTGCTGTTTTTTAGGCTGAAATCAAAGTACGAATATACCGTAGGCCGGCAGCCAACGAGTTTAGATACACACATTTTTTGTTCAGTTCCACCTAAAGGAACTGTGTAATCAACAAAAGAAATCACAGTTGTCAAAGGAGATCTTTGTAGCTGTAGGAATCAATTTGATACAGTTTCATCTGAGTGTCAAATCACTGCGCATGCCATGAATAACCACCTCTTGTGGCATCTATGGCAGGGTTTGAAAGCCCCTTTTATAGTGTAAAGTGTTTTAGATATTGTTTTATTCTATAACAAACCCTGCACAATCCATGCATATTCAGTTTATTGAGAAGTTGCTTCTTTTCAGTTCTGGTCATGACAATCAAGTGAAAGCACACATGCTGGACATCATGGGGTTTGCTATCACTGATAGTGGCTCTGTGTCTCAACCATTGTTGGACATCATTCTTGAATGTTTGCTTGAAAAATCACAAAAAATGAATCCTTCTGCTTTTGAGCTAGCCAAAGATCTTTTCCGACGAACTTCTGGTGTTATCGAACAATTTTTGATGATGGTAAGTTTTATTTGTATCAGTGAACTGTTGCCAGTTGCACGTATATTGTTCCAGAGTTTTAAGAGTAAAGTTAATGTACAATGAACTTATGTTACCTTTGCGTGTGTTTTATTTTCTTCATCAACATTTTGCATGTTCTATGTTTAAATATATTTCTTGCAGTTTTTCCAAAATGTTGTTCTTGCAAATCGACATGAAGTTAGCAGACTCTCCACGTACTGGCCTAAACTTATTCCTGAGTTATACAAGATTTCACCATCACTTCTGTTAAACACTTTGCCACAGCTGGAACTGAAGTTGAGAGTAAGTTGGAGATGTATAAATTTGGTTGAATCTAAATTGTGATTTTCAGTCCAAATGATTGATTTGTCTGTGTTTAGTTAAGAACCATGAGAACTTAAGTGCATTTTTACCCTGTGCACTGAGTGCTTCTTACGAGAAAATTTGAGTGCCTGTGTTTCTTGCAAAGGTTGCATTCTGAGGTTCTGATGCAACAAACTTTGACAAATGTTCCTGTCATCCACATTAAGCATCACACTAATTTGCCAATAATTTTAGCATGAAAGATTTTTTGCTTACTTTCTTTAAATTTTTTTTTGACTTTGCGTTTGTAAGGAATTACCAGAAACTTACACATGCAGTAGGTTCAAGTCTAAGTTGAACTTTACCATTTCTGGTTAACTTTTGATTTTTCATATATAAGTTGTGGAAAAAGGCTAATGGTAACCAGATTTGATATTTTATCAACTCTGTTCATTGGTTAGAAATGCATCACGCTCTTTTGTGGCAGCATCATGTGTCTTCCAAAAATGCTTCTGTGTTGTGTATCTGGTGTTTGGTTACAGGTAGATGATGCAAAGGAACGACTGCAAGTGGTGACATTGTTATCACAGATGTTTTCTGAAAAAGACTCAGACCTGGCATCACAATACCCAACTCTATGGAACTGTTTTTTGGGTAGATTTAATGACATTGCTCCTGAGGCAAGTGCTGTTGCATTAGTCTTTACTGTGCTGCAATCAAAAGTTGCACATTTGATTGAACACTAAACCTTGCTGGATCATACAAGTCGTTATGATCATACAAGGTGGTTGAATTGTGTAAGTCAAAATGTGCATTTAAGCCTGGATCTAAAGTCAAGGGCTGTCTAAAAGCAAAAATGCAATGGAGAGAGATATCAGATACCTGATCTGATTGTATACAATGCAGCAAAGTCTTGAGCTAAACCAAAGTAAATCATTGTCTCAAACATTAAAAATAGTGTATATACTGGCATTGCGAATAAAATTATACAAATATAACTCACCATCATCAAGGTAGCCTTATGTTTTTTGTAGCAGCAGAAGAGTTATTGATGTTTTGGGTGACCACCTTAGTGACAAAAAAATTATCGTAGTCTACATTCTAGTGTTTCCCAAATTCTTTAAGGCTTTTATGTTAACTTGCAATGTGATGCTGTTCAACATATTTAGCTTTGGAACTGAAATCCACGCAATACTATTTATTACTGCGAAAAACTAAAGCTAGATGTTTAGCCTTGGTCACAAGTGTTTTTTTGTTGCCCGATCCAGGAAAGCAGGGATTCCCAGCCTTTCTCTGACCATGTACCCCTTCTGCAGTTTGACAGATGAACATGTACTCTAAAACTCTTTGTGACAAAAAAGCTTAGTAAAACACCAAAAATTCACTGAATTTTTAATAAAACTTTTAGGTTTTTTTAACTATAAAAGTAGACTCCGTTTTTATGTCTCAAAGTTAATTGATTGCAGCTGTACAAAAAATGTACCCCAGGTTGGGAACCCCTGCATTAAAGAATGGCTGAATCTCTTTTAGCGTCACTAAGATCATATATGGCAGTCTCTATGGTTTGTGGAATTAGCCAGCATGTCTGTTATTACGTCAAAGACGCTGTAATTACCGACAAGGATGGATAGTAAACTCTGCTGAAATGTGCTCTAATTCNAATAGACCGACAAAACTGAGCACGGTAAGGTCAACTTCATTCACATATTTTTCCTGCTTATCTTCACCACATTTCCAGGCGAATTGTGTTTCTAAAATCTCTTGTGTTAGACGTGGTAAGCCATTACCAGTGTGAAACAGTGATTCAGGACAGTGGATCAAAATCATTTGCTAAACCCTCAAAGCTGTGCTTGTTCTTGATCCTATGCCCAGCGTCCTGCATTACAAATTATCCAATAATAATGAAATACGCATATGTTGCAGCTAATACCAACGCCAGAAACGAATAGCGCACCATTTTGTAAATCTGAGACTACGAAAAGATATGGTAATACAGTGATTGCAAAACGGTATGGGCTATCTCATGCAACATGCTTACAAGTTAATCTTGTGTTAAATTTTTCTAAAATTTGGCAGCACACATCCAACCAGTCCGCAGCTTATCGTTAAAGGGAACTCTGGTCTAGCCTGTGGCTTTTATGGAGATCAAGCTACGTCATACTTGATAGAGTTTTATAGGATCTTAAATAGCTACTGTACGCTCTGTTGGAATAATTGTCATTGAAAGCTTGTTAAGCAGGTTTTTTGACAAGTTGTTTTGTTCAGGTTCGTTGCAAATGCGTTTCATTCTGTCGAAATCTTATCATCAACCATGGCAGGGAATCTCCGTTTTCAAAAGAAGTTGTCTCATTTTTCAAACCGCGTCGACACGACACGGATGAGACTGTACGGGTTGAAGTCGTTTTATGCATTCGTGGCATTGTGATGAAAGATATACAGCTTGTTTCGGATGAACTTTTGGATTTTTTGAAAGAAAGGGTGCTTGACAAAAAAGTGAGCCAGTGTGCCCCTCATTTTAATTTTCTGATTAACATGCTGAAGCCATGACGGTCCGTTTCAATGGTTGGAAATTTTTCTATTTGTATAGTTTGAAACAACGCGCCGTGTTTTGACGTAAGGTATCGTCACTCGCGTAAAAGTTTGGGCTTCAGCATTTAAGTACAACGAAAAAAGTTTTTTTGCATTGTATAGAGAGCTAGTCAGATTAGACCGCAGTACTGAGGAAGTTTTCCACCAATCAAGAAAAGCACTGGCAGAATTCTTCGTGAGTTTAAGGCTTCTATCATTTACCACTTTGTTGTTTGCAGTGGCATGTACGCGAGGCTGCCATCCGAGCAATGGCTGATATTTATAAAAAATATTGCACTGGTGAAAATGCCTCGAAAATGAATATCAGAAGACTCCAATCATTTCGAAGCAGGCTTTTGAATGTTTACTACAGGCCAAATCTGGATGACTGGTGCGTGTGCTCCTTCAGTGACTCATCATTCATTTTATTTAATTTTTTTCTGCCATTTGATTGTTACGTGTGTGCGATGTGCCACGGATGTAGGTTGATTTTCTTGAATGCAGGCTGTGATTTAATTACACATACATGTTTTCAGTATGCTACTGGAAAGAGTGGTGGTTAGCAGCCTGGTCCCATACACTTTGCCTAATGCTGAAAGAATAAAGAATCTTCTAGAAGTGTATGCTACCGTTGACGAACATGCTGTCAAGTGCGTAAGTTAGTGCTTCAGAAACAGGTTTTATTGTGTTGCTTTCAAATTAGATATAATTGAGTTATCATGAATTTCACCTAAGTAATTAAAGTATGCTGTCTGACTTTTGAGTATTTAGTTGTATTTTTCAATGATGAAGCTTTGCTAGTAAACCGCTTGTTTTCATTTCAGAGCACTGATTGAGATGTTGAAAAAGCAGCGAAGTTTACGGACAGCGTTGAAAGATATCATTGAGGCATATGGGCTCGAAACTGTAAGAATGCATGTTCTCTATAAGTTTCTCGCAAAATTCTCTTGTACTTGCAACTAACGTTTTTTTGCTAACGACAGCTTGTCAAGCATGGGATTTTCGTGTGCTAAGGCTTGTTCAATTTTTGTGTGTCCAATTGTTCAGTTACTTATGAGCTGTCAAGACAGCCTGTTGTGAAGGCGCTCGTAGCTTATTTATCCTGCATCGGTGGCGTGGACTTAAACTTTTATTTGTGCTTCAAATTTTCCAGCAATTCGAGACTTAGGCTCTATTCTAAACTTTACCACTCGGTATTACAGACAATCGCTGTTTTTCATTAGGCTTATCCATCGTCTTCGCGATAGCAGTATATAAAATGTTTCTTTGTTTTGCTGAACTAAAACCAAAGTGACGTGAACTCGTGTATGAACACCCTATTAAGAACCTGATTGATTCCGAAACGCTTACAAATAGCTGAGGTGTTTTTCTCCTATTTCAGGAAGAAGAGCAGAATCGTGCTATTTGGCCCAAGGTTGTTTTTTTGTCGACGCAAGTGCCAGGTAATCCACAGACTGTTCGGGAAAACGTCAAGAAGTTTGTTCGACTGGTTCATCAAGATGGCAAAATGAGGCAATGGCTATCTTACATTGTTGGAATCAGATATACCAGCCAGAAAGTTGCAGTTGCGGTGGTGGGTGAAAAAAATTCATTCTACTTCTGATAAAATCGTTAGATCATCATTCTTAAAGGGTTATCCAAGTCGTATTGAGTCATGGTACGCAGTGATTGATGGTACCTTGCGACTGAAATCTAGTGAATACTAGCATTGGCGTACCGGGAGAGGGTAATAGGTTTCTATGTCCCAGGTGCCAAGTTTTTAGAGCCGCCAAAAGTTCGTTTTTTTGAAGAACCGCGCCAAAATTTTCTGTTTTGCCGAATTGCTGTAATGTAAAATCCATTTTATTGTGGGCACCACAGACGACATTTAGTCGTGCAAATACATTTCAAATGCCTTGCCACGTGCATGACTAATACCGGTGGATTTATTTTCATTAAGATGTTAAAACAACGGTTCATTAAGAAGTTAAAACAATATGTGGTTATACGTGACAATCGCCTTTGGTTGTGCCTCGTTGGACCACGTACAGATTACCGGTAGTGTGACGATATGTTTATGTAACATTGACTGTTGAAAAAAAATTATAGGTTTCTCTGTCTGGCTATAATTATAAGTAGAGTCACTTCAACATGTTCATTGATAAAGACCACCTGAAAGCCACAGCATCCTTTCAGAGAGCGCCGAAGGTTGCCCGGATTACGGAGAAGCGCTATTATAAAGCTGTGGTTGTTGGGTGTGGGTCCCTGACCAATTCAGTCCCTTGTGAATGCGGTTTCGCGGCAATCTGGCGGTTGTTCCTCAGATCGAGCCAGGGTTGCCAGATTGGTCTTTTTGGGACCAAGTTTCAGAAATTTGGTCCCAATTTACACTTGCTGGCCCCAAAACTTTTGTTTGGCCCTTTGGCTCATTTTTGACCCCTTTCCAGGATAGACTGGCCCCTTGCAAGAATTAGATCTTACCACCGTTGGTCATGTATGAGAAACCATATTTTTTCACTTTTTTGACTAATTCATTGCAGATTTTCACCAAATTTCTATATTGTGAAGGTTTTCGATTACAAAATATTGTTAGGATCCTTAGAGTTTCTGAGGTAATGTGAAAGTAAGTTCATCAGAATACCTGTCACTTGCTGTAGTTGTAGAGGTAGTAGTAAGAACTGTTACGTTACATAACTTACTGTTATTCAGGTGGTGCAGGTGTTTGTTGGTTTTGTTCAGATTGTTGATCGCATTAGCACTTGCAGAGGAGGATAACTTTATCTCAGTTTATGGCTACACATGGAAATTAAGTTGTTATCTTACGATCTTTCATCACGTACTCGTTTTGCTGTTGCGCTACAATTGTGATTGAGGAACATTGCCATTTAATAAATTGCTAAGTATGGGTTCATATGACTTTGCAACTGCTGATAAATTTGTAAAAAATGGTTGGCTTCCTGTCTTAGAATTTGACTCTTGTCTGGACTAGATTTGGCCTCTTGGCAAAAAGTAGATCTGGCAACCCTGGATTGGGCTGCCTTCGCGCGGCCTGCTTCTGCTGACGTTCTGCCAAACTATTGCTCAAACCAAAATGTCCAGATGAAGTTAGTATCGCAGCATCAGGAAAGCCTGTCAACGAACCCAGCGACGTGAGGACTTTTTCAACGACTTCGCTTCGGCAAACTTATGTAAGACCAAACTACCACTATGTAGACCTCTCAGTTGGTAACATTTTGGAGTAATCACCAACCGCACATCAAGAATACTGCATTGGATTCTCCGACCTCACCATATACATCAGCACAGTAGTCACGAAAGAGTGGAAAAATCTGTATTGCTAAATCCTGAAATAATTGATATCCCCAAATTCAGAGTAGTCGGTACCAACCGTTTTAATTTATTAGAAGTCAGACTGGCTGCAGTGCGAAAAACAAAGCAAATGTAATTGCTGTGGGATTGCACGAATTAGGCTCTGATTTTCAAGTAAGTGAATTAACTGCTTATCTACTCTTTTATTGTGCGCATTTTTATCGCGGTACACCACTGATCAGTAGATATCGTTTGGATGTGGAAGTATGAGCTATGTTGAACTGATATAACCGAGATCGTTTAACGTTGTGTTTTGTTTTTTGGAAATGCAGTAATGCAACAAATGCTATTTTAGAACAACAGGCCAAGCACAGAAAAAAGTATTTCTAGGGAAATTCATCAAGGAGTTGTTTCACTGTCCGTCCACAAAAACGAATACACTTTTTCAGGCAAACGCATATCGCTTAGTACTCCACACAAGTCACGAACTGTACAGCGTCCATTTCCAGACTGACCGGTCACATGCTTGGCGGCACCGTCTCTTCTGTGTTGCATCCTCCAGAGCTTGAACACAGTCATACGTTTGTCAGACACAGTGGGAAATTTTTCGTTGTACAGTGCTATGGTTTCTATGTTAGCCGCTGAGATGCCGAGGTATAGTGCAGCTGGTAGCCAGCCATCAAGACAGTGCCATCTTTGCAGCATTCTGTAATGAACGTAAGTACGAGACTAGGGACAAATTCCTTTTTTTAAGAAGATAGATTATTATTACGCAAGAAAAACATTACACCATAAAGTCCCATTCTCGCTTGTAGTTATCTCTAGCGATTTAATCTTTTTCTTGAAAACCGATCTTCTACTGAAATTTTAAAAAAATTCGTAAGTTGTTTTATCAATCAATCCATGAACCATACGCAAAGCCTCTGCGGCGAGCCTAGTTCTGAAAAGTCAGAGAGACCCGGGAAAGGGTTAGAGAGACCCGGGCAGAGTTTCGTTTTAGCTGGGTTTACACTTCCTCTGTCATGCTCATTACTAAGCTCCTTGCGGAACTGGGCAAACCACGATAGATCCAGCACTCCTGCGCAACTGTGTTGATCATCCAGCAGACTGCAATCCCTTTCAAAAATGTGCTCGACGAGACAACCTGTTTAACTGTTTTTTTCGGCGTCCCAGCACTTTTAACTTCGATTTGCATGAAATGGTCCGTCTAATTTTGCGCCAATAAATCAACCCTTTGTTTTATACGTATTTCTCAGACATTCTGCGGGTATTACCTGAGATATAAACGCTTTTAAGGCGGAGGAATCAATACCAAACTGGTAAAAAGCAAATATCACAAATAGGCACAATTGTACTTCGAACGGTAAGGCCTGCACTTCGACTGCTAACGCTACCCCGATGAAGTGTTCAGCTGTCTGGTTTTCAATCCATATTGAGAATGAAACTTTCGAAAATATTGCTATTCTACTATAGCAAATAACCGTCGCACAGGAGTTCAGCACGCTTACGCGGTACTCAGCAGAGATTCCATCATCCGATTGAAAAAACGTGGCATCTCTCGGTAAAATTTATCTCAATTGCGTAATAGACGCAGTTAGTTCCAATACAGCATGTTTTTTTCCGAAGTGATGTTAAGTCGATGACTGTTATAGATATAAAGTGAGAACAACTGAAGTCCGCCATTTTATTCACGACTGTTGATATGTGTTGGGTAACAAAAACAAGACAGATGCACGTTACCAGAGGATACAAAAATTAGGAACAGAAATTTCATTCACCCCTATTCTTTTATGCACCCCGGGATGAATCATTCACCCGGTTAAGAAGCACTGTTTTACAACATCGACATTGGAATGTTGTGCAAGAACGAAATGAGCATCTATAGGAATATCATCTCTATAGCTGAGGCAATCTTGCAAAACTTAAAATCTCTTCGTGGGTATTTTGATCATTTCTAGGGTGGACAACGGCCTATATATGTCTTAACTACTTAAGATGTCTTAAGTAGGCCGTGATTGAACGTAGATTAGAAGCGTGGTTGAGGTCGCGACACAAAGTTGTCATGACGGTGCTGTTTTAATTAAGGTGGAAATTGGTACTTGGCATGTTCAAGTTTCTCACCGTGCTAGGACTCTGTCTGGTAGATCTGCATTCAGCTTGGATTGCAAATTATTTATTTCATCCAGCTTTGGCACATTTCCTGGCTTGAACTGATGTATGGGGCAGTAGTGGTAAAGTTCGACGCTGGCTTTAGTTGATTCTGCAATTGAGACGAAGAGTTATTCGCTCATTTAGGCATGACTGGTTGGACTGATGGTCTAGCAACATTTCTATGAAATTCTTTTAGATTTCTCAGCAGAATGATCCGTAGCACCCGCAACCGTTTCTATAGCTCCTCGGTTGCATGATGTTGTGGACGGTACCATAGGGAAGGTCAAGTGCAACCCAATCAGCTGGTGAACAGAAACTCAAATCCTTTCAACCGATAGACTAACGCTCTCTCCACATGGCTGAAGGAATGTGTTCGGAAGTTTTGTGAAAACAGGGCGACTGCCTAATGCAGGGCTTTTTTAAGGCGTTTTAGGGACCCGATTCGGGTTCTATCCTAGAAATTCAAATCGGGTCCCTAGAATCAGAGAAATCGGGTCCCTACAGATCCATACCGGGTACCTAACATTTTCCTCAAAAAAACCCTGGCCTAATGTATAACACCTGACATCTTTCGAATGTGCTTACAGTGATGTAGTCGAGACCGAAACCTGGTTAAAACTTCGAAACCGAGACTTCATCAAAAATCCCGAGACCGAGACCTGAAATTGGAGACCGAGACTGCAAATTCTGTGCATTTTGCCGAAGTTTTTCCAAAACATGTCGTCGTCACTTCTGAGTTAATTTTTTTTTCAAATTTCTGGCATTTTCCGACCTGTTTTGGTTGTTTCTTACCTGCAAATACAACAAACAAATATCGTTGAATTATATAAATTTTACAATAGCATTTTTTTGCAATAGTCAAAGTCTCGAGAACGAGACGAGACCTCTAACCTTCGAGACCGAGACCAAGTCTCGAGACTCCATCACTGGTGCTTAATTCGCAGTAAAAGACGCTTTGGTGCCTTGAACTTCTAAAATCGTAGAGCGAACCAAACCTCTGTAGCCCGAGCAAATACTTTTTTAAATCATCAAGTTCGGCTTAATCATTGGGTTTTAACATATGAATTCATAGATGCTTCGTGGTCACTCTTGAATTAAACACTGATCTGGTTTAACAACAGCGCATTTGGATATTTAGCTGATTTAGAGAACACGTATGCTGTTTTTTTTTACCTGTTTCGCTATGTTCTGACCAAAGAAAACTTAAGACTGGAACTGGCATTCCAATTTCATAAAGTTGAGTTGCCAATTGAATCGTGCACTCTTGTGTTGATGTTCCTGCCTCCACTTCTTTATCTCGCCATAGCATGATTGTGTACAAAAATTTGTCGATAGCTGTGGACGATCTGGACAAATCCTCAATATTTAACTGCTGAGCTGTTTTTCCGAGCTGCGTGCTTGACATGAGCAAAGCGTTCCAGAGCCATTGGTTTTCGTTGTTCATTTTCGTGTCTGTCAAATGAAAGGAAAAGTTGTGTTCTTTCGTTTCACGAGGTTTTTGGTCAAGTTTACTGAAGCTTGATGCTTACGACGAAAGCTGAAAAGGATTTGTCTCCAGCGGAGTATAATTCTTGCCAGGTTTCTGTCAGTCAGCTCGTGGATGAACGACGTTAAGCCCCAGTTTGGAAGCTGTGTTGTATCACATGCGCATTTTCTTGATTCAAGCTGAGAGAAAAAAAACGAGTTTCATCCATTTTATTGGCAATTGCTTGTGTTCGTTATTGCACTAAAAGCGTGTAGCTGTGTTAAATTTAGGTTTTTATTGTGATATGCGAAGTAAAAGCTCCGATCTAGTTTCTGATGCATGCGATTGATATGCAGCACTGTTGACTTTAAAAACTTGGCACCATTTTTAAAAATTTTATTATGAGTAACGGCAATTGGCGAAGGTCGAAGCCTGAAATCTACTCCTTTCCTGGATGGTTGAGGTTAACGCATGCCCAAGGAACGGTACGGCCATTCCGTCAGTGGCTGTGGATCGAGCACCCAGCCTTCCGATTGACAGCCGTACACTCTACCACTGAGCTATCGTCGGTAGTTCCTTCGTGATTATCAAATTTTAAGTGATAAGCAGGTATATCACAAAAACATGGCATGCACTTTGGGCAATGCGAGTATAGTGTACTCTTAAATAAGGATAGAAGAAACAAAAGGGTTACAGATACACTAGTTTCGCTTCAGCATCGAAATCATGATTCAAAGCATCATGAAGCACTGAGGTAAAAGAGTTTGGTCTCAAGTTAAGTAAAACGATCATGATTTTTATCTCGTTGTTGAAGAGCGAGACGTTAATAGTGGCACAAGCTACAGTGTACTCATTAAGGTTTTTGCTGTACCGAGTGTTATGGCTTCTTATCCTTGTGGGCTGTGCTGGTGTTTCTACAGCAGAAATTTTTAAATACAAGTGTATGGTCAGTGCAGTTGTTAGAATACGCTAAAATCATCTCAAGGCGTGAGATTTTTAAATTGGGTTTGAGTGTAGCAAGTTCCTGATGATTACTAGAAGCTAACTTTATGTGTTCTGTTATGGTTTTCCATCAACTGCACTTAATGTCAAACACGTAACTCTCGCGCGCCGTCTGAACACGCAGAAACCACCGTGTTGCTTGAAGCCAGCTTACGTGACTCTGTGGGTTCGTCAACATGCAGCTTGGAATTTTGAGATTGATTTCGTACGTAACCGTCTTCTTTTCATACACGCCTCGCAATTGAAACTTTACCACTTGCGAAGCTTCATCTGAACAACTTGTGCCATCTGCAAAATTCCGCTTTTCTCTGCAAGCAAATCATAAAAGTAATTGTCCTTGAAAGTACTTCTATGTTGTTAACATGGTTACGGTGATAGACCAAATTCACTGCATTACAGCGTTGGCGGAAGTTGGAACCGGAACCAGACACCTTAAGCTAAGGAACATTTGTGATATTGCACAGTTTGTATGAGCGCATTTTCGCTTCAAAGAATGACAAATGAGTGCAAAAAGACATTATACAAATGTGCTATTGAGAAACCTCGTACACTTACTTCTGAAACGATGGGTTTCTTTTTGGATCAAGGATGTCCGTCATTTGCATTGTGTACGGCTTACCCCACACTGTGACAGTTACCTGGCCCCACAAGTAATAATCAGCAGTAAAAGTTCCGTTCTCTTTTTCTGTATGCTGCACAATCTCTATCGGAATCTTCACTCCGGGCAGTGTAAGCGCTACAACTTCGTGCGGGGTTATTCGCGGCAAGCTTAATTTCCTGCATCTATTACCAGGTAATTGCAACGAACCGCGAAATCTTTTGATAAGCGGTACCGTAGCAAGTTGCTTGCACTTCGTTGTCGCTCGAGATACAGGTCTGATTTGTGTCGCAGTCTGCAGCTTCGAGTTGTAAATTTGGTTGTTACCGCTGCTAGGGCCAGAAATCGTACGGACAAGTCTTATAGTTGCTTCTGCTCTGTTACAAAGGCTTTGTCTGAAGGTTAATAGGCAAGATTGCTTGTAGTCCGTGGCATTTATCAAGCAATTCTCTTGTACTGAAATATTGTTTGTGTGCCTAAGCTGGCTTTCACCGTCCATCCGCTGCTTTGTTGTCTCCTGCATCACTGCAGTTGCTGACTTGCCTTCTCGTTTTTCGGAAGATTGTTCGCTTACAATTAAGTGCTGGTACAAATTCTGCGACAGCTCGTCTTTTCCAGAAAATATTTTTCTTTCTTTTTGTATTTGTTTTTGCACAAATGCTGCTTTTTCACTCTTTGTTTTCAGTTTATTCCAGTTGATCGTGTCTTGGCTAGCTTTAGTATGTCCTTGCCCGTATGCAAACTTTATAATTTCTTTGGCAATGTCTATGACGAATTCGTCTTCTTCCATGTTTAAGACTTGTCAATGCCGTAGTTCGTTCTTAGCATCGTTCAACTTGAACATGCGTGCTCTTGATGAAGTATTATTGGTAAAGCGCTTCAGAAGTAATATTCGAAGCGCAATGCGCTCTTTCAGCAATACAATATTGCGCGCCTAAACAACGTGCGAAGTGCTAACGTAGGCCTAACCTTGCTGAAAGCAATTCTATGCCAGCGTGAACCCACTGACAGACTCGATCAGCGAAGTGCTCTTATTGCGTTTCTCAGTTTCTCTCCGACAAAGTGTGTGGGCTGATCCCTTTTTTGTTTCGCTCTTGCTGTCCGCCAAAACCCACCACTCTCTTTTCGATCTCTTGTTTGGATTGCTGCTGAAAGAAAACCGTGTAGTACTTTGATGCGGTAAAACCATATGTGTTCTCGGCAAAGTTTAATGTAGTTCCGGAAATTGTCTTTACTTCTCTTGAAATTTGCCCAAAAATCCCTATTTTGGAAAAAGCATGGTAACTTTTGAATGACATTGGTTCATAGAGATTTTATTATATGTATATAGGTTAAGTTCGGCGTGGTTTAAACTTTAACCTGGTTGTTCGTATGTTTGTGTTCGTCACTACACGTTTAACAACCCACTGCTATGCTGAGATCAGTGAAAATAAGAAGTGTTAGCAATGCTTTACTATTTCACGCGGTCAACGTTAATTGTGCGCCTGATCATGGAGTTTTAAGTGCTAGTCAACGTTTTCGACTATAAAGAATAACGGCAAACCTTTTACATATCGTGTTCACAGCCTCTTGCTTTTCTTCTTTGATTTTGTAACCGTAGAATATTTGCAACTGAACCAGCCTTACGTTTCTTTATGTTCACACTGCTAAAAATTAAATGCGTAGCCATCAGTAAATTTAGTTTAATACGTAGCCATTTTAAAACACCTTGACAGAACTGCCTTGTGTTGGCGAGCAGGGGTCCATTATACTGTCACCGATTTTAATAAAACAGGTACAATACTGCTAGTCTGATTCAATTAAATATCACCACACTTCAAAATGCCGATGTTTTCGAGTCAGTTCCCCTTGACTACGGAGCATTCGTTCGTGCAACCACCCCAAGAGGTGTGATGTACAAGGAGCTGAACTGAAGCATTACAACCAAAAACCATAACATTTCATCACAACACTAAAGAACTACACTATCCCAGTGGTCGTGCAGTTGATGGTGCTGTCAAGCACTGAATGACTTCTTGTCCTCACTCGGGTCTTTCGGGATTTACAAGCTATTGGATCATTAACGTGCTGGAAATACTTCTGGAAGTATTTCGCATAATGATACTCTCATTGGAACAACTTAGGTTTTGCAAAGTCTTTTTAAGAAACAAATGCAACAAACAATGATTTACATGAAAACGTATCGGACGTACCGAAAAAACAGCTGTTCTCATCGTTGACATTTAGATCATTGCTTGGTGGGTTGTTGTTTCTAATATCCTCATTCTAATACCGTAAATATTAAGTATGTCCAACTGTGTACTTCTCTTACTTTACCAAGGCGATATTGCTCATTAAACGCCTAAGTCCGCGCAAATGTTAGCAATTCAGCCTGACAACATTTTGTAGTAATAGTTCACGGAATAGAGCTGTATAAACAACGGTTCGCAACAGGAAAAATTGACATTTTTGCTAGTAGTACTACCACTTTTGGCAGGGATCTCAAATCAGTGACATACTTCATTATGTATCTATGTGGTCCAATGAAAAACGCGTGTTTGAAAAGCCCGAAATGACTGCATTAATTTGTCTTCAGTTACTATTTTAAATTAATTCAAGCCTGTTGGTGCACTTCTCGCATTTTTGTGTGAACTGATCAAGATGGATGGGCTGTGATATATTTTTAATGGAATCGTTGAGACCTGAACGCCAGCGGAGGTACCCTGGTTTATACTACGTCGCATCAGCTGTAGTTTGCCCAGGTATAGTTTATGTCCCTTAATCATGTGAGTCTACTTTGCGGACTGAGCCTTGTACAAACAAAATAGCAAAGCGTCATGAAAAAAGACACGTTTGAAGCATTTTTGGTGAGTTAATTGCTTTTGCCATGTTCTATCCTTCATGCTATGGGAAGCGCGATGTAATTGCTATAACTTTTCCGCAGAGAGACATGTTGAAGAAGTTAGAGTCGGACGGTGTTTCAAAGCCTGTCAAGTTAATGACTCAGCAACTTCTTGAACGAGCCGTAATTCTTCCCGTTCTTATTGACCCTTCCTGCATGAAGTACGTGATATTTGTTCTTCCTGTTCGGTTGATTTTGTGTTCATTACTAATTTACTGCAGGTGCTGAAAGGTGGTTTGAAAAACAGTAGCACTGCGTTGAAAAAACGTAATTTGATAATGCCANAATGCAATTTATTCTGTTTTGAACTGAGCATGTTGATGCAATAAAAACTTATCTGAAACATCCCTGAAAAAGCCAGCTCCATACAAAGCTTTTTTACTCTGAGAAATAGCTGTTGAATGTCGTTTGCATGTGTTCAGGAGTTTGTTCGACATGATTAAGGAATCTCTTGATGGAGTGTCTGATGTGGATTTATTAAACACAGAAGATGCCCAAATACGTGCCATGGAGTTACTGCGCGTAAGCTATTCATGGATGGCTTAGCTTGCTGACTTGATCAATACGTGTTAAATTCTGCTAACGACTTTATCTTTCGTTTTGTTTTTTTCTGGCCAAGGTTTTAGTAAAGACTTCCTTGTTTGACTTTTAAGGAAACCTTTGTAACACCGATGCCAGAGTTGTTTGTGGTGTTCTTCAGTCGTTCGTTCTGGAGATCGATCATCAAGTGTTTTCCCCCTGAATGTTTAACGGTAGTTCTCACTTCAGATTTTTCAACAATTGAAAATTTGCAAGCTTTCGGGGAACCACCCGATAGGGTTCTGCTTTCTTTTTGCGATGATTCAAACTTGCACATATCTGTATTTAACTAGTCTCCACGAACGTGTCACAAACAAGTGAAATCCATTGGCAAATTCTTGTTAGGAAATCGATTGCACGTAACGCTACGCATCCTCAGTCCGAAAAACTTATTCAAATACAATCGTATTCAAATTTACTGAATATCTTATTCAAAAAATTTGGGCGTAAAATCGATTTCCATAAAAAAATTGCCGATGGATTGACTTGTTTGTTGCCTTTGTGGAGACTAGTTACTTGAATTCAGGTTTTTCACTAACACTTTTTCACAAATTTCAACTTGACCTTTTGAGATAATTTCAAATCATAAGTTATGATAATTTCGAATAATATGAAATAATTTCGAATCATATGCTAGGATAGTATTTTAAGTGGTAAGCAACTCGACTTGAGTCGGTGATTTGTTGAATGTGTTCTGGAAAAGCGGATGCGCACACTCGCTACAGCGTCAAAGTGCCTAAAACCAATTGCTGCACATGTTGTTTTACCTTTCATGTGACATTCTATCACTTACTAGTCTCTGTACTACCTGTCTTACAAGTCTGCAAACACTTGAGCGTTAGCGTTAGGGATCTCAAATATTGGGAGTTTAAATTGTGCAAGACCGAAAAATCGGTTTGTGCTGTTCGCGTAAGCTGGTATTGCTGAGAGACAAATACATTGACCTGCCTTCCGGTGAAAATGACTGTTCCGTTGGCGCTATAAAGCACAGCGCAGTGGGCAGCGCATTAATATAGCAGGTCAAATTTCGTGTTCTTCGTAATAACAATTTGGCCCGTTGAGCTAGCATCAGAAATCAACTGAAATAACCTGAAGACATCAAATCAGTGATGTTTTTCGCTGAACACTCCGTTTTTCTTAATTAACGTGCTTGTGTGTGGCTGATTGGAACAAACCCGGCGAGCGACGCGGTTCATTCTTTTGCAGACCTTGTCGCAACTGGCTCCCTACCTCTTTTCGTCAGTTGAATGTTACGAAGAATTGCTTGGGTTTCTGCGACGCACGCATGAAGAGCATGTCGTTGAACAATCGCTGATAATTCTCAAGCACACAGCGCCAATCATCGAGAAGAACTTTGCCGACATTAGATCGTAATTGAGTCTCGTATTTTACACTTTCAATATAGATACTAATTTTATCTTGTCTCATGGCAGCCGCGATTTTGTTCAGTTTCTGGTTTATTTTCAGTCATTCAGTTCTCAGTTGTCACTATTTGGAGCATCATAAACGTCTTGACTGCACCAAAAGATCTAGTCACTAAGACAGGTTTATCCACCGAACTCTCAGCTGTATTCTGCAGTAGTGTGTTGATAGTAAAATTTTTCTATCAAGGGTATTACTTCCTGAGCTTAAAAGCAAAGCGAAGGCGGGCTCAACGAAACAAGCGAAATTTGCTGTTTATTGCATTAATCAATTGGAATCTGTTCGTGAGGGGCCCCTGATGCAGGTACGTGATATTTCTCATTGTATTTGGATTTGTGTTTAGAGATCCGTTCATCTCTTAATTGTCTACCGGATTAAATCAGTTTGGGTTTTGAGCGACATCTGATGCGATATACGTACGTGCCTCGCCACTGGGATGTACAATGTACAATAAAGAACAAGCTAATTGAAGGAAAACCGTGCCTGATCTTTGATTAGTTACATGTAGTCTGCTGCAGTGACAAAAGTTTTGCGTTTTGTTACTCATCTATAAAGCATGTTTTACACGTTGTTCAGAAAATTTCGCAATTTTTCGTTAATATGTACTTCACGCAAGGATTTGCAATGTAAAAAATAGTTACGTCTTTGAGGTTTTGAAAGCTCATATCTTTTGGCATTTGAATATTTGAAAAGGTATATTTAGATTTTTTGCAAACCTTTAGTTTCATCTGTTTTCTCGGCCAGGAAGACCCGCTGTCAATCCTGNCAACGCTTAATTTCGAATTTTAGAACCCCTTGAGTGGTCTCAGACCAAAGGCACGGCTTGAGCATGCAACATTTGTTTCAGGCCTGATGTGTCAGATAACACGTGAGTTGAGATGTGCACTGCCGCGCCTCACTGTGATTTACATAAACTTCAACAGGTATTCGACCACTGCAAGGAAATGGTTGCGTCAAACACGGCGACTTCGTCCCAGATGCAGACCGTCCTCACCACACTGGGTTGCATCGCTGAAGTTCTTCCCGACAAGGCAGCTACTCAACTGCGCACAGTCATAGCGTCAGTTGTTGTGAAACAGGTTGGACATGCCTCCTGCTTCTGCTGCTGTGCTGCATGCCAATAGTTTTGACCACAACTCCAAATCTTGGCAACACTTAATTTTATGGCGTACTGCGTCAGTCCGTGCAGTGTTTTTTTTTCCGGAAAAGTTTGATATTCCTTTTAATAAAGTGTCGTCATTGTGAGGTGGTTTGCACTCGCTGCTGATTATTTTTCGAAACGTTTGTTTTTCTCTTGCTTAACGAAACGTTGCAGATCGGACAGCAAAGTGGTTTATCTAATTTGTTGCATTATAGGTTAACTTTACCGTTTTACTCTTTATTACGTGAATTGGTCGTTACGTCAGGTGATCATGAAGTCGAGCGGTGACGTGTCGGGCGCGCAGTCCAAAACAAAGAAGAAGGAACAGAAGTGGTGTGAAAAGTTTGAGATCAGTCGAGAAACAAAGACGAAGGTATTAAAACTCTTGCTGTTTTGCTTTCATGTTGGCATCATAATCTTGACCTCTGTGAAAATGCCAGGTGGTCTTCTAGTGACCGATTGGTAAAAGTAAGAGGTACAGTAAGTGAATTGCGCAGCATGTAGCTGTTTACCTCGTGTTAAGCAGCGCCATCTTTGCGTTCACACATATCTTTGTCAAGAAACATGAGGCAGGACTGCAAAACAAACTTTCTACTTGCGTATTTTTCGCTGTTATTATTATTATTATTTTTGCACTTATTTCAAACCCATGTGACAGGCATAACTGTGATTGTTAATTTTGTGACAGATCGCTGGAATGAAGTGCATGGTACGATGGCTGCACGGACTTCACTCAAACGACTTTGACTGCTGTGGGTCAACGTTACGTCTTTTGCAACACATGTTACACAATGATGGTGACCTTATGAAGAGCGGAAATATCGCAAAAGTAACATAGTGATTTGGTTGGACTTTTATGCAATTGGAGAAGAGCTCGCATTATTGTAATGTCTTACGCGCTCATGTCCTGATGTGTAGTTCGAGGAGTTAAGGCAGAGTGGATATTTCGTCTTCGAGTCAGATTTTGCAAATTTTTTGCTGGTCGTGGAGTGTCTTCGTGTGGTTGATATATAAAGTTTACGGCCGTTGAATCAATGTTTGGATGTTTTTGTGAAATTGTATTGCTTCAGTTGATTTGCTGCTGTTGGACTAGTTTCGATGCACGTCATACCTAATTTTTATAATTTCGTTTTGATAAAAGTGTTAAAAGGACATTGTCCATTGTGTTTGTGTGGCAAAAGTGTAAAAGTAAGAATAAATGATCTACTGTCAAATAAGCAGAACGTCCTGAATTTACAGTGAACCTCATTCAAACAATTCGATTCTTTTCACCCAAATTTATGTTGAAGATTGCTTGGTTGTTGACATAACCCCTGAACTTCCTGGAATTTGATTTTTATGAGAAGTCAATCGCCTTTTCATCTTTTAGGCTGACATGTCCCATTTGAGACTACAAGCGGCGTGCTGCGTCCTTAAAATCGCCAGAGTGGCCGAGTACAAGGACCTCTTCAAACCAGCCATCTACCAAGAACTGGCGATGCTAATAAATGTAAGTCGTCAAGATAGTACAAAAGCGAAGATCAAGCGTGTCGATTTGAATGATCATTCCAATCTTTTGGCTTAACTATGACACGTGTGATTTATATCAGTGCGCAGTATCCATACTTTCATTCTTTTCAGCAGTTGTCTTGCCAGATGCATCGAGTTTGACTTTTCCATTTTTATCAACAGGATCCGGTTTTGGAAGTTCGAAAAAACTTCGTTAGAAAGCTCTTCGAGGCCTTGTTCAGATTCCAAATCCACGTTTCTTTCCTCTCTCTTTTCTCAATGGTTTCTCAGGTGATAAGCGAAACGAATTCTCGTAAATATTTCAGGACAGCGATGTCTTATGACAGACTCACTTCACACTCGTAATGTTTTTTATTAGAAAGCTTCTTTCACCTTTCAGCACCTGCTGCTCCACTGTTCAGCTCCGGTGATTTGTGTTGAAGCGTTTCGCGAAAATTTCTTGTTTTTGCAGGAAACGCTGCGAGAACAAAGAGAAAATGGAACTTACCTTTATCAGCAACTGGTCAAACGAATCCGGGATGTCAACAAACAAAGTGCAGTCGGATCATGTAAGGCCGCCATTTCGTGCCGTCGCTTGGTGTGCGTTTGCATTAAACGTGCCATTGTTAGCACAACGAAATTATTGTTGAGACAATCGCATTGACGTTTGCGCTGTGTCGTCGAGGAAAGGAAACTAAAGCGTTCATGATGTTAATTGCGCATTGCTCTTTTCATGATTGCAGGCTGGAGTTTTCGCTATCGTCATAATGTTTTTTTTGTGTGTGAAAATCATGTGTGTTATCGACAGATGTGGCCACGGCGATGATGCCAGAATACATGCTTCCTTACCTTGTCTACTTGCTTGCCAACGACCCAGATTTTCAAGAAAGAATTTCGAAGCGGAGCTTGGCGAGAATCAAAGAGTAATTCGATCGGTCTTTGATCGTTTGTCGTTGTTTGCAATTAGTTGTTATCCAATAAGCAGCGGACAAATGGTGCGGTTCCTGCTGTTTGTTTTGCGCTTTCTATGTGGAGCCAGCGCTCGTTCGAATAGGAACATTGCGAGCGATTTATTATGATGTCATTTTAATCTCAAGTAGTTTGCTTCTGGGGTTTGTTAATAATTACAGGGATTGCGTGACGAGAAAACAAAGAAGCTGAAAGTTCTGTCGCATAAGCTCCTATACCCGTGTGCGCCCTTCTACTGGTGTTTGCGGTTCACTTCTGTCATATGATCGTTGTCTGACGTCAGATACTGTTATTAGAACAAATTGCGAGAACATGTCTTCTGTAATGTTCTTTAGTTGCATTCACTTTATCCTCGATCCTTTGCTCACCAAAGATCATCCGGAAAGTTACGGGTTTATCAAACGTTTGTCAGAAAACTTGAAACGGACAAAAAACGCAGAAAAGGCGAACGACACTCAAAAGAATGAAGTGAGTAGCTGTGGTTGAAGACTTGGATGTCTTCTACTAGTTTTGTACTTGTAGTAGAAATGGAGTTAAATTTTTTCGACGTTCTGTGGCGTGTTTGTCTTTATGGCATCTATTGACGTTGTACGAATTTAGTTCGTAGGGCTCATGTATCCACTTTTGGAATCAATGCTCATTTGTCCCCTTCCCATTTGGCCGCACGGCTATGGCAGTCCCGGTGTGCAGGGTGTTTGAACGCGGGCAGCGATTTGTGGTGATTTCAGCCAATTGCTTTGAGAAAGACATGTCACAATCACGTTTTGCAACATCTCGGTAACAACGGTTGACCAACGCGTGACAAAGAATTTGGCAATAGTATTACGTGCAATGCTTAGAAGAGGCGGCAATTTTGATTACATTGATGAAGTTATTTATTACGTGTGGTTTGGTCAGCAACTGCCAACAGGCCCTCGTTACAATCGTGTCTCCTACCAGGTCAGATGAAACATACATTCCTACAGTGACGTGCCTTGGCTAAATTTACCTGACTAGGAGCCAAAGATCCGTTCCTGCGGATCACCACTCGGAAATGAAAGGCAGACCCGTGTGACTGAGCTATTACTGACCCGACGTTGCCGCGTGATGGAGAACAGAACACTATAATTATTCTAAAAACCCTTTATATAAATATAGCAGGGGTGGTCGACCCGCGGCTCTGCCCGGTTTCATGCGGCATATGTAATTACCAGAACAGAAGTTCCACTGAATAGCATGCATAACAATAAATGGCTTGTAAAGTTTTGTCATTGTCATGCTGGTGTGTGATACAAAGGTATGTGTGATGTTCATGTGTGCCAATGTGTATGATGTGGTTCTTTGCGTTAAAACAGTAAGAAATGTGGCTCTTGGTCTCTGACTGGTTGGCCACTCCCGAAATATAGGAATCTCGTCAATGTAGTTAGTGTTTCCAAACGTTTATGAAAAAGCTCTCATTTGTAGAACATCTACGCCGTTTGCGACCTTATCGTGCAACACATTTTGCAAAGATCCAGTCAACACGCGGTTGCGATTCTTGAACCCGGAGACAAAGTCGTCACGAAATATATTCCGAGTCGTTTGTACACACCGGTATGTAGAAATTTTATACTGTCAAATCTTACGCCGTTTATTGTTTGAAAAGCGTGTGCGCCTGAACTTAATTCCTGAATTGTTTCTGATGCATTGTCGCTGTCACTCGTCCGAGTGAAAAAGCATAATCCTGTCGTTTGCGTGATGCCCAAGTATTTGCGTTCCGTTGGCTGAAGAGAAACGTCGAACAATGGATTCGAGCATAATATTGCAGTCTCAACTCACTGCTCTTGACTGCTCTTCACGCGCCTTGCACCAACACGCATTCATTTTCAAATACCTGTCCCAGACGTTTTGACAGGCGGAAGTATATTTTACTGCTCATTGCTGATAAAATATCTTATGTGGTAACGGTATGAAAAGTGCTTTTGCTTTCTTCGAAAAGTTAGTACAGTATTCATCCCCATAAACTTATGATTTTTTACGAGAGTGACCATCCAGTCTTTTGCAAATGTTTTCATATTGGAGGGAGTAATGCAGTTCTCAACTCGTTAATGTGGAAAAAGATTTTCAATTTACCTTTTCATTACTTTTTTCCAAGATCTATAATGGTTCCGTGCTACTTTCATTACGGAAATGAGATGAGACCAGTAGCAGTTCACGCGTAAAAATTTTCGCAGCGATCTTGTCAGTTGAAGACGCGCCTTCAAACGCAGTGCCCTGTCAGTTTCATGCAACTGCATCGCTCGAGTCTGATGCTGCCTTAACCTGTTCTGATACATGTGTTGGTTGCGCGATCCAGAGTTGAATGCCTTCGGCAATAGTTCTCATGTGTTCGCATATTTATTGCAGCCAGCTGGACCAGAAAACAACAAAATCTACCTTCCTCGAGAATTCTATTCAAACTTGAAGCCCGTTCCCACCGTTGCAACCACCGCTGCACTTGGTGGGGATAAATACAGGAAGAATTTGTCCCATCAGGGAACCAGGTAAATGGAAAGTGCGTATTTGAGGTTGAACGTGAACGTGACTAAAGATAAGAGCAGAAAGTTGGCAGTGACGAATCGAGGTGCAAATTTCATCCACGAGTTATGCATACAACTTCAATCCTTGTTTCTTAACATGGATGACATAGTTCCTTTATGGCTGGCGACTTCACAGTTTTACAAGTTGGGCAGCGATTTTGATAGATGTAGAGGACTGTCTGCATTGAAACCTCCCAATTTAGTGATTTCTATTTTGTATCATACCACTGCTCAGTGCATTTGCGATTTTCAATTTGAGAAATAAAATTTGAGAAGAAACGCAGCAGGATTCGCATCGTCAGTTAGCATGTGTCGAAGCTTGCACTTTTATTGAGACAACAGGCCTGCCATGTCGTTGTATCCAATGAAGTTGTTTTCGCATGTGGTGAAATTGTGATAAGACGCTGAAGGATGTTTACGATGCAGCATCGCAAGTTCACTGTTCATTGCAGCTGAACGGATTTTCGCAGATTTAGGTGAACAGATTTAGGACGCCACCAACGCGCAAGTTGCGCAATAAGTTTCTTGGCACAGGTAAAGTCGGTTGCAAAGCTGCTTCCGGTGGCTTAATGGTCGGGTATTTCTAAGGTGGATGTTGTATTAAATTGAATATGTCGCACTGCTACTACTCCACAAGGGAATGCAACGAACCGAAAATTTTCAGGATAGCTTTTCAAGTGCTTGTTTGGAATACACTGAGCGCTCTCGAAAGTGTCCGGTTGGCAGACAATGCTTGACGTCTGTTGCTTCATGTCCGCCTGATACGTTTTGGTCGTCCAGTGATTTGTTGATTGCCTCTCTGGATCATTGAAAGATGTACTCTGTTGGATCTTGCTGAAACAAAAATTTAACAAAAATGACAGCAAAAAATCCTATTGTGTGCAGTTTTGTTTATCCTCAAAAATATCTCTTATTGTGTTTTTGCTGCAGCGAATATTTTTATTGATGGAGTTGCTCGTCGTGTAACAGTACTGGCCAATGCTTTTCAAAAAACTGTGACAGTTAGTCGCTTGAAAAGGGTGAATCAGCTGCAGCAGATATTATATATCTTCGTCTTTTCAGCCACTTCGTGACTACCACCGAAGAAAAGATTTTATTTCTCAAAAGAAAGAGCAGAGTTAAAAATCAACTTCTCATTTTTGGTGGTGGAGCAGTAAAAAGGTCCAAGGATAAGTAAGGGCCTAGTTGATCAGTTTTGCAATTGTGCATTTTAGTACAGTAGTAGTAATGTGGAAAGTATTCCTTTTTGAGAAGACATAGCGTAAGTAGTATGAGTGGAAAAAGACTTTCACTAGCATTAGGCATTTGAAAGGAGCATTTAATCAAGTGATGAGGATTTTGAGTCACGTGCGTTTTTGTCTTTTTTTTTGTTAACGTTTGGTTCCAGAGCGATTTCTTTCTGCAGCTTGGGTTTCAAGACAGTTATTAAAAAAGCTGTTCTGAATTTTTTTAGGAAAATGAAACCAGTGTCTACGTCAGCGACGTCTGACGGCAGCGTTTCGCCGAGTGACGGAAGTGTTCCGACAACTCAGCAATCGCCTCCGTCCCAAAAACGTGCTGCTGATTTGCCGTCCGCTGCTTCTTCGGCCACGCTGCCAACGCCCCCCACTTCCCAAACCACTACATCGCAGGTAAAGACATGTCATGAGTAGTGACACAGCGAAAACGTAAGGCCATTAATTTCAGACGTCAAGACCTGTTGGAAAGCTTTCAAGAAGCTTGTTTTATTTTTCAGGAATCTAGCAAGATGTCGAGTCCTCCTAGGTAAGTTTTTGAGAGTGAGAAATGTTTACATTATTTATTTAGAAAAAACTGGATGATGACAACATCGATTCACCTGGCGTCTTTAACTGGTTGGTCACCGCTCTTTCTTTAGATTGGTAATAATCGAGGAGCGGAAAAGTCGAAATAACCGTTGGCGAAATGATCTTTTCAGTCATATTTTTGTTGAAGATCGATATTGATTTCTTCCATTCTGCGTATGTTTTGAGCAGGAGACCTGGAAGAAAAAGAAAATTACACATTTCAGATGACAAATCTGAACAAGCGAAGCCGAAACGCAAAACAAGGTAACTGAGACTCCGTTCTCAGCGCGCTTCCTCGCGTACTAATCAGTGGTTTTATTTGCTTACAGTCGTAGTAGATATACTGCTGTTACAAAGTTTAAAGAGAAACATTGTCCTGACAGAAATGCTTACTTCGCTAGAAAGACACTAATAAGCCTCGAAGTCCCGAAAATGTGAAAGCCGCAAAGGTTTCAAATATACGTTCAGAGCCTGTTATAAGGCAGAGGAAAAGCACAAGGCAGATACACTTGGAAGTACCCAGCAGGACCACTACTCTCTAAAACGTTTTTGAAAAAAATCAGAAAAAGAAATCAATGTGTCCATCCGCGGTTGGAGACGCAACCTGAAAAGTGATGCGGAAAAGGCACTTTAAAGATTTACTGAAAAAACAGCAATGTTAACAACTTTGTAAATCAAAATCTAAACAACCAGTAACCATGAAAAATTATGAATTTAATATTTATTCTTATGTGTAACACATTGCCAATGCTGGTCTCAATGTGTGCTTTTTCACCTCAGTAATCCATTCAACGTGTGTTAATGCATGGCAAGTTTCACAACAACTGCATGAATACTGTCATTGTGCCTATCTGCAAGAACAAGAATGCTGATATATGTGACGCTGGTAACCACAAAGCTGTTTCACTCGCAACAACTATCTCCAAACTATTTCAATATTACATCTTTATCCTGCATTTCACCATCTGTTGCCGCCACTAACGACCAGTTTGGCTTTAAGCCACAACGTGGGACGGATATGTGTATATTTTTACTCAGATTTGTGTCATGTTATGTACGTAAAGCACCCCAGTTTTTCCTCCTTTTCAAATGTATCTAAGGCGTTCGACAGAACTTACCACAACTTATTGAGAATGATTGAGCGCAGCGTAGCTGTGTGCGTAGTAAGACTGCTGATGAGTTGGATAGGGATCAGAATATACAAATGAAGCTGGGAAATGACCTTACAGACCACTTCACCGTAACCAACGGGGTAAGATAGGGGGAATTCTCAGCCCATATCTATTCGCTATTTATCTTGATGAGCTTCTAGTACAGCTACGCACAGCCAGAGCAGGATGCACTTTAGGAAATACGTGTGTGAATCATCTTCTGTTTGCTGATAATTTATGTGTGTTTGATCCCAGCCACAGTGGTCTTCAACACCTTTCTGGATATTTGTTGTGACGGCACGACTGCAGCATGAAATTTTTTTAACTGTAACAAGACAGTCGATTTTCCCCTACAGAGTTTAAACAGTCTGTTACACTAGTTGATACCTGAATGGCATAAATGATAGGTTTTCCGACCAAGTCAAATGTGTCGGTAGATTACTTCATGCCTCACTGCAGGATGACAATGACATTCAGAGGCAAGTGAAATGACGTTAATGGACAGCAAACAAGCTACAAGAATTTTTGCTCTGTGCTCTACTGTAGTTAAAATACTATGTTTTGCCCGTGTTGTATGCCGATTTAATCCAGCCAGTTGTGGTGCAGATACATACAGTCTAGTGTTACACGCCCACGCATTGCCTACATTTGTAGGTCCTACAACAATGTCTATCGAATTTTGCATTGCAGCCCAAGGAGCGCAAGTGTTCATTTGATACCTTTATTAGAAACAATTTCTATGCTTTTGCTCCAAGATGCGCATCTTCATCCAACTTATTGTTATCCGCTCACTTCATCTGCCTGATGTTTTTCACAAATCTCCATTTTTTTCACATTATGTAACGCTTGTGTGTGACGATGACCGATGCAGTAGTGTTGGTGCCTTGTTTCAGTGGTTGTTGCTCTTCGGTATCCACTACCTCCTCAAAATCACTCCTATCCCGTGAAACGTGTATAAGCATTTCTGTACCCTTGTGTTTTACCTAACGATGTGGGCCTTGTGTCTGAGGCAAACACCAAAAACGTAAATAAAAAATACCTGTTCCACGTGAGTCTGGAGTTTTTAGCCCTCGTCAGTTTACAGGAATCGTCTGCAGCAATAACCATTCGACTGTTTTTATAGCAGTTGGTACAATTCCCTTGTCCAAGTTAGAAAAATGTTTGGCTATTCCTCAAACCTGGCAGTAATGTTTGGGTAAATACACTACAGTCGATAATGGTGTTACTGTCATTTACGGTGTGTAGCCCTGAACATCAGAGTGGTTTGTTCTAAATTTACACGATGTATCGATGCTTGTAATAAAAACTTGTTTTTATCGAACTTGTCATTCTCCAAAGATTAATGATCTTGAATGAAAAATTGGTTTCCTTAGGTGCTTTTTCATTGAACCCATTTGTTCTGGTGAACTTACGTTGAATACGTGGGATGTTTGTTTCCATGTCTATTTCGATAATTTCTTGCGTTATTTTTCAAATGAGCAGCGTTCAGCAGCATTTTTGGTGTGTGTCCGTCCAGAGTGCATGCTACCGTAACGCTTCGGCTTAGCTTTAATTGCCATCAGTTTACCACGCTAAACAAACCCCGAAAAACGGCCCACCATGCCCTGTATGTAATAACCCTGCTTTGAAATTACAGACGTACAGCGCCATAAGTCGAACTGTGCGAATACCTTCGCATAAATCCGGTTAAGTTTCATTTTTCTCGAAACATTCCTTTGACTTTTGACTGACGCGGTAGCTGAGTTATTTCCAATAACGTGCTTCCTAGTATACTGGATTGATTACATCACGATTTAAAAAAACGCCAAATCAATAACGATTAAACTGACGGCAGTTAATTTGGTAACGAAGCTAAGGTTCTTGCCAAATGTTGTTTGTGCAAAGACTTCTGGGCTGCTGTTCCACGGCGTACCATCAAGAGAATTGTTGGAGAATAAGGTTAATTGCTTTTTAGTGCGGAACATCGATTTACTTTTGTAGAAATACTGCAACCGATGCAGCTTCCGAAAGTGAGGAAACGGAAGAAAATATTAGCGTAGGAGAGTCTCCTTCTTCTGGCGACACCTCCGTCAGCGAGCGACCAAAAAGAAAAATGAAACCAACGTGAGTCAAGTGATTTTAACAAGTTTTATGATCGTAACAAGTCTATTGGCTTGTGTGTGACACCGGCCTCCTCCCGTTTTGCAGATCAAAAGCAAACTATCTTGCCACTAACAAGATTGCTGCTGATAAAAAGGAAAACCGTTCTGGCTCTGCTCGAAACCCAGCGAAAGTGACAAAGTTCGTGGCCTGCATCTTTTTTTAATTGCAATGTGCTTGCAATGCTTACGTTCCTTAAATTACATGTAAATGTCGCAGAGTTTGTCTTTCTTGAATGTCAAATTAACATTTAAGGACAGATATTTAACAACATTTTTGTTGCAGAAAGAAGACTCTGGTCGTCAACAACGGTAACAATAACAGTCTGAACTCCGCCTCTGGCTCCGAAACGGTAAGTCCTGTCGCAAGGCTGTGCTAAAACAGGATTTCACTGCGTTAAGCGAAATCAGGTAAAGGTCGTTGCAACAACTGGGCAAGGTGAAGGTATCCACGTTATCATTTGAAGCATTACCATTCTCTGGACACATAGTTAGCAGGTAGCTTGCTAATACTACTTCTTCATCTGTCAGAACCCTTCACATCTTCACACAATTCCCAAAAGATTTTTTGAAGATGTCCTGGTGTGTCGATACAAGATATTTTGATTATGGAGTAGGGGGTGAACCGGAATCAAGATTTTCGTTTCCGTCCGCTCCCGGAATTATCTGTTTGCTTTGTTTTCTAGCTAAGATTTTGTTTAAAATGCAGTGAAACACTCCAAGCTAAAGCAGTAACAGATTGTATCTTATAGAAATTTGGTTTTCAAGTATAAAAGATGGAAGGCAAGGCATTTTGATTTCTGAGTTAGACTTTCCTTGTGAGGAGTCACGAGTTCGTTTAGATCAGGGCTGGAAAAGTTGTTTCAAATCACGTGTCGCACTGCCTTTGTCAACTTGACAGCAGATCGGATCGGGAGCAGATGGATGGATTGTTTTTGTGAACTAGTATGAGATGTAAATGCTACTACATGGTTGAGAAAAGTGCAAAACCTCACGGAAGGTTTTGCAAACCACTTTCTATTTTAGTGGAAACAGTGTCAATTTTAGTTAGGGTTGCGGAATCCGAGGTAAAATATCCGACTCCGACTTTCCAAAATTTCTCACTCCCGACTCCGACTCCTTAACATAAAGAGAATGAAATTTGTCTGTTAAAATAAATGGAAATCGTGATGCACAGCAAGAAATCTGTGTTTCAACAAAAGTTTCAAACGAAATTGTACCATTTCAACAGTAAATGCCAATTTAGGAGTGTGATATAAAAAATGATCCAGTTGGACATCCGGAGTCGGACAAAAAATCCGACATCCTTCCGACTCCGCAACCCTGATTTTAGTATTCCCTTTCAGTCGGTGCATCAACGTCTGGAGTTAACTTTGTTGTGGCAATTCTCAAGTTAAATCTAAGATGTTGGTCAGTTGCCCAGGATTTGTGACGAGCTTTGTTGATGTCGAAGCAAAAGTGACGGACGACATTGTAACATAAACTTCAGCGCTTTCATGGCAAATTAGACAACGGCCATTGGTCAGGGGAAAAAAATTTAGTGGAAAAAATTTGCCGTCCACTCCTTGCACTCTGTCACTTCGGTCCATTAATCTTTACAGAAGGAGTTATATCTTCCCCGCTTTGGAAAGTTTTGCAAATCGTTACACAGCAAACTTTCGTTCAATGCTGTGGTTTTCCAGTAAGCGCTTTTGTCAGGCTGAGTCTCACGAAAGAGGTTATTGGGAAACCAAACAGCGGTTAACATGTTTTAAAGAGGGAAGAGAAAACACGGAGCGGAGTAATACAAATGCACCTTGTACTGGGGAGAAATGGACATGGCAAGGAATGTGAAAAAATGGATTGGCTTTACCAATAAAATTTGGTTTAGTTAGGCGAATTGATTGAAGAGCTTACCGGGCTGTAGCTTTCCCATGCCTGCTTTAAATTAATCTTGCCGTGTAATCCTGTTATCCATTGTTACATCACCACAAGTGATCTACTTGAAGTTTTAAACTAAGAAGAGCTTTAGAGTCATCCGAAAGTAACTGATTTCCGGCCGGAACGGAATTCCGGTACAGCCCCAGTTTAGAGTTTATTGTCACTACCAACCGTTCGTCTTAATTTTACCAATTAATTACGTATACAGCCCGCGATTGTTTTTGTTTACGCCACAATCGCCGTCTATTCCCGTCAGTAATGTGGACAGATCTTACTTATTTTGGAGCATAAAATTGGGATAGACTTAACAGTTTCATCAACACTAAAAAAGGCTTCA
>JGI24021J15306_10000479_pt1 | contig 30509 bp, 12 predicted proteins | sample Ectturendosymbi1_FD_15306 | JGI IMG/M metagenome (IMG submission 15306) | reverse complement strand
TGTATATATGCACATTTGGCAACGTCATCAGGTCGAGACAACACGCCCCTCATGGGGAGGAAAAACTATATTAAAGTCTCATTCATACAATGAGCTCGTCGGGCGAGACTTCATCATTATGTTGATGAGACTTGGAATTTCACGTTTCGTTTCTAAATTTTATTAACTTGCCGAGCAGGAACTGTCAAGCTGAGTACGTATGGACAAAATTGGTATCATTCCTGGTCACATATCAAACGAATTTACCAACACAGCATATCTGTCAGACTTTTCATGGCACACGCAACATTGCCTCTCCCTGCACTCGGTATTTTTACTTCCACCCGAATTAGCTTAATTAGTGTCAGGGTCGATTCCCGTCTTATATAACAGACGAGTTACAGCCCTTCAACAATATTTCCATCTTTTTCTAAGCTTTCCTAATTAAGCACAGTTTTAAATGTATGATGAAGCAACAATTTAAAATTATCAAAGTTGAGAAAAGACTCTAGAAGTTGAAATGTTGGAAACCAACAGATAAAGTTTGCTGTTTGTTTCTCATCAACACAATATTCGCTAATTGTCAGGAAAAAACATTTGCAAACAGTCACTTTTACTTTCCAATGGCGCAATCAAAAAGCATGCTCTGTTGCACCCCAAATTACTACAATAACTTTTATCTTACACACCTCGTTTCAGGCTGCTAACTCAAGACTCATACAGGACATGGTTGCTGACTAACGCCGCTATAAACTGTAACCGACGACAAAAAGCGTGAGTACTTGTGCAAATGAGTACTTGTGCAAAATTAAAACTTTAAGCTTGCACCCTTTTTTCTCAAATCGAGCACAAATAGCTGCCAATCTTGTATAGGTTATGAAGGATGTATGAGAATGTGTCGAGGTCTCCTCAGAACTTTATTTGGATTTTCCTGATGAAAATAAAACGTGTTACTTCTTGGATGTTTAGAAAAGCGGAAACCCTTTGAAAAAGCATTTGGTTTCTAACTGACCTCTATGTGGGTTCTTCTGAATACACCGTTAGACTAACAGGACGGTTTGTATTGAGGTGCAAAAATTAAACGCTATTCGATCAACGTGTAAAAGACGGTTCACAAAAAGTTTTTCATTAATGTCGGGGCGACTGCGAGTTATGTATTTTTGCGACAATCCGTGCCCTTTACCGTTGATGTCCAGACTGTTGGTTTCACAGTAAGAACACTTAAGAGCTCGGAAACAAACTCTGAACTCGACCTGCACTGAAGAAAGTGCAACTAATAGTAAGTATTTATTTCGAAACGCGCTCAGCATGACTGCAGAGACATCTCACATGTAATAACCGAATTTCTCGAGACAGAAGATTCAAAACAAGAAAGGATCAAAACGTTTTGGCCTCGTAAACGCTTTTCTAGCCGTTCTTCACTCAAAGCAAAAGGTGACCATCGAGAGACGCATTTGATAGCCTGTGTGGAGAGCATTTGCATATCAAGAAAAAAGGACCTACTTTAGATTAAATCTGATAAATATTTCGCAGTGTGTTCTTAAAACGTTGACCTCACACCTCGGTTTTATTCTGACTGCGAAATGGCATAAGCAGTGGCGATAAGTTTTTGCGTTGCCGTCTTAGGATTGCTTAATTTTTCGCTTTAAATGATTTTTGCATCAGTCGTATGTTGGATCAAAGGTTGTGAGCATGGTGAATCGAAAGCGTGTCGTAAAGTCGACCGCTCTTTGCAGGGTCTCACAGACTTCATTTACTTTTTAGAAGACCATCTCCATTTAACGAAATAGACATTTTTTAATGCCCGGTACATTGATATTGCTTCCTACAATGATTTCGACTGATGTCTTTATAAAAACTTTGAATCAACGTAACCTTTTCACTTTCTCTACTGTCCGCTTCGACTGTTTCACGGTTGTTTCAAGTCAACGTGACATAAGTTAAGAATCTGTTCATACACCTTTTTCCCTTTTGTTTTCGCAGCAGTGGAATAAGTGTGATTGCTTTTGTTCGCATGCAATTTGCATTTCGAACATATTTGCAGCCGCCACTGGTGTCTTGTGGTAGGCATCCAAACGGAACGAAAACCGCGTTAACGGGTTTTCCCACTGAGTTGTCGATCAACACCAATGCTTAGCACACAACTGTGATATGTGATCTGCAGGTTTCGAACGAAGTCAATGCATTTTTGTTCACCTTTGACTCTACCTCTTGCAACGTGTAAGATTCCTGTATATCGCATTATCTATTGCGAATTTGTTCAGGACCCCTTATGATTCATGAGCTCAACAAGATTTTTTGTTAAAACCTTGCCATTGCCTCTGTAGACAAAACATCTGGCATTTGGTCACGGTTTACTTGATCAAAAAATTTAGTCTCTGATCATCCTGCATAAGTTGAATTTTTTCTTCGGAGTTGTGCGCAACACTGTATTAATGATATTCTACCCAAAGTAGGTTTGTGCGATTTGAATCGAGCCAACAGTTAACTATTTGCATTCGCTTCAAGAATTCTTCCAATACGTCCTATGGCTGAAGTTCCAGGTTTGACCGCTGTTTCTACGGTCGCCCGCTTATGTTGTGCATCATAGCCGTTTTTTTCTTCGTGCGCGCTCACGTGACTTTGCGTGAAAACCGTTTTATAGCACAACAACATCGGAGTACGAGACCAGCTTGTGGAGATCGGGTTTCATACCGGACGAGCTAACCCGCTTTCAGTTCCTTTTTCCACAGCTAGCAGCGTGATAAGCTGCCTAAGCTGGGCTGCAGAGTACTATACTCATACCACTGTCCACATCGAGTCTAATCAATCATTGCTGTTGACTGAAATTTTGCTCATGAACTTGAACAGTTTTAGTAAAACCTTTCTTAACATGTTGTAGGTTGTTTTTTTACACAGAGCACCGGTACTGGAAAACCATAGATAAATAACCGTAAATGCCTGCTACCGCATCTGCGAGATCTCTCTGGTCAAAGTGCCCTTAAATCCAGCAAAAGCTTTTTTTGTATTGCGGCGAATTGTTGGGTACGCAGGGGATGATTTAAATTGAACGCAGCGTTGATGATTATCACAGCAATTTTATTGTCGTTTGTTTTATTGAACGCTATGCTTTCATTTCGCTGCAATACAAGCCCGATCGATGATATCTAAAGTGACAATGTTCACGAACAATTTTCGCACGTTTGGTTAAATTGGCTGCCATATCATCCGTTTTACATTTGAACAAAACGAAAAGTTCTTAAACTTTCTCTTTTTATATTGATCAATAATAAAAAAGAATTAGAAAATGACGCTCGTGGGAAATTGCTCTTCCCTGAGCCTGGATGGAATACGATTTTGGTATGGCTTTCGTTACATGGTTTCATTACATTTCGTTACATGGTGGCAACGATCAATACGAAGGACGAAACGAGCAAGGTTTGGGTTTAATCACATAGGCATAAGTGCAGAAACGGCAGTCTAAGCCGCTTGCTGGTATTGTAAATTCTTTTTTTTGGTAAGCAATTAAAATGATGACTTCCAAACTAAATCATTAAAAAAGGCGCATATACCAGTCAGTGAATGTGGCAATAGTCTGTGGCAGGGGTGACGAACCTATTTGCTATCGCGGGCCACTTTGTCAGTTACCGCTGAGTAAGCGGGCCGCACAACATTCTAGTCATAATATGAAACCTGTTAAAAACGAAAAAAATTGTTCATCAACAGAAACAAACAACAAACGAAAGTAATAAAACAAATGCTTCGCCGGCCGCACGAAATTCTTTTGCGGGCCGCATGTTCGTCACCTCTGGTCTATGGGTAAGTGAAGCATGCATCATTCGTAAGCTATGACGAGCGTAGGATGACTGGCCACTACACTTGAAACTATCCCAAAACCGCTTTGACTTGGATAAGGGAACAGTTTTTTAAAAAAACAACGCGACTCCAAGTTCAATTACTGTAAGGTAAGACAATGCAGCGAAATGGTTACGAATGGCGAATAAGGCTATGAAGTTTTGCTATTGAAAGCAGGCAAAGTTTTCGTCATCCTGGTAGTTTGGCGGCAACATTCCTTAAAAACGGTAATTTGCATGCAAATCCACCTTGTTAGCGAGCGGGTGCATTTCAACAGAACCAAACTAGGTTGGTTGTGGCATGTGCGAGGTGGAGTTTAGATATCGTGACTTTTATTAGTAAACAACGAAACAATGCAAATAATCGAACACTCCGGTATACTTCTTTGCATGACTTTGCCGCAACCTCTTCTAAACAGGAGAATCGCTCCTCAAACCCGCAGGTTTAAATTAATTCCTCGGATCGCAAAACATTTGGCTTTCAAAAGCAGTAATCCGAAATTGCGAATTGTACTTTTCAGGAACTGTTGTTAAACAGATTTAGAACGTTGTTTACCGTTAAGCTCTTCGGCATGCGTGAGGTTGTTTTCTTACTCCACATTTTAAGCTGAAGATGAGGCGACGCGAGCTGTTGCAAAATAGTTGAAGCAGAGCATGCAGAAGGCAACAATCAAGGGCGTAGGCAAAGGGGGGTTGGGGTTAAAACCCTCTTTGAACTTGACGCTTTACAAAAGCTTTATTACCTGCGCAAAGGAAATTAATTGTTTTCGCATGATTTTTCCTTGTTAATTTGTTGACTTAATGCAAGTACCATTGAATGAATTTGCACCCAAATTTCAAGAAGGATTGTAAATAGGCCAAAAAGTAATAATTAGGTTTCGGTGGGAGTCTAGGTCATAGTTCGCATCCAGAAATCATCTCACCACTTTTTGCAGACCTTTCGTCCACAACGCATGTTTAAGATTGTGTTCCGCGATAGTTAACTTTATCCGAAACAATTGTCTTTGTCTTGTCTACTACGGCTGAGCAGCACAAGTGCTGACCGCATTAGCTACATTACCAATTTCTGTAGCATGATAAAACTGTTGCACGAGCTCAAAACAGCAGTTGTTAACATAGAAGCATTCAGGCATTTGATAATGTCTCAGCACGGAAAAAAGAAAACTAAAAATTTGCGGGACTTCTGTACATAACAAAAAATTAAAACTTTTCTTGCGTACTTTATGCGCATTCTCAATTCCTAAGTAGTTTAGCAAGATTCGATTTTGCAAACCAGGGTGTGCGTTAGCCAGTCCAGCTGCACAGTTTTATGCTCCGCTGCTCGTATTCAACAAGGGATTAGCGCAGCTTGATTTTGCAATTGTAAATTGCCCTGATGCAGTGATGAGTGTGTTTTACTCCCCTGTTTAAACACGCAGCCTGATATTTTTGCAATTATGAACTGCTGTGTCGTAGCGTTAAGTTTATTTTCCTCCGATATCGTAACTTCGAGCGCTGATAGTTTATATTCAGGGCAATGACACATGAATTAAGGGGAGTGCGTGGAGAACATGCATATCGTGTCAACAAGTTTCGCCAAAACGTTGGTTTGGAAACATTAATATGACGTCAAATTGTGACGTCACAAATACCGCACACCAAATACAAATGACCACCACATGCCACTGAATGAAACCACCCATGAAAATTTTCTGCGTACGCCACTGGCAACAATAAACTATTCATGCTTTCTTCTGCTCTTGCAACTATGGCGGCCGTTTTTTTTTCAGTTTTCAAGGTCTGAGAAATGCGATTCAGCAAAATGTATTGCTTGCTACGATAACAGACGCAATGCTGTAAACCTGGCTAAAATGCTCTCTCTTTTCGCGTCCAGTTCTTTGACGCCTCGAAAAATTTTGAATCAGTAGCCTGAAGCGTCTACAATTACTATTTGCTTTTTATAACCTGATAGATGTCTATGTCTACCACGCTTTATTGTTTGTTCCGCGGTCCACCCGCGGAACTGGTGAGTTTTTGCTCATTGCCAACACCCATCAAAACCACTCGATGAGGCATCATGCCTAAAACACTCACGTCGGTTATATTCTGGCTACTTGACATCAGACCTTGTTGTTACCATAGCAAAAGTCCTCACTGTTTAATACTCTTTGCACCAAAAGGAATAGCGGCTTCTTTTTTATCTGTCAGAGTACTTTCTGTGTACCTTCTAACAACACACGAGTAGATTTAATATCACGCAGGTGTTGGCAATGAGCAAAAACTCACCAGTAAACTTTCAAGCAGCACAAAGTTGTACAGAACAACCTCACTAAAAATAAATTCATCGTGTAACTGCATAGTTATGTTAGTCGTCTTAACATAGCACGACTAAATATATACGGCTTTGTCTTGCTTCAGCCGCTTTCAGCAAAATTATTGCATAAGTGGCCGGTAGATGGAGAATACACGGAAAGCATTGATTGTTGCACTTAACAAGGCACAGATACATTGGCACCGGAAGGATTTTTCCCAGTAGAGGATTTTTCCATGGGTAGCCAAGAAGACTTTTCCAGGGGGGCCAAAAGTGGTGATATTCATTTTCTCCACTCGAAACTAAGAACACAATCTTTTTGCTAAAAGATTCATAGAAAAATATTAAATTTAAAAATTCAGGGGGTCAAGGCCCCTATTGGCCCCCCTTATGACGCCCATGCAGAGAAACTGCATCTGACTTGACATCAGGATACCACCGAGACAGATGGTAAGTCATGCGGCAAGCCGTACAATACTATAACTGTGGAGTTGCGGGCGTCATTTTTGACAAAAACCTTAAAATGTGCTCAATCAAAACAGGTAACGTGATTGTAATGAACTGAAATACTGTACAAAACGAAGGACACTGATGGAAAAGAGCATACGAAAAAATGAAGTCCTGTTGAGCTTACTGAACCTAGCAAAAATCAAAAGGATCGCCTGAAAAGAAACAAATAGAAAAAACTATTTAGTCTTGTTTAAATTAAGCTTCGTGTAGCGTATACTTTAATGAATATTGATAAGGGTTGCTCAAAACAGTTGAATGGGTTCAATGCACAAACACCCTAGACCCGACAAATTGCGTATACTGCATCAGCTAAGAAAGAGAACCAGTTGTTCGATGCCTCGTTTCATCGATTTCCAATTTGCATTGACGCAATGTACAATTTATTAATTAAATAGAGTTAAAACCAGTGACCACAGACTTGGGACAAAGATCAATAGCAATCTATAAAAGCATTCTTAAAGCTGTCTAGCTCTTGTATCTGTGCCAGGAGTGAGAGCGTTTTATTCATGGAACTACGTAATAAAAAAATTCTTGAACCACTTGTTTTCTTCGGGACATTCTAACAGGGTAGTGTCAGAAATTGTTTCATCCAGCAGTGACGCATTACATCCAGTAGTTACGCATTACAGCACGCAAATCCACAAAATGACGTCACTTTACAGGTTGTAAATAATTAAACATACAAAAAACTCAGGGCAAATGTCTGGGATTAACAAATAAGGAGATCATGCGATGAAATTTGGTAAACACGCAACTTTTAATGTACATTAATATACTGTATGGTGCATGCCATTTACAACCGTTTGGCCAGTATTCAGTAATTAACTAACGTAGATCCAGTAATTAAGCTAACGTAAATGTAAACCTAAAAAACACGATTGCTGATGTTCTACCTCCGTAAAACACTGCCATCGTTGTAAATAACTACGGTTTTGTGAACTGACCTCACATTACAAAAGCACTCCAAGAAAGGAAACAAAAATTGATATCTTGTTGAGGTTAATGAGAACATTTTATTTTCGCGATCAGCAGTAAAAAGTAAATCTAAGTTATGTTTTTCTGCAAGTCGGACAATAAGGAAAATGTGAGCGAGAGATAGAGAAGTCAATCTTCGCAAAACAGAAAAAAAGGTGTTCTTACTTGCAGGGATATTTTTGCGTGTTCAAGGAGCTCGGAAAAATTTTCCCATCATAAAAATTCTCCTGTATTACGCTAAGACATGTATCAAACCTCCCTCCTTGCTTTGCTAAAGATTTCTCCCATACTATGCTATGAAGCATTGTGTCTTCGGGATCATTTTAGTCTATCCCAGTAATTGCAAATGCATAATTCCAAAAGGTTGAGAAAAATCCACCACACAAAATAGTGGCAAATGATGGGTACATGTGGCGTACGTTTCTGAACGTGCTTTGTAGAACTTGGACGGCTGAATCTTTTTGGATGAATCTTTTTCCTTGGTCACGGTACAAAACACGGTTGTTAATAAAGCAGACATGGATTTTTTCTAAGCCACTTTTCTACGCTTCATGCAAAAGCAGCAGTTTCAGAAAATTTGCAGTTTTTCTGTGCTGTTTCAAAAGTCATTTGCGTAGGTTTTTCGTAATTTTGCAGAAAATAAGAACCACCACAAAGGAGAGCTCATCTAAAAAGGAATATATTAAACCACGTATGGCACGTACGAAAGAAAAGCGTCTGGGCAAGAAACAAACAAGGGTGTTGTGTTCAATCAAATGTTTTTACTTCTTCCAATTGTGGCAAACCTGTTTGTTGTAAAAAATTATTTCTGTACATCAGTTGCATGCCTTTACCATGCTTTTTTGTTCTCCTCATGCTAAGAACTTTCCAACTAAAAGGCCAAGCATTTATTCAGCACACTCGAAAAGTAGTTCAGAATGGATTAGGTCTAAACATTTTGAGCAGTTAAGAAAGGTTATCCCACGTAGGCCTTCACTGTAACGTTTATAGCAGGGATGGCCGACCAGTCAGAGACAAAGAGCCACTTTTCTTACTGTGCTACCGCAAAGAGCTACATCATACACATGGGTACACATGAGCATCACCCCAACTCTTCGTCACTCACACACATAACATTGCTCAGGTAGGTTTATTGCAAATATTTCACACCAACATGACAATGACAGAACTTCACAAGTCATTTATTGCTATGCATTCTATTTAGTGGAACTTCTGGTAATAACGTAAGAGCCGCATGGAGTCGGGCAAAGAGCAGCGGATTGGCCACTCCTGGTTTAAAGCATGCCGGTTGATAAAGATATCCGATCGTCTAGAGTTGCCTTGGCATGGGAACACTTTTACAGAGGGCGACGTGCGTGACACAGAGGCATACGCAGCATCTGCATCATCTTAAGCAAATATCTGCCAAGAATCGTTGCCTGAATAGCCTCTGAGTTGTTTACATGTACTCTATGCGTTCTTGTCGGCGTAGATCCCGCTATAGCATTCATCCTCGATTAACTTGGGTAGCTTCGTGGGTAAACATGATAGGATGGGCCAAGTTCAACTCCAGGGATGTGATAGTGGGTGAAATGCCAGGACAAGAAGAGCCTTAGTTAAAAAGTGATGTCAATTTATACGAGCACAGAAGTCGCTTCAGGTGTTCAACGGCCTAAATTATTCCAGTCGTGTCAGCTGTCGGAAAACAATTATCTCTTGATCTTGGAATCTTGTCTCTGTTGTCTCCTTTTTGTGGATCGTTTCTTTTTCGTTCTTCTTATCCCTTTTTTAAAGATATGTGATGAAAAGGAACCTCTTTACCATTTTTTTGCTCAACGAGTGACAAACCGACTTCAACAATCACAACAAACGATGTGACTTTTCCTTAAACGTAGCCAGTTGCATGTTAAAAAAGGAAAGATTTCAAAAAATGATAGCAGTTGTAAAAATTTTGAGTTGCAATTTGAATTCATTCCAGGGCAAAATTCAATTCTAAACTTGTTAAGGGAAATCTAGTCTAAAACTACCAGAATTTTATTACGATTGCAATTAACTTCCAGTTAAAGTACGCAAAGTGAATCTGCATGAGTGGTTTGTGCGAACTTAGCAGGCAAATGCATATTTAGCACTTGGGTAGCCATCTAAAGAGGGGGTCGGGAACCTTTTTGGTTACGGGAGTCATGAAACCTACATAATTTTATTGTATTTCCGTGAGAGCCATATAATATTCTTCAACACTTTATGCAACTAACTTACTTAACTAACGTGTGCATTTTTAAGCAAAATCAACAATTTTGAACGATGGTAAATGTCTCAATTTTATCTTCATTAGCGTGCTTCTCACTGTTAATGTGACTTCTGGTGCTGCATGGTGTTGCTGATGGCTTTGTAGGAAAATTACAGAAAAAGTTTCATTCGCAACAATCGTGTTAAGAAAATATCAAGCGAGCCAAATGTTGCCATCAAAAGACCCACATCTGGCTCGGGAGCCATAGCTTCCTGACCCCTGGTCAAAAGAATGCATCATGCACAACGCAAAGTTGCACGCGAAAACAACGCGTGTATTGGTGAATACACTCAATACCCTGCGCTATAATGTCTCATATGACGAGATAATGCCAAGCCTTAGAGCGTATGTACGATGCTCACGATCTGACTGGCCATAGCAAAGCCTACGCACCAATCAGTCCTGTCATATATACAAGAGAAATTGTACCAAAGCATGTTTCAGAACATATCAAATTAAACAGCAAAATACCAAACCTAATTTTATCCCATGAAACACGTAAAAAGCAATTACAAGCTTTCTTATGCATGGCAGATATGATCTACACAACCTTTACTATAATCCTAATTCGGAACGTAATGCATGTACCTACTGTAAAACGTCTCCAAATATATTTAGTGAACGCATACACAACTTCCGAAAATAGCCGGTATTTATAACGCAACACTGAAGATCGGCAACTTTTGCAAAAAACAATCTGTGACATCATCGACTTAAGTATTTTAATGTAGTAGCATCGCAGCAGTACGATTTTCTTAAAATGAATTTGTTGCAAGTTTCAAGGAAAAGAAAAATATAGGATTTCGTGGATATCCTAAAAACTGTTGACAACTTTTTATATACATTAAATAAAAGTACTTATGCCAAGCCGCTTTAAAATATGTTGAGTTACCAATTCTGTTTTAATAAGAGCTGATAATGCGTACTTAATAGGTGAAATAAATATTCGGTAAGATATTAGTGTGTGATTCTTTGATGGGTAAGGATTCTTTCCATTGACAGAGTTATCAATTTTTTATTTAAATATGCCTGTCGTTTACACTGGAACCAATTGAGAACACTACCATTTTTGGTGACTTTAGGAAATACACAACAGAAAGCTCGAGATTGAGGATTAGTCGCTGCGTACGGATGTACAAACTCAAGTAGGAGGTGTTTATGATGATCTGAAAATCACCGTCAAATCCTTTCAGCGAAAAATGAAGCAGTTGCTGTAAGAAGAAAATCACAAAAGAACGCAAAATATGCATCGGATGACCTTGTAAGACAAGCTCACAGGGTAAAATACAGGGAGCTGACTTGTATTTTAGTTGACCAGTTGATGTGTTTTGATGTTCTGAACCAATAAATTAAACTTAAACTTGAATCCTGAAATTGTGACAATTGAGTTGGTTGCCCCCAACCGAGACCCCGGTGGGTGCTTTATTCTGAGCTAGAAACACGTGTGCAGTACCAACCGTGGTGTCTAATTAACTGTAACGATATGACTCAAGATTTTTTTGAAAATACTTAAATCTGGAGTGGAGTTAAACCTGGAAATATTTGATAAAACTAAGTAAATTCGAAAAGGTGCTGGCATTTGTTTGCCAGCTGTAGAAAGTAGTGGGTAACCTTCGCACCAGATTTTCGCTCTACAAACGTTTCGTACTACTTGTAGAAACAACAGTTCTTTTAGCTTGAATTGATTCTTTCGAAGACTACCATAAATTCATTTTGAGGTATCTTATGAGATTGTGGCGCCAAACGTGTTGCAAGGTTACGATTAATACGTAACTTGAACTTTTCGTTGAACTGAGCGGAATTTGACTGACAAATAGAGACAGACGACCTGAAGCAGTAATTACGACAAAACACTCTTTAATGAATGATTTAATGTCTGCACACATAATTTTTGACATAAAGACTGAATAGTTTTTGCAGAAGTAAGAGAAATGTTTACCTTCTTCTGATATGGCAGGACATCATCACTCGACACAGAGCACATAGGTGAGAGGCGATTGTTTACTGTAGATTTAGCACCTTGAGCAAAATCTGCTGCTATCTGAATCAAACTTTGTATTGCTTGCAAAGATCACGTCATGCAGCTTCTACTACAAAACCTTACAGACCAAAAGTTGGTCGTTAGCTCCAGGTTCATATCATGCTCTCTTACAGTCAAAACAGCTGAATATCAATGACAACACACACGTCTCTTTTTATTTTAAATACCAATTTAAGTTCTAGAAAGTGTGTAACTGTTTCATTATTATTAGGGCAACCGATTGTTTGACATAAAAACTTAAAATTTTGACTTTATTTTGACATATAAAGTTGTTGCATTTGCAATAGCAAAATAATTCATCCTTAGGTGTTGAGATTAACCCAGGAACATATTCATGCACTCTATGCTGCGAAATTTTAAGAAATTTGGTTCTTTAACTTTGGGGATGATGTATTGATGAGTACATTAATAACTACAGTAGCGTCAAACCTGAGAACATCATAAAGTTGAAAATATGCGTAATGAATTGAGCATTTACCAAACCAAGTACTGTAAGACCACGTTTCTTGCCTTACCACGCCTATCCTACATAATATGAAATCGTCCAGTAGTGGCCAAAACAACAATGTTTCGTCAAAAATCGCAATAAACCCATTATTATTACAGAATTGCAATTAAACTTGTAGAAGTATGACAATGTTTGTTATTGTAGTTTCAATGAAATATCAATAAAGAGAAAAAAACTGTGCTGCAAGAAAAATTTGACCCAACGATGAATTTTGACCTAATGATAAATTTTGACTTTTTTTGACCCAATAACTTGGGATTCCCTCATGGCATGAGCGTGACATTTGGTTTGTGGACGTTTCATAAGCTTTAAAAAAGGCAGAAAAAATTTGACCGGATTGACTTTTGGTTGCCCCACTTATTATTATGCAGCTACATTGCCCAGGCACTTTAATGTTATTCTACAGCCAAAAATGATTTTTATCGGGGTGTACCTATATTCAGGGACGCTGGAGAGCAGGGGCATGACGGGGGCATTGCTTCCTTTCAAACGGTCTACCAAGGTCTACTAAAATTCATGCCTACATGGCTTGTCCCGATAAAAAAACACACCATCAGCTCGAATACTAAAGGTAACTTCGCAAATGTAACTCCTCAGTAGCAGTCATTCAACCGCTTTATCTTTCCCTTCCTTTTTGAGTATTTTGCATTCCTGATGCCTGTACCCTGCTCTTCAGCGATAAATTTTGTTTATACGCGAGGACAAGTAATAATCATATAATACAAATGATCCTGTACGTTCCTGCGAATGACCAAAAATTTAGTGAATTGACACCAGTTTTGAAAATAATTACCGCATCGTACATCACCTCTCTAGCGAAGATCATAAAAGCGCCATTTTCGTGAGATCAGACCCAAAAAACTACGCATGGCCACGTTGCAGCGACAAAATTTTTACTTGAACTCATGGAAAAATCTTAATTTTAGCCGTTATTTGAATAAATTAGCATTTTTAGGGGTCAAACATGATCGCAAGTCGTAGATATCATCAAATTCGGATTTAACATCCAAAATAGTCATAGAAATGAAAGGTTTCTTTGCAAGTTCTGCAAAAAACTCATTTGACCTACCCTACTAACAACGCTTGCTATTGTTATTTTTTCTTCTAACCCGTGTGTTCAATTTGTTGTTGTACTTACCTATGCTGGACTATGTGTCTGAGCGCAATAAATGGTAAAATCTGTGGCAGACCACGGAAGGCCTAAGGTAAGCTGCGATGGGCCTGCAGTAGGTCTGTAGGTTGTACGCCGTGGCAGATTATGGTAAGCCGTAGGCCGGTAGTTTTTAGATAAACTAGGCGTTTTTGGGGTGATAGCGGTTGAAAACAGAAACTAAAGGAAACTGATCAGAAAGAAAGGTTGTAATAATGTTTTAGAGAAGCCAATCACTGTGGAGCAGAAGACAAGATTTTTAAATAGGCTAAATCGGCTACTGCAATGGCCAAACAAGCCTTCAAGACACTCGAGGTTATTTTAAGAAATAAAAACTGATCTGAGAATGTTCGCACAAGAGTCCTGAAATGTAACGTTTAGCCAGTTCTGATATATACCCATGAATCCTGTACACTAGCTGCATCACTAAGTCAGAATTTGGAAGCTGCTGAGATATGGTGTTACCGGAAAATGCAAACGATTTTTTACATGGCCAAGAAAACAAATAAACAAGTCCTAATCGAAGTCAATCACAGCAAATCTCTTTTAACAACCATAAAAATGCGGCAATTCCGATTTTTGGACTCATCACCAGGTGGCAACAACTAGAACATCAGGTTATTTGTGGGAAAACATGCGGCAAGTATGCACGACGACGTCCAATAAAAATGTACTTGGACCAGATCAAGGACTGGATGAATTTAAACCCTCTACATATCCTGCAGCCTCCACATGATAGAAAAAGTTGGAAGTCTGCCTGCGCATGTGCCCTTATGCCTGATGCAGGCAATTGGATTTTCATGATGATGATAATGCAGACTAATGTTGAACAGAGTCTCAATTATTAAATTCATGCACATGGCAGCATCAGTGATACAGACCCAGCACACTTTTACGTCACAAAGTTATTCGTGTGTTGCCATACGCAACAGTACTCTGTACTGTAAAGCAGGGGCGTAACGCGGTTAGATGGCGCCCGGGGGAAAAAGTAACTTTGGCGCCCCCATGTTCGAATTTGAGGTCTTTAGGAAGCAAATGTACAGTATTGAAGAAAGCACTTGTGACATTGTTGGGAATTTTCGGCGCCCCCACATTCATTCGGCGTCCCCATAGTGATTCGGCACCCGGGGAATTGTGCCCCCCTTGCCCCCCTCGTTACGCCCCTGCTGTAATGGCCATAATCACACTCAAAACTTTGTGATGATCATAAGCACACCTAAAACAATTTTGAATGAAAAAGTAAGCTATCAGTTTTGCCAGGTGATCTATTATTTTGGCTACGACAAAAAATGGTTCCATATACGAAATACAAAATTGGAAAGTACTTGTGAATATTTTTATCAGAAGATCACGAGACCCCTACAAAAAAGGCAAACGACCCCAATGGGGTCGCGACCCAGGATGAAAATACTTGTACTAAATCAAAGATCTACCAGCAGAAAAAGCAAAATAATTGAAACCGTGTTTTTTCATCATAGCTTATCCCGCTTAAAGGTAAGCTGTCGACAATTACGCAGCAGTTAAAACAAAATAGTTGCAGACCAACCGTGACGCTCGAGTGATTTTGACGAAAGTCTCATGTAAAGTATTGCTGTTAGATGTACAGAAGATATTCAATCCTTCAGCGAGTGCAAACAAAAAAGATCAATTATCAAAATGAGATCTGGGTTAAGACCGTATATTTACCGCGAATTTGATGAAGGGATGCATATGTTTTTTCCCCTTGCCAATATACTGTAAAGGACGAAAGAGTGGATATTTGTTTGTGGTTTTGATTATTTGTTAATGATCGTCAGCTTCACCAGCGCCAATAGTTTCTGAATTCATATTCGTCGAAGGGCAAGAATCGTATGCTTTGCAATGGATGCAACGGAGAATCGATCACATTTGTACTACAAGAAGCTGGTTGAAGACGGTTATTTTCCAGGCACATCACAAAAAAGGGAATCAAAGAAGTTGGCAAGCTGCTAAAGAACCTTCTCCAGAAGCTGCTTTTTATGAGATTTGTGAAGATTACCTATGGCTACTTTGCGCATTACTATTACAAAACGTGTACTTGAATTTACAATGAACTTCACTAACATTTTAAATCATCAAGATAAACATCTGGAGTTTATCGCTACGCGTTAAATATCGTGAGCGTAGTTGAAGCTTACTGTTTGCTTTGACAAAATATTGCAAAGGTGACCTAAAAATATCAAGTCAGTTGTATCCACATTGACTGATAAAGCAACACAACCACGCAAATAATTCAAGAATTACTTTAAAAAATTCGCAATTGCCTTGTGACAACAGTTGCATAACTGTCGTGGACGTGCTTGAGTGCTCTGTGTCTAGATGCTATAATTAGCTCATCTGACACGCCTGCGAGTTATGCGCTAAAGCAACATACATTGCGATGAGCATCCATGATTCAACATTCCAAACCTAAATATAGCAATTGAGGAGAAACCACAGAAAGAGTAATCGCAGCAATGCGAGGTGCACCCCTTCAAAAATCTTTACAAAAACCCAATTCGAAGTGAAATTTCAAGGTATCTAGTTCTTTTGGCATTACTCACACACTTTACTAGAAGGAGATTGGAATATGCAGAGTACTACGGCGTGGGAAGTCGAAAGAGACCGTGGGAGTATGGGACGATGGTCTGTGTCACGAAATTGTCAGTTTTTCTTCTTGTTTGGTGACGATTGAAGCTTGCAAACTAAATTCTTTCGTTCATGCATAAATGAATAAATCCAATTGAAAGGTCCAACACTGCTTGAACCAAGGCACAGTTACAACATTTTTAGGTGACTCGGCAGTGCCATCTCCGATGACAGCCAAGAAGATATGGAAAGCTGCTTCTCGGTTGTGTATGAGAAGAGATCTGGTATCGAAAATTGAGATTTTTAAACTTCCTTCTTTTTCAAACATGCAGTTCTTCTCGTTTATCAAACTTTAAAAGTGCAGAAACAACTAAGGATACGTTTTCAAAAATATCCATTTTGTCCCCGTCTCGTTCTCTCACCTTGTTTTCTTTACAAAATCTGTTCCTCTGAAGTACTCAAAAGGATTCAAGCTTTTGAAATAAATAAATTCTTTCTAGAAGTTTCGAAACCTCTTGTTTGGCATTGCCACAAAAGCTTGTTAAACACAGCAATGAAATTGGTTTAGTATTATCAGCAAATGTATGTGCTTCTAAATTTTATGACACTACCATTGCGTAAATCAATTTATGTGCCCCGGCAGGGTTGCGGAGTCGGAGTTAAAATGTCCGACTCGGACCCCAACTCCGACCTTTCCAAAATTTCCCACACTTCCCTTTCCAAAATTTCCCACACTTCCCTTTCCAAAATTTCCGACTCCGACTTCTTATAAAGTGAATAAAGTTTGGCAGTCAACAATTTTGCAGCAACTAGCAAGCAATGGAAATCGTGGCACACAGCAAGAATTATCTGTTTCAACAGAAGTTTCAAAAGAAATTGTACTACTTGAACAGGAACTCCTAACTTAGGAGTGTGATGAAAAAATAATCCAATTAAACTTCCGGAGTCGAAGTCGGACAAAAAAATCCTACTCCGTCTCCTAGTGTTGTTAGGAATCCGGCTCCACCCAAAAACCTCCGACTCCTTGCAACTCCGACTCCGCAACCTTGTATTGCAGCATATTTTACTTCCACTTTAATTAAAAAGAAAATAAATCTACGAAATATATGAAATACCTTCTGTTTCTTTGTTGATACCTTCAACAAACCAACTAAACGGGTCTTCTTGAGGTTATAAAATACTCGAGAGCTGACATAATTGTACAGACAAAGATTTTGAACTTGAACTGTGGTTGGGAATCAGGTTTAATTAATTTGATGTGTTGATGTAAAAACGTCCAATAACACCTTGAAGCAAGCACTGATAGAAGCGCAAATTCCCAGGAAAATGTAACACAAGCAAATGCCGGCTGTGCAGTACATAAAGAGAGTTGGATTTTGCGTGAAGAATTGAGTACCGCCTTTTACCTGGAAAAAAGGAATATGTAAAAATCTACTTATCTATCAGATGCAAAAGCTCATGCTTTTGCCGATCACAATAAAACTATAATCAAGATAAAGAACAACTAACTTGCGCATATGGCCGACGAGGAAACTTAGGAAGTGAGCACGTTTGCGTTTACTTGCGTTGTTTTTTTAGTTATTTTGAGATTGTAATTACAGTAGGAGGAAAACCATTCCTTGATTCGCATCCTTAATACAAACACATCCATATCAAGCATCGGGCAATGTGGAAGAAACAGCTGCAATACGTTCATATTCTAAACTGTAACGAAGCTTTTGAAACCACTGCAATGTCATTAAGATTTTCTGCACGAAGATGAAAATAGCACCGAAAAAAACTAACAAAAAATCCTCCGCACAAACTTTACCAAACGAAATAGACAGAAAACTAAGCAACAAGTATACTTTTGTCTAAGCTGATAAGTACAGAAAAATGCAATAAAAACTGATCCCGGAACTTTTATGCGCAGTGTTGGCATGACTGAAATCTCAGATTTTAGCCGCTTGTTTGTTTTGCCATGCTGCTGTGCATCATGCTTCACTAGTTGTGCAAGAAGATAACGCCAAGCGCCACCCATTTAATCGCTTGGCAGTCAATGATTCATTAAAGCAAACAACGATAAATTTGTGTTGGACTTCCTACTAACATTAACAACTGCATTCGACTGTTTGCTAACAGTTCAAGAATTTTACCAATTTTTTCTTAGAGACAATTGACACTTGATTCTTTTCCTAATAGATCTTAATTTATCTTCGATATCTTTTCAAATATTTACGGTATGATAGCAGGCAACAAATGGGTGAAATGTCGAACAACGCACGCACGCGCACGCACGTTCACACAGGAGCTCACGTGTGTTTATAGATCTGTCTAAAAATTTCGGCCGGTATTCTTCGTTCAGGCAATTCGCGGAGTGATATCTTCAAAGTAGTGGAATGCACTTCCGTGGCGGGCCACAGTTTTGCAGATTAGTTGGGAATGGAGAACATACCTAAAAGATTTACAAACAACGAAAGCGACTAGATCGCACAGCGGTTTTGATCCGATCCTTGCAGCCACCTCGCAGTTGGACTCAGAAAGCCTTTCTGCGGTGAGAAGTTGCGGAGACGCTTTTTCGATGACGTTCCTTTCCATTATTTTTTGATAAGCTTTGTGTTTGCCAAACATTTGCCAAGAGATACCGGTTGCTCACTCAAGTTTTCCTGATGTCTTTGCTATCATTGCACTAACGAAAGTTAGTGTATATGAAACTATCGCGTGGCTCTCATAGAGTGAAATTCTGCAGATGCTGCCACAAGCCTCACTTGAATTAAATTTTTGAGCTACTGATTGTAATTTTTTGTCAGGGAACAAATAGTTATTCAGTCTCCGTGGGTAAAAATGTTTTAAATATTCTTTATTGACAAGTTGGCAACGATCAATCAAAAGAAAAGAAGAGAACTCAGTAACCTAGTTTTTCTTCAAGTGTGCATTGCAGTGGTTCTACACCTCACGTAAACTGGAATAGATAGTTTCTGAAAACTTTCAACTATGAATTTACATAAATCGCTATTACACAGAACGGAGTTTGCACACAAACATGTCACGTTGCATAAAACATTGCGACACCTGCTGGTAGATTTCTCAGATCACCGGCTGGCAAATCGTTTTTGGGTTGAAGCGCTTCAAACGATATTTCCGCTGTCGAAAAACAACGGAAAATGTCAGCAATTTCAATGTGAAAATTACGCGAANTTGAAACCAAAACGAAATTTTATCTGACGGTTATTTTTTTTAAGCACGAGTTTGCGGCAAAATTGATGCATTATTCAATAATAGTGAGGGCCTNTAAGGAGAGAAGGTCATTTTGTCGACGTGAAATCATCCATCTAATACGGCCACAGGGTCATGGTACCAGTGTTCGGGGTCAGAAAAGATATCTGCGTAATAATCGCACAAACAATCGTGCACCGTTTTTTATGCGCAAAGGTTTCATGTCGTCTGGTCACATTACGCTGGATTTGATTAAACTTTTTCAACTTCAGGGAGGTAAGCTTCAAAAAGAACACACGCTAGACTCCTTCAGCCCCAAAAGTATAAAAGTTTTGTGTTTTTCTTTGGTTCGCAGGATCAATGATTACGATCGGTTAGCAAAAAAGTTGAAGTCAAGAAAGCAAGCCAAGCCTCAACCAGTTAACCGCTATTTTCTCAAAAAAGATATGCGATTTGTGAAGAGAAGCAAAGCCATTTGTGTTCTTTCTCTCTTCATGTTCGGCAGCTTATTTACTCAAAGAACGTTGCAAAAGCAGAAAACCTTTTACCATTGAGCATTTGACCCTGCGTGAAATTCCCTGAACTGCCAAATTCACTTTTCGGCTCCATGCCTTCAACACGCCATTGCGATGTTAGCGCTGCAGACAATTCAATTTAGACGGCGAAGCCTTCGTCAAAGGGCTGTGAAAACGCTGTAAAAATGTTTGTAAAAACCAACATTCAGTGTTTTACGGTGAAGCCTTTGTCAAAGGGCTGTGTTTTGGTTGATGAAGCTTTTCTTGTTCTCGTTGTTAGTCAAGATCAGTGACACCCTAGGGAGCACTCTAGGCAAGGCGACATCAGGCAGAGACAAGCGATCGATGAGGTGTGTGTTGGAACATTGTACGCTGATTCTGGCTTTGCAGTGCAGAGAAAGCAATCAGGCTCTGCTTTGGCTACTTAACAGCTAGACAAAGTAGCTGTCACGGACGAAATTAAATTTGAAGTAAACGAAACCAAAAAAAGTCCTTTACTTGGTACGATATAAGGGGTTTTTCTAATCAACAAAACGTTTTTAGTGATCTGTTTTTCCGGACGTATAGACACAATTACACACTAAACGAGCAAGAAAGTAAATCTTCACATCGAATATTTATTGCATCATACTGCATCATACAGTATGAAAATTTGTGAAGCGTGCAATTCAGGATGAAGGAACGAGCGAAGTTGGGAAACATTGAGGCCTAACCTCCTTGCCGACGTACAAAGACATTTCCCCAGTCCTTTGCTGATGTTTGCTTGTGCTGGCCTTATAACTTTGATCAACGACACGAATCTGTTGCAATTACATAAAAAATTACTTATGGATTGGCCTTTGGTTTGCATCGGATGAACAACAGTGGCCAGAAAATTGAAGCTAAACTATAAATAGAACTTTTCTGATGTTTGCAAACAAACGTCTACCATGAAAATGTTGGCGCTCCTATAACGTGAGGTCTGTCTCTGTATGTCGCCTACCCACGACGTAGTAGTTCAGCTTCAATTTTCTGGCCACTGTTGCTCAACCGATGCAAACCGAAGGCCAAGCTATAGGTAATTTTTTATGCAATTGCAAGAAACAACAGATTTGTGTCGCTGATCAAAGTTATAAGGCCAGCATCAGCAAAGGACTGGGAAATTTTTTTGTTCGCCTTTTGTAACCTGTACTGGCTGACTGATTAGAGTGAGTTTCGCAGTTTACAAAAGCGTAGGCACTGTACAATAAAAAAATCCCAGCCGTGAGATCGGAGTGAGTGAGATTTTGGAAAACCAGAAAATACCAACTTTTCATAAGGTAAGCATGGCTCCATTTTTAGCACTGACGGGGATGAAAAATTTTGACATGGGTATCTAACAATTCATCTATCTTTGAGATCGCTCATCGCGAAAGGACTTCGGACGATTGCCTTTTGTGCCGAGACGAGGCTTACACATCTCTGGCTGACTCACGACCCTCTCGGTATAAACTGCATCAGACGTTAGCGGACTGCTTTTAGGGGAATCTGTAACAGGTGCTAGACATCTCTTCGAGTTGTCCGATAATGTTCCGGGCGCGACAAAACAAAGCCAGCCCCACTACGCTAGGATCACTGCTCTTTGAAGCGGAAAGTTTCGTGTGCTTCAGTCTCATCTTGGAAATTACTGCGAAAATAGTGACTCTTTGAAAACATGGGCAGAGCATGCTCAAACGCCGACGCGCTGGATCATATTGCAAAAACGTGAAAAATGTAAAGAATTCGCTGTTGTGTTACTACAGTACACGCCACTTGTTATAGTCACCTGCTGAAACAGAATTTTAAACAACTGTTTGAACTGCATGCAGCTTCGATGGAGCAGAATGAAGCCAACGCTTGAGTCTTAATATAAATTTTACGTTTGTGTTGTACTGATAATTTGATTGGAAAACATAACAGTTATTAGTGCCAAGGATATAAACAATAGTGAGAGGAGGTTATACTGCGAAATGCAAAATGAAAATACGTGGACGCGAAACTTTGTGTGATTTTGGCGAAAAGAAATGTTGCTTAAAAGCTTTTGCAACAAGGCTTCTTGTCAGTAAAATGTGTTTTTTAGGGAAGGTTTTATGCCTTGTTTTATATATAATTTTTCTTGTATCCGAGAATAGAAAGTAAATGAAACAATTTCATGCCGGTTTTTTTCAACAAGCTTTGAGTTTCATCGCTTCTGAGGGGCATCAAGCCCTCTATTGCTCTCCGCCGCTATAATTAAGTGTGTCCATTATTGCCTGTCTATCCCGATTGTTTTATCTGCACATTCTTGACTTACTGGACACCGCGTCGAACAAACCGGTAGGTCTGGAATTCGTCATCGCGTGACGGGTCATCGCATGTTTGACACCTGGTGTGTAACTTTATAAGGTGATTTTCACCGTAAGTAATGCGTTTGTATCCAGACCTCGCAAAGCGATAGGCCTGCTTAGATCAGGACTAATCGGTCGTTTGGCGACTCTTGAAAAAATATTTGCTTTGACCTCGAGGTACGATACCATAACTCAGGGGTCGGGAACCTATGGCTCGCGAGCCAGATGTGGCTATTTAGATGACGGCATCTGGCTCGCTTGATATTTCTTGACACGATTGTTACGAATGAAACTTTTTCTGTAATTTTCCATCTACCAGACTACAAAACCATCAGGAACACCATGCAGCACCAGAAGTCGCATTAACAAGAAGAAGCATGTTATAAGATAAAATTCAGACATTTACCATTGTTTAAAATTGTTGATTTTGCTTAAAAACGCACCACGTTAGTTAGCAAGTTAGTCACATTAAGTGTTGAAAAATATTATATGGATCTCACGGAAATACAATTAAAAAAATATGTAGGTTTCGTGGCTCCCTCAGCCAAAAAGGTTCCTGACACCTGCCATAGCACATTTCCTACCAGCCACCGCTGGCTCACGCGGAGTTATGTCTCACTGTCTGGCACAATGGTAGCGGGATGCCAGGAATCGGGATGTTTCAGAAATTGTTTTTCGAGTTGCTTCCTTCCGCCCTGCCTCTCATCAATGTCGGCTGAATTGTACACAATGGCTGAATTATACACAAAAGCTTTGTAATGAAATATACTCGTTTTTATACTGGAAAAATCAAACAACGTGCAACTGGAGATCGATGGAAGCAAATCAGTCTTTTGCTGCTTGGCACGATGCAGCTTGTTGCGTTGCATCACCACCGTAGTAGAATCTTCCCTAAGAGAACCTGTGAATATCCATAAGAATGTGTCTCATAAGATAGACCAATGAGAACGCTCCTCGTGTTTCGTAAAGGCAACGCCCCTGTCCGGTTGATCGTTCCAGCGGCTAAACACTGCCATCACCAGAAATATTCGCTCAAGCTTATAAAGCATGCATTTGACTGTGATGGACGGAATTCCTTGCAGGGCAGCACCGTTGGTCCGCGATAACGAAGGTAGATTCAAAATTGCTAAACCAGATCAAGCGGATAGGCACCTTTAGCTCTGAGGATCAACAGAGATCGTCGAATATATCAAAGTTTTCTTCATCTGGATCGTTGTCCCGTTTTGTACAGGAGGTCACGTGTTTTCCGTGCAGGTTGTCGTACGTCACATCACGTGGTTTGCNCGTCTCTTCGTCTGGACAGGGTGAATTCGCTGAGTCATTGGTCGTTGCGGAATGTTCGAAAACTTCTTCGTCTTCGTTAATGCTTGTGTTCATTCCTTTAGCATTCCGGAAAAAAGCAAAGTAAGCTTGTAATCTCTGCGTAATTATAGTAGGGAGCAAAAATTTGTGTTTAAAAAACTATTAGAGCCATTACATTTTGTGAAATCTTGCTAGGCTTCACTCAAACAAACATTTGAGAATATTATTTTTAATTTTAGCTTGGTCATAATTTGATTTTCGGAATAATATCTTAAAAGCTCACATTTTTTTCCAAGTGTCGGAAGTCTTCCAAAATTGAATACTAACAAAGCAAAATGCCAATATTTCAGCTCAATCACTGTTTCATTGTTTCTGAAACAAAGTTTCCAAAACAAACTCTCTGTTCTCGCTTCTAACCTACCAATAACGGGAACCCCCAATTTCTTCTTCCCGCTCTTTCCGGCGTTTTGTGGAAAGAGCTGTTCTTCTTCCAGTGATGTGCAGCTGATTTGACTTCGCAGGCGCCGTATTTTCTTCGAAGAGGCCCGCACGTGAACAGACGAGGAAGACGACGTTCGACTGCCTGAAACGTGAACCGCATCGTGGGGTCAACAAAATACAAAGGCCAGCTGAAGCAAGACTTGAAAAAATTATCATCCATTTCTAGCACGGGAACCGATTGCAAGAGGGGTTTCCAATAACATGCATCTCCAACTAGGGACGACCTTAGCGTTGATATTCTTTACAGTTATTGTTGTTTTTTTAAACGTTAGAACAGTTGTTTTAAGATTAGATAAAATGGTCAAGAATGTACTTAAGACTCATTGTGTACTTTTATCACATTATAATTCCATGTTAGCAGACACATTTTTTTAAGATGTCCAAAATATCCACGAGATCTACTAACTGGTTCCGCTTGCATCACTTTCTGCACCAAGGACATCTTCCGATAAAGAATAGCTTTCATCCTCGCTCGAGTATTCTTCATGTTCTTCATTGAAATCGAAGTTGTTTAGTTCATCTTCCAAATCGCTGATGTTATCTGCAAAAAGCTTGCATCAGTGGTCATTGGTTTTCTTTGCACGTAATGCATTTTGTTTTTAATCGAAAGTCAAATCTTTGCCTGATTACCTTCAAAACAAATATTTTTCTATTTCGGTAGCACTTCAGTAAACCTAAATATTTTTAAAACTTACCTAAAAAGAGCGCAAAAACAACTTTAAATTTACAACGCAAGTCCCCGTGTGGACCATCCTAAACTTTATCAAAACTACTGTTTGTTCAAGTTTTAAGGAACAACCTACGGTTAAATTCCAATGTCAACTTGGCATTTCGTGAAAAACTAACTGCTTTGAAACAATTTTCAATCGAATGAGACGCAGTGACGTGCATATACCGTAGGCCTTAGGTCCGGTTACGTCAAGATCCCCACTCCCGGAAANTGAGTCGTCCTCACTGCAGGAACAATCAACCGCATCATTGCGACGTTCGATGAGAGCTTTCAGTTGGGCGTTCAACTGACGTTTCTGGTGAATTTCTAAAGAAATTTTCTCCAGGTTGTTCAGAGCCGCTTTGTAGCGCGCCTTGGCGGCGTCCAATTTGCTTTGCAACTCGTCCACACATTGGCGCTGTTTCTGTGTAAAAAGAGCCTTTGAGAATATTTTTCTATTGTTTTTTGTTGAACGTCGCCTTGACTTCTGATTTATATAGCCTCAAAATATACTTTGTTCCCTCACGAGAAAACTATCATAAACATTGAATTGTATTAAATACTTTGTGCTTATTTTGTCCGTGTTGTTGCCTGTTTTTTTTTTGTTGAAATATCGGCCTATCATTATTAATACTCGTTTTCTTCTTGTTTTCTTGTGCTAATCTTTCTACTTGTTTTCTTGTGCTCATTTTTCTAAAATTTCCACGGATTGTCTCTTGCTGCTGTGTTAGCTGAACAAACATAATGATTGACCCATGGTCAGATGATTTGATGACCTCCGGGTCTCTTCTTTTGTCATGCAAATAAAATGATTACTTTGGTGTGGAATAATCTCATGCATTGAAAGTTTTGTCGCTGCATTCGCTATAAGTCATTCGCTATGATCAAAAACTGAAGCAACAAATAGTAGAAATCGCATCGCCATGCATATAACACAATAAGGGTTAGAAGCAGGCATGTGTCGGATTGTATCGCAATCAAAAAATCGCACTAAAACCAAAAACGCCATCAAGACGTCGTTTAAAGCAGCTGTAAAACCACTACAAAAGGGAAGTGGTACACCTTTTTTATGAAAAAAAAGTGAAACTGGTTTACGTGATTTGTGTCCTATCATTTCAGCTTTTTTGAGCAATAAATGAAAAACAAGTCTAAAAAATGATGTTGTAGCGGTTAAAAGTGATTTGAAACATCCAAAACGTCAATATTCTCATGAACCACAATAGAAGAAAGTCGGGAGAAAAATAAGGTTCATCGATATTTTTCACGAATTAGAAAGCAAAAAATACCACGAACTCACATTTCACAGGTAATTTCACTATTTCCAAGTTTACGCGTTTCGTTGCGCAGCTAACTCGGCCCAGATATACTTTTTTGTTTTTTCTACCCAAAACAGAAAGTATATAAACTGTTTTGTTTGCCCCATTTCGACAAATTTTGCAACACTTATAGGGGCGGACTCCCCACAGGCTCCCCATTCCTGGGAGTATATTAAGTAAACGTCGCTTCACGCAAATAAACGTCAGAAAATTTTGTGACAATAGCCAGCCGACTTGGTGGAAACAGCGGAACATTTGTATTGAAACGGTGACATACTGGCGATAAGTGGTGGCAAGACAAGTGCAAAAATGAAACCAAAACTTGCCGATACATTATGAAAACAAATGGGACTGTTCTCTGAAGGTTTAAAAAATGTTAAACCATTATTTACCTCACAGCAGGCACCGCAAACAACCATGCGCCTCACTGAACATTTGCTAAATGAAAGCAGTGCGGCGCCACGGATGTCAGTTTCACCAGAGAGGCACGGTTATTTTCAGAGCGCACAAGTGCAGCACGTAAGACATACGTCCTCCCTACCTCAGTCAGCACGCTACCGATGGAAAAGTCTACAAAAACAGTATTTCTTAAGACTGCTGTATACGGTTATGAAGGCACCACTTCTGGTTATTTGCAATCCACGCGCATTTTCTATTGGTCGTCACTCACGTTTCACAATCGTTTTCCTTACGTGAGGACGCTGGCGCAGCAGCCTTAATACCTGACGTTTTCAGCAACTTTTAGCTGTTCTGCTGGCTCCATAACAAGACGGGATCAAGCCAGGTCGAAGATGCAATCGTCTCACCTTGTCCTTGGAGGACCTCTGGGGCGCTTTCCCGTGTCTGTAGCCAGCAGGACTCGCCTCGCCAATCTTTCCTGGAGCACGCTGGTCATGCGTGGATGAGCCATCCTAACTGGATATCTCTCTCTCTTGTGAGGATAACTTGCTCATTCAGGGTTTCACGAATTTCACAGCTACATATTTTGTGGAAAATTCTCACACCGTGAACTCTTCGCCAAAATCCCATCTCTCCTGCTTGTACCCATCTCAGTCATCACCCAAGATTTATGACCATGAGGTGACGATTGGGAAAAAGACCGCTTCGAAAGCTGCATGGTGTTCGAAAGCTCCGTTTTGTGACCACGAAACGTTGAAGCTGCCCAATATTGAGTTATCTTTGCCAATCCGTGTATCAATCTCCCTGTTTTGCCTTCCATCGCTCATGAATACCACCCCAAGGTACTTGAAAATCCTCGATCAGCTGCAGTGCATTGGCGCTTACTTGCAGCGTACACTAACCCGGGTTTGTTGAGAGGCGGGATACTTCGGTCATTTTAGTGCTAATTTCCACTCCAGCTTAAAAGCAGGCAGCTGCAAGCCGACCAAGTGCATGTTGGACCTGTTGAGAGAATGCAACCAGCAGAAAATCGTCCGAAACAAGTAAACGGTTGACCTTACAGCTTTTGACAGTGGCAAACCTTCGTTGACTCGGCAGCCAATGTATATCCATTTCATACAAACTATGAAGAGTGGTGATAGTACAACCTTGTTGGAGTCCATTAACTTTAGTTAATATGGTGAACGGTTGTTGTTTAACTCCGCCGACATGGACACAAACTCCTAATCAGGAATACAACGACTTGTTGGCTTGTAACAGCCGGCCGTCAATACCGTACTCCTGCAACACTATGATGGCCAATTCGCGCCAAATCGAATCTTTGTTTCATGACCCTGAAATCTTTTTTTCATAAAATATTTGTTTCTTTACTGCACCCAACTCCATCAACAAGCGTTTCCCATGGAAATTTTTGAATAAACTATGCTATAAGTTCATATGTTGCATTTACTTTTCACTGCAGTTTTTATTTAATGAATCATACTTAACTTTTTATTATATGATATGTTTTGCATTCTTTCAACGAAGTCTAATGTCTTTTTTAACCCTTTCCAGACCGTAAAGGCACAAACGTGACTCGGACTTTGTCCGGACATAATTTGCCAACCGATCGAGCTGGAGAGCGGTTAAAAAATCCGGGCACTTTCGATTTTGAAAAGTCACGAGCTCTTTTGGTGTGACGTAACGGTGGTCAAGGGGTTTCGGATGACGTTATCTGGGCCTGAGAAAAACGTTTAAGTGGCAATTTACTCCCTTTTTCTTCAAAATAAACTATAGGCGAAAATGCGCATCTTTAGAGCCTTTGCTTAGCCATCTAGCGTTGGTGGTTGGCAAGCATGGCCAAAAAACAACAATAATTGCATAAGCCCCTGAGTAAGCCCTAAAATTTTGATAAAAAATTTTTCATCAAGTGATTTTTTAAACGTAACTTCAACACGGGGACACGGGGCGCCGCACAACACTCCCGAAAGCTTTACTCGAGAGACCCGGTGTTATCTGAGATCGACAAAACCGGATGTAGACGTCTTTAGCATACTCTATTATTTCTAGAAAATTTGTTGGAGTGAACATTTAAAGTTATACGGCCCGTACGAAAATCGCATTGGGTATCCTCCAGCTTGAAGCAATTATTTCACGGTCGCGGCATTTTTACCCAAGGTACTTGGCATACATTTTCCAGGGAGACTAACAAGAGAGTTGCCTCGGTGGTTAGTAGCCTACGTGTCCTCCTGTCTCCCTTCTTGTGTATGCGAATTATCACCTCAATTTTCCAATCTTACGGCAGCCTTCCAGACCGCCAGGCCACTTGACACACACGAGTTAGCCAAAGAATGCTCATAAGGTTTAAGAATTTCAGGTCAGATTTCAACCTGCAGGCTTCCCAGCCTTTCAATTTTAGACAGATGGGAAGATTTCAACCGCAGTGATGGAATTTCCTCTTCTAAATGCACCTCATGTGTCTGATGGCATGAGAGTGGCTGGGTCCAAAGATATTATGCTATTATCTGCATCTGCCGAGAACGTCTCCTCGTTGTTGAGCATGACGTTTTGGTTGTTGAGCTATGGCTTTAAGTTATGATCGGCCATAACTCGCGAACGGAGTGCGCTAGAGAGTCAGTGAAGACATCCTCGGATTCGGAAGACAGCAACGCATTTTTGAGGTATGCTGCGCGTACTCTTTTTGGGGAAAACCCGTTTCTCACATTGCAAAAAATTCGTGGTTTTTATTGGAAAAGCCATGGAGCAAAAACGAAGAACATTGGAAATAACGTTTCTGTATGATAAATGTCGGTGAAGACCCTAACTGCGCGAAAATAATTTTTAAAAATGCACTTTCTTCTTTGGGGAGAGGTAAAACGGTGCGAAACTCAACATTTTTGGGTTGTTTTTACCCTCTTTGGGTCTTTGAAGGGTAAATTGTACCAATTCATACACGAAACGTCTGAAATTGCGGAACATGTTTCCATTGGTGTCTTACAACATCCAAACAAATTTCAAGTGAAAATATGAAGAACTAAATAAGTTACGGAAGTTTTATTGATAAAATTAATTAATTAATCCGCTAGGGGGACGAGCTAGTTAATTTATAGTTTAGGCCATAACGCTAATGCCATAAGACCAAGCAAGGACTCTATAAAGATGCGGATTTCGCCTAGTTCAATAAAAAACGTCAAACAGAAATTGCCCCTTGAATTTTTTTCTCAGGTCCCGATAACGTCATCCGAAAATCCCGTGACCACGCCCACTTTTTCCACCCCAAAAGTTTACCGCTCAAAACAGTCATGACTCATTTTGGTTGGTTGGGGTCTTCTGACGTGGTACAAGCCAAAAAAGTTTTGAAAAAGCTAACAGGAAAGCGTGAAAAGATATTTTAATATTTTTCGAAAACTGCCAAAACATGGCTTTCGGCAAATCAAACATTTTCGTTTCTCAAAATTTTCAAATGTAAAGGTATATTTTTAGCACTCATCGGATCGACTGCTGTTTTCCGAATCCGAGGATGTCCTCACTGAATCTCTAGCGCAATCCGTTCGAGTTGTGGCCGATCATAACTTCAAAAGCCACGATTGTGGCTTCTGCGGGCTTGAAAAGAGTTTTAAGACACTAGATGGTTGGCCAAANCACTTTGTTGGCTTGCTAGTAATTGGAATCTAGTTACGTCCGTAATTCGCCAAGACTACATTTAGGACTTTTTAACTNTGAGGGCTGCGTACTTTCGTACCTCAGTGTATCGTGCATGCAAAGAGTTCGACCTTGTAAGCTCCTTTCTTTGCCGGTATTGCACCTGTCATCGCCTAATTCCACCGAAGGCGTACTTTCTGCCACTCGTTACAACACCGAGTCGTTTCTGCCTGCATAACGAGCAGCTGATGAATTTACAGCTGCGACTCTCTTCTGTGTCCGCTGTGCATTTCGGGAGATCTTGGAACAAGGATGAGAAGCTGCCTGCAGCCTGCAAAGGTATTTCTTACATCTTCTTCCAACGGGGTCCACCACTTTATTTGGTGGGTCTTCTTAATCTTGCTCGTCGTATAGACTCTGCTGTTTTTTCCAGACATAAGTTGCAGACCACTAGGTAGTGATCGACATAGGCGTACGAGGCGGGGGGTC
>JGI24021J15306_10000473_pt1 | contig 30618 bp, 17 predicted proteins | sample Ectturendosymbi1_FD_15306 | JGI IMG/M metagenome (IMG submission 15306) | reverse complement strand
GTAGTGAACCCGTAATGAGACTTGTCTATCAAATTTTGCTGAAACCGCCCCTTAACTTTACTGGCTGGATCCGCCCTTGCATATGACTCAGCTAATAAGCAGAAACAATGCAAAAAGCCAACGCAGGCTAACGAAACCACTGTCAATGAACATCAGAGCAAATGAAAATACTGACACTAGTTTGGTATGCAATGAAAACAATACTGCTGAAAGTTGTGTCAATGCAAATAATCGTGACTGATTTTGTAGAATGAGGTTCCAATTTACATATTTTCATAATTGTGTTTTTTTGTGTGCGTGTTTATTTTTGCTTCACTTCAGTTTATTCTGGTCTTTTTTACAGGCTCATCTAGTTTATTTTAGGGAAACCAAGGTGGCAACACTGGGTGAAAATCACCCACGTTATGGCTAGTGTGAGTTCAGGTGAAAATCACCTCACGTTATGGTTAGTGTGAGTTCGGGTGAAAATAACTCCACGTTATGGCTAGAGTGAGTTTTTTGTTGCCCTGTTGATGCCTTGACATTGTAAAAATTGACACAACTCCACTAAATTTTTAGTTTTAATATTTCAATTTAGGGGTGCTTGGAGCATTATTTGGGGGCTTAGCCTACCAAATCTCCCCTGTGGCGACGGGACTGGCCGTTCGTGAGACATGAATGTCAATAGCAGTGCCGCGATCAATCTGATTGCCCAACAATTGCCGTAAAGCATTTACCCATTGTGGGCAAGTTTACCTTGTGTGCCTGATTTTCGCAAAAAATTTTTCCATTTTGGGCAAGGTTGACCGTGGCTGAAAATTGCAATGAAAATAGAAAAATTTCATGTCTCAACCTAATTTACTTTTATTGCAGATAGAACCACAAGCTTGAAATGGGGTTCTGTTTAAACTTTAAACCGACCACCAATGACGTCTACTGTCGGAATTTTTGGATTTTTCTTTACTTTTTCGTTTATTTGTTAAGAGCACTTCCCACATTTTTGTTTGGAAAATTGCTTTTGTTCTTCATCATATAAAAAATTTTCCAAAATCAACACGTTGTTTTTTTCTGATTGGATGAGCTTCAGAAGACTTGCTAAGTTGTAAGAAAACCCACGCTCGAGTCTAAACCTGTCAGTTAGTCCAGTATAAGCGAATAAACAAAACCTGCCCATGCTGGGCAAGGACAACAAAAGTGTTTGCGTTTAGAGGTTACCTGAGCAGGGTTGAAGTAAACAAATACATACAACATAAGCCCAGATTCACCTTTTGCAGCAACTCCATTTCTAAGGAAATCTCATTTCGCTGATTTCTGCTCTTATCTGAAAAAATTCCTGGCCACGGACATCCTCATCAACTGACTGCACTTTTTAACTGGTAAGCAGAAAGAAGCAAAATGGTTCCTTGAATCAGCTGCAAATAACCGAACAGTTTTGATCCATCGCTTAAATATTAAATGTTAAACAACTGGACAAGATGAGGAACTAAAATCCTTTGTCAACTTCAACATATATCTAAATTGGGTTTTAACTTTGTTCAATAATCATGGTATTGGTCACGACTCAGTGCATGCGCCTCTACCCTGCGCACCTCTCAACTGAGTCTGGGCCATGGGCGTCGGAAGGGGGTCAGAGGGGCATTGGCCCCCCTGGATTTTGAAAATTTTAGCAAAAAAGTTTGTCTTCTAAGTTTTGAGTGGGAAAAAAACAATTTCACCACTTTTGGCCCCTCCCTAGAAAAATTTCCTGGTTCCCCCCCCAAAAATCCTTCCGACGCTCATGCTCTGGTCTATACAGCGCTGCCGAATACGCTGCCTTCGTGTCGTGTCGAAGCGCCCACATCAATAAGTTCGACGCTATTTCGAACCACACGTTGTGCATGATTTCTCGCTGCCTGAAACCGACCCCTGAAGTGTTTCTACCAGTTCTAGTAAGCATACCTTCAGCCAAACTGGGCAGAGAGCACTCTACTTTAAGAATGGGTGCCAGTCAGGAGGAGATGAACATCAGTCACCATCTCCACCACCTAGTCCATGACCCACAATCCATTGGCATGCCCTCGCGACATCGATCACACCGTCACAGCGCAGCGCTTAACCTTGCTCAGGCTGTTGGTCTAAAATCGTAGAAGGCAAGGGAGCGAAAATTCCGTGCTACATAAATAACATCCTAAACTGTAATTTTGATCATGCTCTTATTCACTGTAGATTGATGATGCACCTACTGTACTGGCGGGGCTTTTGGTATTTTCCGATCTGGATCCAGAAACTATTTGCTGTGAATATGCTAGAAGCTGTGAAAACAATGTTGAAAATTATAAATTAACAATTTGATCAAGCTTTAACTCTCTCTTCGCATTAACTGACGTTCTAAGACAAATCTGTTTGTCGGCTCGGAAATAAAACAATGTACGTGTTTTTGTTTTTCAGGTGACGTCTTTCGCATTAATGAAACAAAAATTTTGTAATCATATTCATTTAAGATTCCCTTATGTAATTTAATATTTCCCTACCTCATTTAATATTTCCTTACGTGGTTGACAGTTTCATTGACAAATACATGAGTATTTCTAAATCAGTGACTTAAGTAGCTAGCAATTTGTTTTGTCTCCTTCTGTAATTATGTCCTCATTTTCAGTAGGCAACATCAGACACTTATATGCATAACCCACACAGTGAAGCATTTCTAGCCCTGACCTTCGCGATCGTTTTTTTTTGCTAAAAAAATAAAGGTCGCACTTGTCAGGTACGTGCTTTTCACTTGATACATTACCAAACTAAAGAAATTTGCAGCTTTCATCCTTTTATTTTGTTACAGGGAAAAAGACCAAGGGTGTTTTTATACATGTAGCAGTGCTGCTTTCCAAATACGTGAAAAATCGGTATGTACAACAACAACTCAAGACGTAGTACACAAACAGTGAGCTTCATACTGATTATAATCAGTTTATAATCATAAATAGCATGAGCATGCAGTACAACGATTATTAACAGAGACGGCATAGAGGTGCAGACAATCGAAAGATCTCGGATAGTATTTGAAAATGCTTCTCAATGATTATTATCTCATTAAATATTACTCATTAATGTGCATTTCAATATTTGAAGACATGTTGTCGCTTTTCAAGGATAAAAGCGTCGACAGTTGCCAATGAATGTAGCCTTCCTTTTTGGAATTACGCCTCTATTGGATCTTGCAATTTTCTGCGAATGTTATCTTTATAACTTCAAAAATTATTTACAAATCTTGTGAAAGTAGACTATACGTGAGTGTTTGACTTTACTTTTGTTTAGTGCTATCATTTGTGCAAAATGAGCACTTACTTTGTGAAGGTTTTAAGCAATTTTAAGAAGCCACATTATTTTGATTGCATTAAGCCATAGCAAATACTATATTTACTTGCATGTTAAGTATAATACTCTAGGCTACAGAACGGACCACAACAAGGCAACTGCATGTGCAGCGAACATGGTGCATTGTCTACTGTAGTTATAATACGAGTAGAAGACTTCTAACAGACACCCGGTCTTCTTACAAAGCTGCGGTATTATCTACAAATCTGTACAAAAATATAACAAAGGACTTTAGTTGTCAAATGACGAACGACTCTAGCAAAACCAAACCATCAGAAACAGCTTGTGTTACGCACATAGCAAAAAACGGAAAAAATGTAGCAAGAACAAACTCAGCCCACATTCACAATAAGCAGTTTTCAAAACTTACAGCCGGCACTGACCCCAAATACATTGCATTATGCCGGTGTCCTGTCATTCAGAAGGTGGGAAAGAAGAGCCTGGCATTGACGGACAGGGAAATAACTCAGCGTATCCGGAATCAGATTCACTTTCCAGCAAACGTCGAAGGTTTTGTTGCACGTTACCGGCAGGTCTGAGTAGGTCGTCAATCGGTATATCGTTCGGATCGGCACAAAAGTTCTGGTCGAGTTCTGGCGTGTCGTCAGGGCAAGACTCAAACGGGTTGCTGTACACTACTGCGGGCCCGATGGCTCCTTCACCAGTGGATTCGATCGTGTTGCTCGATGCCGGCATGGTAGAAGGAAATTGTTCAGACAACATTCCCTGAGCAGAGCTGAAAGAAGCGCTATTGTCTGAAGATGAGCTGGTGAGAGACGAGTTTCCCGCCTGGGACAGACTCTCTTCTGCAAGAGGATCACCGTTTTCTTCGTGCATTTTGAGGTGCTTGCGGTGAGAGCTGGGATGCCGGTAGCTTCGGTTGCAATTTTTGTACTAAAATATACAATAATTAGTCAGTTCTGCTGCTGATCTTTTTCAACACTTATTGAGTAAGCTGCATGTTTCAGAGTTGTAAGTCGGGCCGGGCTTTCCGGTTTGGGCCGGGTTGGAGCCGGGCTCGAGCTTAAATTTGTCAAAATGTTTCGGGCCGATTTCGGGCTTGCATACAAATTTTTTTGCAACGGCGGACACTTCAGTCGCCAGTTACTGTTGAAGCAATCGAGTTGAGTGTTAAATAAAACTTAATCTATGAACTACTTAATCATGTTTGCTTTGCTGCACAACCAATACACCGCAGTTGCTCGTATCTTGACTCACTCGGTAAATTTGACTTTCAAGCCTAAAATTGGACTTCAAAAATAAATGTCGTCAGACACCGGCCAGGTTCGGGCGTCAAAATGAGGCCCGTTTACAATTCTGAGCTGTTTAGAAATTGAAAAAGTTTACTTTAGAGCAACCCCAAATGTACAAAGTTAAATCTATAATATCTCTCAAACGAAAGCTTACCTTGCAAAAAAATTGCTCATTAGTCTTGTGTGTGTAGCTGTGCTTTTTTCTATCAGAGCTGTTTCCGAAGTATCTATCACAGTCCTTGTATGGGCACGCAAATGGCTTCTCACCTTATGTGAAGAATGAAAAAAGTGTTTAAAGCACCACCTGAGACTGGCAGCTGCTGCTGCTGCTGAACAAAGTTTTTTCGATTTTTAACCTTGTACACTTGAATGTTATTTTTTTCCGCCTACACTAATTTGAATATTCTTTGCCACAATGTTTTATGATAATAACCGCTTACTCAACTATGGACGAACAAGCTGTCTTTGAAAGATGGGACTCGATTTTGATGTTCTTTGCTTGGTAACACGTCATTTCTGCTACAAAATTTGCGCGTAACATTATCACCAGCAAGTGGCTTTGCAAATGACTAAAACTGTATCTATAGCAAAAAGTCGGGGTACTATGCTGTAGTTATATTATGTATCTTGGCTCCGGGAATGAAATAGCCCAATATAGATCTTAATGACAATGCTATCACCAAACCTGAAGTTGGTGCCATTTTCCTGTTCGAAATCGTCCAGAAAAACAACTTACTTAAATTTTGTAAAATCTATTTTGTTTCTATTTTCTTGATGAGTTTCTAGGTGCAAAACAATGGAAGCAGTTACACAACAAACCTTTAACGGAAAGCGGTAGAAAGAATATTATGTCATGTTCGAAACAAATTTAGCAAAACGGGTTTTACGACTTTACGTAATAATTTCAAGATGTGTCAACTTCACACACTGCGTTAAATTTACAACAGCACCTGTGACCCTTGGTACCAAAAATCAGAACTACAGCTTAAGAAGCTAAAACCATTTTATTTACATCTTAGCATCATTTCATAGCAAGAACCACACTTGAAACAATGACAGCGAAAAAAGCAACATGGTTTATTTAAATCTGTGGTTTGTGTTGTAGCTTCCAATGCGAATTTTAAAGTTTTCCACACTTTACTAGACTACAAACAAATACACTGAACCGCCAAAGAAACCACATCATGTTAAAAACTTCAACTTCACTTGAAAACGGCGAAACACAAGGAATCATAACAGGGGCGTAAGTAAAAAAATTGCAAAAATAATTTTAATATATTTACCTGTGTGTATCCTGATATGAATCTTCAAGTTTTCACTTCTCCCAAACCGTTTCAGACACTCCGTACACACGAAGGGTCTCTCGCCAGAATGAACCCTCATGTGGTTGACTAGCTTATACCTCGCTTTGAAAGGTCTACGTTTCCTTTTGCAATCTTTCCAGTAACAGACGAACAGTTGCGTGTTGTTGGCGTAAACGTGTTCTTTTTTTATGTGCTCCACAAGAGCTGGCATGTTTGTAAAGAGATAACCGCAGACTTTTTGCTCAGACACTGCCCACACACATTGCACTGGTTGGTCGAAATGCGTACTGTCCACCATCACTGAAGCACCTTTTTCGGTAAACGACTTCGCTGCTGCATTACGTAGATCGTGCTGCTGCTGATCTCCGTAGTGAAAGGCTGGGTAAAGAACATTCGGCGCGGCGTATGCTGTGTGGTTGGCAGGGAAACTGTGGGTGGGAAAACCATTGTTTTGGGGATAGCAGGGTTGATCCTCTTCGTAAAATGCCAAGTTCGGGGGGTAACTGGGGTATGGATGTAACTGATGAGACCGATTATTCATTCCAAGCAAGCACAATAAATATTTTTAGCATCTAGTTGCTATTTTAAACAAGTACCACTTGCTCAGCAAACCAAAAAAATTAGACCTAAAAACTGTAGTGTTGATAGAGATTATCATAATGTGAATCCTTTTGCTCTTTTATATGTTCATCTTTCCCTTGGAAAAAGCTGTGTTCATAACGAAATTTTTGACAATAATTTTCAATTTTATAACTAAGGTAGTTAAGCCAAATTTGAGGTCAACACATTTGCACACTTTAAGCAAAAATTTCGCAAATTTTGTTGAAAAAATTTTTAAAATGAAAACGGCTCAAGCTCTATAACATTTGAGCTCGTTAAATTAAAAGACTTGTTTTGAGAAAGCAACTTGCATGTAAACAATCAGCGTTGGAGCACTAATTATGATTGCATGTGCTCCCGTATTTTGTCGAATCATGGCTCTTTTAAAGATCGCCAAACAGTGCGCCGTTCTGAACCCCGCAAATCCTTCGAAGCACGTCTGCAGCAAAGCATGTTTGAGCGTATGTCCGTGAAACAGGTAAACGTATTCAGCCCACTACTATCCTGTTCTGGCACTTTAAGACACTGTTGTCGGAAAGTGCGATCAAAATCATAATAATAATAATGTTGCTCAAAGTTTGTTCTCAGCATTTCGTTCGTTAAAATCTTTACTTGAAATAATTTTTGAAGTTGAAAGCTCTGTGTTTTGTTTTGGCCGCAATAACTTGACCTGGCGGCATGGACGTTGGAAAGATTTTTTCCAGGGCGGGATATTAGTGGATTTTTTCAGAGGTAGGCAAAAATTTTTCCAGGTGGAGGGGCGAAAGTGGCGAAATTTCATTTTACCCACTCGAAACTAAGAAAACGATCTTTTCATGCTAAGAATTAAATAGGATAATTTCCAAATCCAAGGAGGCCTTTACCTCCTACCCCCTTTTTGCACCCTGGCAATAAATGAAGCCAATTAAGCGCTGTCGCCAGATATTTGCAAGAAAAGCTCAATTGCTTAATTACTGTAGAACAACCTTCGATATTTTGCTATGTTCTGGTGCAATCACGTTGCAAACTTTTTGCACATAGGCCGTGAAATGACACGCTTGTGCAATTGCATAGTGGCATTTTTGCTAGTTCACACTTGCAATGTGAAAACCTGTGTTTGACGCACATGCTCGGAACAATTCAGTAGTTTTCTCTAAAATGTCTACATATTACAGTACTATAAACGCACAACTCCTGGAAAATCTGATTTTGCTCTTATGAACTTGCGGTTTTCAGTCTCTTTAAGGCGATAACCTGAAAAAATTACCACTTTAGCAATGGCGAGTGCACTTTGACATATAGTTTTGGTTAAATCAATCCTGATGAAGCGATCGTTTTAAATGCTGAACTGCAGATTAATCTGTCTCACACTTAAATCATTTTGCTGCAATATCGAGTTAGGTTTGATCTCTTTAATTTTTAACAAGGTGTTCTGATGGCTGCGGTAGCACCTAGAACGCATGTTTCATTTGAAATAAAAACACAGCATTTTCGATCACAACAAGTTAATTTGCAGGAAAAAGGATCCGGCCTCGAGCACAACGACTAACCGTAAATGGTTAGTGCACATTCTCATCTGCTTTTCACTCTCTGCCAATGAATGCACTTTCTTTTTCCTTAACAAAAATGGTGCATTTCACTGAAGTCTTTGTTTTCTCGGCTGGACTTTTGTCTCAGATGATCCGAAGCGATCTCCTGCCTGCGAGAATTTGCGGCCGGCGACTACAGACACGCGGCGTGTGACCGGCCGATGGACACGTGCCATGTCTGTCGCTTCAGGCCGGGCCCTGAAACGGTGCATCACTTGCAACTTCCATCACGACATTTGCGTATGTTACCAGAAGCCTTAGGTCAAAATGTGTATCGGCAACCCTGCTTTGAAAAGCAGTCAGTTTTTATATTTGCTATTTTAGATAGTAAGTAATCTGCACGGTAGTGAGCCGTATGGCATATTCATAAAGGGGTTGATTTTAACCATCTTGCTGGCAAAGAGTTCTTTGGAGCAAATTTATGCTGTCAAGATATCTCCTGCGGCAAACAAGTGCACTTTATTTTTTTACATCACGAGTACCAAACGACACAATGCATTGGTTTCTGCATTTTAGAAAAAGGAACGCGCTGGCTACATTTCGTTTCCTGCAAACCAAAGCTCATAGCATTGCAGGGGCGTAACGAGGTTACATGGCGCTCGGGTCAAGAAACAAGTTAGTCGCCCCCATGTTCGAGACTGAGGTCTTCGGAAGCAAATGTACTGTATTGAAGAAAGTACTTGTGACATTGTTGGGGCTCTTCGGCGCCCGACGCAGTGATTCGGCGACCAGGGAAATGTGCTCCCCTTGTTACGCCTCTGCAGCAAAGGGCATAACGTGGACCAATTCGATTGCTCCCCAAAACGCCTAATGACTTTGTTGGAAGATTCTGCAATGAAAGTTTGTGTTGACCCTAAACTTCTGCTTCTACTAAAGCATACCAACATTTTCGTTAAGTCTTCAAAAAAGTTAAATTTTTGAAAGCATTTCAGCGCCACGTAACAAACAATATCGAACCCGTCCTGGAACAAGTCGACCGATTTTATACTAGTGAAAGCTTGAAAGCGGTTAAAGCTTCAAGTCAAGTAAAATGTATGATGAACTTGTGTTACGCATCAAACCGGTTTTTGAAAGGAATCCTACAATATAGCTGTTGGAAAAGTAGATTCAAATGGCGTTTTATCTGCTTTATTTTCTGTGTGTATAATGACTAGTAGTAATTTTCCACTATAACGTCTTCCATTAGAGCTACAGTTCCAAATAAAAATAAAGAATTTGCTTATCTTCAACAAACACAGAAATTTTTACACAACTAAAATTTTCCACGGTTTTGATGTGTGAACAATACAGCGGATACTGGTATTCCCAAAATTTCTGCAAGTAGTGTTTGCAAGAGGGAAGCACATTCCTTCCCAGACTTAGATCGCGAAATCTGATGTAATTAAACCAGCTACCGCGACTGCGTTGCAATAATGCTCTCATTGCCAATTATTTACATAAAATCGTGTTTCTGCAGAGCAGGATATTTTGTAAAGGAGAAAATCTATTGCAGAAAAATAAAGACATTCAGAGGCAAACAAGTTAACAACCTTGACGTATAGTTTTGACCCGCGAAACCGGGAAGCAAACTTTGGCACCAAGGTGTGTTACCTTGAGCCATGCACTATGAAAAAACTGTTTTTCGATCAACGCAATCAAATCCAGAAATATTGCGGTTGAGGCATGTCAAAAATTGTTATTTGGCACACGAAGCCAACGTAAGTCACTGTACATATCTCCGAGCATGGCTTTCAGAGCAGAGTGGAGCTCACTGACCGTTGATCATGCGGATAAGAGTATTGTACCGACTTAAACTGTAGCCGCAATTTTAAAATTCTCGTGTAGGAATGAGGTGTTTTGTTCCAAAAATTGTATTTTTACTGCTAATCTTTTTGAATGATATGGACTACTTTTGCGGGTTGTACTTTGCTTCGGAGCAAGGTCTTCAAGGTTTTTATGCGTGGAATCGACATAGAGGTACACAGCGGGTCACCCAGACTCTGTGCTAGTTTCCACAGCTTTTATCGCAGCAAGAAATTTTCACCGTCACTGCAGATTCACGCAACTTTATTCCAGGATGTCACCATCTTGCATTTAACTGTGAAGAAGTTGAGAGATAATTGCGCAACTGTTTTTATTTTTTGGTTTGTCATGTTTTTGCACAAAACGTCCACAACGAAAAAAGGTATATTCAAAGTAAATTTTGCGACGTTTTTACTGAAACATTGCGCATATTTTACGTTTGTTTAAATTAAGAAATTTTTGTTTGGTTATAATGCATTTTTCATCAAGTCAACGGTTAACATTTTTAAGCAGAACTATTGTAACTAGTTGGAAAACCTGAAGAATGAGATGCTAAACCAAAGTATTTAATTTGACAGTTTCAGCATTCAAATCAATCGCTGCATCCGTTTTGATAGTAATAATTAACTGTTTAAAATGGAAGAAAAAAACAAGCGGCCAAAGAAGATCTTAAGTAAATAGAGAAATATTCATTGTGTTTCAGTTGTTTGATTTAACAGTTAGGACGACGTAGTTTCAAGTAACTTAGCGTTGTCAACAGCTAACTTTCGGACCACCTGGACCACCTCTAATAAGCAGAAAAATCACTACCTTCAACGAGGCCGGCCATGTTACAGATGCATAAAATGAAGGAGATTTTAGTGCTTTCAAGATAAATCACTTATTCACCATATAGCGACACTATGCGGGGGTATATTTATTCTTTAAACGGTGACATGTCGCATGCAATTTATCATGAAAGGGGCAAACTAAAAAATCGAACGAGAAAATTTGCATAAATGTAAAAAGACTTTGTGGGTCATTGAAAAATCCACACAGCCTTGTATGCAGAAAAACGGCATTTTACAGACAAACGAAAATTTGTGTATCTGTTAAAATCATGAGTTAAATCTTTCTCCTAGTCCCAAGGTGTCCATTGGTGGATCCAACATTTTTTAGGGAAGGGCTCAGGGTCGAGGTTATCCTTGCGTTTCCCGGCGTGTAGCGGTGGAGGCCCGTTAATTCCGAGACTCTGGGGGGATTCTCTCCCCAGAAAAATTTAAACACCATATTGAGTTGGTGCTTTCTGCCGCATGTTTAGCGGGTTATTTTCTGTAGAAATGCTAACCAAGTTAATGAGTAAAGCTAGAGAAAGTGTTGCCCACAGATTCTGAAATTTACATTTACATGAGAATGACTATGCTTGGCCTATTGTTTGGTTACTCTTATGCCATAAACAAGTTTTATTGATCTAGGCACCCGCTTAGGATTAGCTCCGGCCAGTTTGTTAGGAATAAAGTTTCTTCTTGCAATATTGGCGATTGCAACTACAATCATTAATATGATTTATAACTTTTTCAAACGAACCAAATGCAAATTCGAATTCCCCGTAAATTTCGCTATTATGTTCTCATTGTTGGCATTCTCTGGTATTTAATGCAGACCATAAAATACTGAACAAAAAACTATCGTAGGAACGAATTTCAGTGGATTGACTGATGGACTGAATGGAAAAAGACTAAATCTTCAAATGAATTACGCAATACGAATATGTCCTGTTAAGACATCAACAACATCAATTTGGCATCACTTGTTATCTGGACTACCAATTTACATAGGGTTTATATGGCATGGGGACGGCATTTATGCTTGTATTTTCTTCCCTTCCCCCTGTGCCCGAAAGTTATTATGTAAAGACTTCCAAAAAGTCTAGTCAATTCTCATTTGTTCGCTGGGAATCCTTGATCAAAACGTAACCGAAAATTTACAGGGGCTTAAGCCTCTTTCTCTCCACTAAACCACCGACGGCGTCTGTGTTTATTCTTACAGGAGGCTTGTAAAAACTTGTCGCGGAGTTCGTTCGTGAAAGTTACCCTTGCGATATTATTACGAGTTTGCAAAACATATTTTATGAATCGTACAGCGAGCCAACAACAGAATTTGTAGTGAAATTTTCTGTTTGAACAATTGTTACCTGTAACACTTTTCATTACCTGAAAATACTTCACGTAGTTCTTAAGGCAGACAAAAATGTCTATTGTCTTTCTGTAAAAGTTAGACAGCGTATAAACTGCTCAAGAACCATTTTCTTGCAAATTAAAATCATTTTTACGTCAACACCTCAGTAGGTGTTCTGAATGCTTCCCATTATTATCCTAGTAATGCTATTGCAAATCTCTAAGCAGCACGACTCCGCTTTTGCGACTCCGACAACATTGTCATCGCTAATGACCGCTAGTAGTTCATTTCCTTGCGAAACATAAAGGGTTGATTGCAGGTTTCTACACTATTTCCGATGATGTGAGTGTCATTACAAAGCTTCACCTGGGAAAGTGCTCGCGGATTTATTTGAAGACCTTGTTTGCATCCGACAATGGAAAAAGATTCTTGTTGGATAATCTTACGTGCACGATATGCCAGACTGCCACTGGCGCAATAAAAGTTTTTCTTATGTGACTGCAACAAACCCGCGGTTTTAGAAGCAAACATGCATTTGAAGCCATCACAACAAACATGAGATCAGTTTAAAGAAGTTTCTGTAAAATCTTCGAAATAAATTTTTATTGTATAAGGCAATAAAACACTATACAATAGTGGTTTGGTATCACTTGCAATATTGCTAAAATTTGATGTAAAACATTTTAAGCCTGTTGGGTCACGCAAGTTCCAAATCCACGAGATAACTTTTTGTAAAGAACTAAACGCCCTCAAATAATTCAAATGTCATCACCATATCTCTCTGACATCTGTTGCTCGCTAAACTTTATGTCTGCCCTGCAATGGAAGATTCCCAGGAAAGATCCCCAGGAAAGGATCATTTACGTTTTTACTGGCATTGAAACAACAAAAATGAAACGTTTTCCAAAAACGTTTTTTTGTTAGCCTTGACCGATGTGATGGTGTATCGCGCCACATGCACAGAACGCGCAATCGGGAAGTGCTTCAAAAATGCAGATATCCACAACCAACAATTAGGGTGAACCTGGTCAAACGGGGATTCTTTACTGCTGCTTGCCCGTTGCTTTAGCGGACTTGGCGTTCTTTCCGTTGCGCGTTCGAATCTTCCATGAAAAGCCGCAACTAACCTGAGAACGCTTGGAATGCCTGGCAGCATTCGAAACTTTTAATATTCCTCATGTAATTTTTATTACCTTCATTATTTGTTTCAATATTTCTGATAAAAATTTTCATTTTGAACAAGCTTCTTGCGGCAAATTTTATTGTACATGCTTTCGGCAATATCTTTTCAACGCCACCATTACCAATTTGCCATATTTTGAAACGAAAGAAAATATCAACGTAATTATTATTTCAGGATATAATGCTCCAAACGGTGTTAGCATATTATAAGTTAAATAACAAAAGTTTTTCCTCCAGTTCCATTACTTAAGCAGTGTATCTACATTTTGCAGACGTGCATTTTGAAAAAACATTTGTCTTCAATCTGTTCACAAACTGCACAATGATGATTAAATCACAATGCTAAAATTTTTGATTGAAACTTTAAATTCAGCTTTTTTCAGTATGTGTGCTATTATTGGCCAGTATTTTTATATAATTAATCGAGACAACTCCATACTTTTTGCTATGCTTGCGTATTGTTCAATGACATTATGGCTTAAAGGTGGGATTTCAAAAACTGTCAAGTGTTTTTTTGCTTTAAAAACACCAATCTTATATCAGTTGTTAGCATGAAAGAAATGTAAACGAATTCTTATTGTTTTATTGCTGGTTCAAACTTGGCTTTGGCTCGAAAACACAAATTCTTGCGAAGTCATTAATGTTTTCTGTTAAAAGTTTGGCAAAGTTTTTTTCGATAATTTATGACTTTGTAAACGTAAAGCAACCACAGATCAAGAAAAAATCTCATGATTAAGGTTTTGATGGTAAAAAGATTTAAAGCTGCCTGATGTTCTTGCGGTTTTATCTTAGCAAAAGTGAAATGCTGCAAAGTAGCGTTCATGATCGTCCAGTCTGAAGGTACTTTCTTGTTTCTTTTGTTCCTTGACATGCCAGAGTGCGGCTCGTATAGCTGACATGCATACTCGACTCAATGCAGGAGGTGGCTTTGGATTAGGCCGGAAAAGGAAACCGCAGGTGAGAGTTGTTTAACGACGCTGCATGACAAAGGATTGAAGAAGGCGCAGCGAACAATGGGGTCATTATATTTTTATTCTTTGAATAATGCTAAGGTGGTATCCAGCTTCGATCCAAAATAGATAATGGATGACTGGGACACTACTTTTACCCTACTGTGATTTTATTTATGGGGGCAAGTTCACATATTCACTGAGAAGTAGATGAAAATGAAGCACAACATTCACAGTGGCTTGCATTGGGTTCTACAGCAAATAGACAAAGCAATGAGGCTGTCTCTCCAAAGGAATAACTGCGGATTTCGCGAGCAAATCTTTGTAAGGATACGCTTCGTTTTAGATAACAATCTCGACCGAAACCTTTCAAAGTCAAAAGTCAAAACGCATAATTAGTTCTCATTTGAACAGCAAATCATATACAATGCAACATGGCATAAGACCAAGCGTTTTTACATCTTTACAAATTACCAACAAGCGTTATGAGAGGTACATTTCATGTACGTGTACGCATCCTCAGTCCTGAAATCTGCAAGAAAAAACTTAACGAACGAAAGCATACGACATTGGAACTAAGGTTTTGCTCGTCAAAGCTACGCTGTGAAAAATCTATTTTTAGATTTTAAGCCGGGAGTGTCGACATGAGGGAATCACCCTTGAATGCCCTAGTTTATGACTCAATAAATGTCGAAATTGTGTAGCTGTTTTTTATTGATACCAATTCGATGAAAAAGACACATTTTTTGCCACACAAAAGAGTATTAACAAAAAAGAACAAAAAACGTGCATACATCTTGTTTCTTTCCCGAAGTAATTCTGCACCGTGGGTTGAGGGTAATTTCGGAGTGCTTTTGGCAAAAAGAAAACATTATTTTAGCCCTTATTTTTTCCAAAAATGTTTTAAACGAGAGGTTGAGCGTGTGCGTATGTTGTGACATTCTCTTCACGCAAACAGAGTGATGTGCATCTCTCTTCATGTGAAACGGCTGCTTGATCATGCAACTTCTTTGTGGTGGGAAGTAGAAAAACTGGCAGATTTCATGGCAGGCTGAATAAAAAGCCCAGCAGTGCCGAATATGCCAACAACGACAAAAACCCACAAGAAAACGCGATCGATGACCATGCCTACGTATTTCCAGTCGTTTTCAATCTGTCAGAAAAACAAAAAATGTGGTTTCGATTTGATTTTGATTCAACCTGCTTACAGAAATGTCTTTCAGATTTATCGAATGACACTCATATATAAGCAGCATATTCACAAATGTGTTTTGCATTTAAGTAAAAATTTGAACAGCGTAGAAAGACATTTACCTCTGACAGTTCGTCGTCTACTTTGAGATGGTTGGCGATATACGTTAAATCATTCAAAGCTCGCTCAAGTTCCATGGAGAGACCTTTATCTTTAACTCCACTCGAACGTTTTGGCTTTTTGCGGCTGAAGAACTGAAATAAACCTCTATAAAATTGGTTGTCGTTAGTAAACACGTTCAAAGATATGAATGTAACAAAATGAAGCAAAGACAAAATCAGCCTTTTTGCTGCTGTTTTGATTTAAATTCAAATAAATTCAAGTCCGCGCGAAACGCCTCAGGTTAAGTTTAGAGAGTTCATAACAAGCCGTTTTTGCGGCGGCTAGCGGCGAATTATTACATTAACAAAGCTCACTGAGCTGGAAAAACACCAACATGCATCTAAAAATTACTTACGTCAACTCGGGGCAACTTATTTTTGCGATTATTCATCTCAAAGACATCCGTGTTAAGGTCTTCCAACTTCAGGACTGTCTCTGCTAGGCCTCTCAAAGCTCTTTTCCTCCTTCTTGGGCATTTCATGAACAAAACCTGTGAAGTCAAGGAATCACAGGCGCTTGAGCTAAGAAGAAAACAAAATTTAGCGCTAATTCATCGTCAAAACACCAAGCAAGGGACGCCTAACATTCGATAATGGGAAATAGGTTCTAAGGCGGTATAAGAAAATAAAACCAAAGCTATTATTTTCGTAGTTGACCGACTGCGTTCACAACAAAAAGGCCTAATTGCAATGGTAAGCGTAAAAGACAGTGGTGTAGTCGAAGAGACCGCAAACAAAGTGGCCCCCGCCACGTTTTTAAAAAAGTAACGGGTTCTCTGTCAACTGATAGTGCCACCTAAGTGTGGAGCTTCGAATGTGATAATTTCCGAAATTTTCTCTTTCAATAAAACCTTTACCAGTTCCGTTTTCTGACACAACACACCATTGGCAAAAGGCATGCTTTTTATGGAATGTTGCATCTAGAAAGCATAAACTTCCCCCACGACTGCATGTTTCACCACAACATTTGAAAAAATCTCTGCATTTTTAGTTTCCTCGAAGAAAGAATGTAGAGCCAGTAGACTAAAAGTATATGAGTAATGAGACTATAAGCTATAAACATTTTTTCATAACCTTGAGCTTCTCGCAACACGAAAAAGATTTGGAATTTACCCTTGGTAGTACTTCCAGGAACACCTTTCTTATCCAGTTTGGCATTGTGTGCGTGCTTTCGGAACGATGATGGACATTCAGTACGAACACTGTGATAACGATTGACAAAGTCACGAAGATCATGGTGAACAACAGGTATTGCCCGATAAGTGGTATCACCAGAGATGTCGAGGGTATGATTTCGGTAATGACCAAGAGAAAAACCTGAGGAAGCGAAAACATCACATTGGGATTTTTTTGTCACAAAGGACGATATCACATTGATCACGGGCAAACTACGACGCGTTAAGTTCTTTAATAGGCCCGCTCAACTTGACCAATCATATTGATAAATTAAGCCGTTTAATTTTTACATCTCATTTATATTTGTTTGCTCAAACAATCCATCCATCTGGTCCAGATCCGGTCCTGCTGCCAAAAAAGCCAATGCGCCCTGCAAGTCGTAAAGTTTGCCCACACCCCGCTATCAATTACATTTGCGAATCAGCACTTTTGTGTACTTCAGCGTAAAAATAACTTACGGAAATGTGCAAGGGTGCGGCTGAAACGAAATATTTCTTGTGAATTTCCGAAAATTCAGTGAAGTAGGCAATAGTTAAAGATCCTGATAAACAATGGCGGAGTAAGGATAAACCTTACCTAATTTGCATGCAAAATTGCAGTAATTATCTAGGTTTTCGTTAAGAATTGAATGGCATTACTTTGATATCGTTCATTTACAGGCGATTTGCATTGGTCGTAATGCGATATATAGTTTTCCTAAAGTAAGAGCATGGACTAGTCACTGCAAAATTGGCGTTTGACGTAAATATCGGTTTCAGGTAAACTTACTACGTGGATTTTAGCTTTTGCTGCATTTGAACTTTAGTACTTTGTCTTATTGAAGCACTATGCAGAGTAGAACCCTGTTCAGGTAACGTTGAGTTCGCGTAACGCGCAAAGTTACTGTATTGGTCTGATGGGACCAGAAATTAAGAGGGCCGCAAGGAGCGATCAAACTATTCTTGACTTTCTTGCAACTTTTACTCATTCTCACAATAAAATCGTATGAGCGCAGCGAAACACGCATTTTATATTAATTCTACATAAAATAATTTACCCTAAGGTGTTTATACCCTGGCTACANGTAGTGCAACCAAGGATCAAAAATAGAAAAATACANAAATATTAGTGTATTGCAAAACACTGACTAGAAGCGAGCAACACTTCAGATGACCAGGAATCTACAAAGATTCTAACAGAAAAACATATCTGCAAATCATATGTCGAAATGGGCATCAGCCACATCAGGTGTCCGTCGAGTCTTAAAAGACCTTCTGCTGTGGGCTTACAGGAACGTTTTTGAAAAAACTCATAGACCATTCGATTTGCCTCTCAAATGTAGGAAAACAGAGAAATTCTCAAATTTAGGAAAATAGAGAAATATTAAGATATTTTTAATGTTTTACTAACTACATGAAATTTTTCAATGTATTGATAGATTTTGTGGTTGTGGCGTCCCGGTTGATAAGCGGAAAGAGATTAGGCAATCAACTCTGGTGCTCTGTACATTCAGCTGATTAGCAGAACTTCTTAGCAATTTCCTTCTATGAAATCAAGGTGAGATGTGAAAAGGCTCGACTGGTCAGAAGATTTTCAACAGTTTCCTTCTGTGAGATCACGACTAGATGTAAAAAAGATTCAGCAGTCGGTGATTGTAGAGCGCGGGCTTACTGTACAAGACCTAGTTTGCACAACTTGCTGCATTTCTTTCACCAGATTTAGATTTAAATTACTGTGGAAAAGTTGGTTAATTAAGTCCAGTTGGAATGGATTAACCCTGCCTAAATTATTCCAGCCGAGAAATCTCATCAATCACTTTGGAGATTTAGTCTGGCCGTCGGAAGAAGAAACATTTTGCAGAAAAGAAATCCCGTATCAGGTCAGTTTTGTTATACCAGCTTTTTGTACTCTTTTCGGAGTATCACGAGTGGTCTGAGGCACCTATTTCCGTTCACTTGTGCCGGGGGGCTTACAGCTGCTTTTGTAGAAAATGTTGCATTGATAGCAAGTCAATGACATGACCACACGTGAACCGATTTTTGCATTCACCCATTAACGCCGAGCACGAGGCTGGGTAAGCAGTATGTGCCGTTTTTCAAGTCTTCGGTATGATCCGAACACAGTGTTTTTAAGGTGTTTTGAAAGACCTTTCGGTCTTTTCAAAATGCAGCAGAAACTCATTACACGACCTCCAAATATCTTAAACCTTGCTTTACGACCATCTCGGTACTTGGATAAATTAGTTTTTGTCTCTCAAAGTGCCTTAGTGGTCACCAAGGTCAAACATTTACAACAAGCCCTGCCCGACCAGGGATGGAACCCAGCATACCAAATATGGTGGCGTGTACTCAACCAACTGTATTGCTTAGACTTAGACGATAAAAATCAGGATAACAGCTGAAAACACAGACAGAGAAACAATTATCAACCGTGAGGTTGACCATGTGTTGTCAGAGGGATCTGAACTTCTTTACAGTGGAATGGTACGCTTATTGCCTAGTAAAATTAGGCCTGTTGCAAAACTTTTCTTTTAAAGGCATTTTGAAGTGAATTGATCAGCGTGTGAGCTGAAATTTTCTTTAATTGAAAGTAAAAGTTAACGCTTAAAAAATCATTACTCGCCTTAAAAAAGCTGTCCCGAATGGGATAATTGCGGTACTCACAGTCAATGACAACAAAACGGAAATGCACAGAGTGATTTTTTCCCCACAATCCGATGGCAAATAGAAAACGAGTATTGTCAGAAACGAGATCAGCAGGCATGGAACGATGAGATTGACAGTATAAAAGAGCGGAAGACGCCGAATATGAAATGAAAACGTCACGTCCGGGTAAATTTCTGGGCAACAGTTGTACTTTCGCTCATGCCTGTGCGTATAAAAAACATTTTCACGAAATTGTGAAAGGCAAAGCACTTTAATGTATTTTCAGATAAGGGAAGGGTTGCTTTTTTAAAAAATCTATCAGGTAAATCTTGCTCTCCTCTACTTTTCTTTACCTGTATCCCAATACATCTAAAACTTCCCATTCTCCGCTTTCCAAATATTCTTTTCTGTTTGCTTCGAATCCCTTCATAATGAGATTGACTCGGGCTTTGTCGTAAGTCCAAGAACCAAACTTCATAGTACAGTTCTAGACTCAAAAAACCCATTGCAGGCAATTAAGCAAAAATAACCAATGTAAGTAGTATACGGAATTCGAGTCATTAGAAAATTACAGATAAAAACATAATTTCAGTAAGGGTCAGGAAACTTTGGTTTATACCTGTATGTCGAAAGGAAAGTAAGTTACATCAATGCTGCAAGAGCTTTTAAAAATGGCCGGTGGCATCCAGGACACTTCGCCTTTGTAAGTGACCTTTGCTTTCGTACTTTGTTCCACTCGAAAGCTTCCAACCGCCCTGCTTAATAAATAGCAAAATTTTGAAAGAACCATATAAACAAATGCCAACATTTCTGTATGTTTCACGTGGACGCACCCCATAAAGAATAAAGGAAACCATGCGACGGCAGCGCGCGATGAGAAAATTTACTGCCTTGTACTTTTCTACGTATTAAGCTTCCAACATTTTCTCACATAAAGAAAGGACAACTTCATGTTCTTACAAAAAGCGATTGAGCAAAAGACCACGTTAATTTTTAAATGAGACAATAGACCAGGGGTTCTCAACCTTTCTCTGACCATGAATCCCTTCAGCATTCCGACAGATGAGTATGCATCCCTTCAGCATTTCGACAGATGAATATGTACCCCTAAAATTTCTTATCACAAAATATTTTATCATGATTAATCACAGATGCATTTGAAAATAAGCATATAACGGCTTTTAAAAATACTATTTACTGATATGTGTATCAGGTTTATTTAAGGAAAATGTCAGGTACCCGGTATGGATCTGTAGGGGCCCGATTTCTCTGATTCTAGGGACCCGATTTTCTCTGATATTAGGGACCCGATGATAATTTTCTCTGATTCTAGGGACCCAATTTGAAATTCTAGGGACCCGATTCGGGTCCCTAAAACGCCTTAAAAAGCCTGTATGTATAAATAATTGGAAATAAAAGACATGTAAATATATATTTCTCTTCTATTGCTAACTTTAAATGTACCCGTTCGGATAGGAAAATGTACTCCTGAGGGTAAATGTACCCCAGGTTGGGAACCTCTGCAATAGACTCACATTTAACTTGACGAATCTTTGTAGAAATTCGTTCCATCAGCAACAGGACAAAATAGCTCGCATGAGCCATAGTTTGTGTATATTGACACGTCCAGCAAAAAACACTTGCGTTAGAAGTCTGTCGTTCTAAATAGGTTAAAATTTCAAAACCCCAGAACATCAAGTGCGTTAACCATCCAGCGTTTGAAGTGTGCTGAAGAACACATGACGTTTTGTTTTGGGACTCAACCTTCAAGATCTGTCAGTTTGTCAAGTATATTTTCATGTAGCTTAGAAGATTGTTGCACCTTCAAGTTTTATGCAAGGTGAGCGCAAACTAAACGAGTTCCTTTGCTTATCGATAATGATACTGTGAAGCTTACTGTAGCTCAGATGAAATAATAGGAAAAATAAATTTTTCATTCTTTACGTGTTGTAGAGGACTATATCTGGCTTCCATATTTTTTCTGATGGTACACGAATATACGTCGTCCCACCGTAATCATCAGGAGACCACGTCAATTTGTAGTCTTTCCAATCTTGCCTCATCCACAAGTTCGTCGTCATGATTTGGTTAATTTCATCCTGTGAACAAGTAAACAGGCGGAAAAAGTTAAACAAATGAGCAACACATAAACAGAATTTCACTTGCACCATAAACGATGATTAGTAACTGAAGCCTTGAATATTCAACAATTTAAACGCAGAGCCTCTTGCTGGTAAAATAGATGCAAAAGAGTTTTTCATACCAAACCGTGATCCAAGGATCTTTCTTGATCTATGAGAAAAGTTGCGAAGAATGTGAATCGTTGAAACAAACACTGTGATCAGGGTAACTGACTCTTTCAGTATACAATCAAGAAAAACGGCTGGAAAGGGCTTCCATTTGAGTTAGCTGGATTGAAAACAGACCTTTTTGGATTTTTAACCTTATCGTGCAATGGAAAGGACTGATTCATCAAAACAATTTACGATAGCTGCGATTAGGCCCGCAACCATGGAGGCAACCTGGCAATTGCCTCCCCAAATTTTTCAAAGCGAAAAAATTTTTTGATGTTAAATAAAACAAGTGGCAAATCCCCCCCTCCCGGGAAATGTCGGCTGGTTGCTGCCCTGGCTGTGGTAGTCTCAAAGCTTCCATTGGTAACGAATGGCAAAATATTTTTGAAATTTTAGTAAAAAGAAACTATTTCATATCGCAAGTTTGTTCAATAATGGAGTTAAAAAATTGGAGTCAGCATTGATCAGTAAAAGCAAGGGACCATTTTCAGCACAGCAAAACGAAACAAAGTTCAGATTGCAAAAACAAGAATTTTCATATTTTACAGTAAAAACAAAAGTTTCAGTTTAAAATAGCAGTTAATGTTTTAAGATATTAAAGCTTCGGGAGTTTAGGATATCTTTAATTGGATTTATATAAACGTTACAAAGGGAATAGTTCTTATTTACTTGACGAAAAATGGAGAAAATGTTCATTCAAAAATATATATCATCTAACACCAGCATACCACCACAGCTGGATTCATACGCACACATTGCTCAAAGTAATCATGTTCGGGAAAAATTGTGTCTATGTAAAAATGGACAGAACCTCCTAACAATTTCTTCACTACTTTTTACTTGTCCGTCAAAAAAGCTTACCACTTTTACAAGCTGAGAGACGAATAGTTCGAAAAGGACCGAAACACTTTCGTTGCTGCGGACAACGGGTCGAATCCAAGCGTTGTAATCTTTAAAAAGCTTGCGAAATAACATTTCCTCGTGCTTTGTTGCGCTCCCATAATCTGTTGAAATACATTCATCTTTTTGATGGAGATTTCTTTTCGCCACATTGAATTAATGGTATTAGTCAATTTCTGTTTAAGCCGTTCGCCAAAACGATCTCGAATTGAACTTAAATTAATTTGTTCTCCCACAACGAAAGTAAAATTAGACTAGCTACTGTATGCTCATACAGTCGCTTAAATGTTCATCTCAAAGATTTGGTTTCATTATACGTAAATTGCTTTACTGAAGCGTAATCCTCATTAAGCCGCCACCTACATATTCATTACGCGTAAATTGCTTTACTAAGACATAATCTTCATTTAGCCGCCACCTACCAATTCATAAAGAATTTATCAACGTAGTTGCTAAAAAACATGCTGCCCGAGTTCATAAACTAAAGCATAACTTTGTCCAGGAAAGTGGCAAGGAAGTCGAAATGTTTTTATTACGCGCCAGGAATACCCATTTGCTTAATTTGACTTCTGCTGCCACTTTTCTGATGAAAGTTAGGTTCTTACCAATCATTTGAACAAACGTTGTCACAAGTAGGTAAAAAGCAAGCAACATGCTTTTCAAAGCTCTCGGTCCGTTTGATAATAATCGATTGATTCCGGAAACAAGCACTCATTGCTTTACATTTTCTTAAGAGACGTTTCTGCGTGAACAAATTTCATACTTAGGATGAATTTTTTGAGTTAAGCAAGCCGAAACAGTACACGTTAAACTCTTTCACTACCCAATCAGGCCCGTATCCAGGTTTTAAGGTTTGGTGGTGTAAAATACATTTTTAGGGGGCAAGATTTGTGTTGTCATTATATGTTCAAAAACATTTTTTCTGGGCACAACACAATTTTGGGGGGCACACAAATATTTGGGGGGCACTGCCCCCGAATATCCCCGTGGCTACAGGCCGGTACCCGACTCAGAAACTTGCCTGTAAGGCTTGGCACCGCAACGCGTTCAAGCGCATCTTACGATTAACGCAGGTGTTAGACTTGTATTTTTGTAAAAATCTCTCACAACGGCAGAAGAACGTTCAGTAGTTTTGGACTTGCAAAATAATCAAAAACTTTCAATGCAAGAAACGTCAACCTCATTAACACAACTTCTAAATTTGACATGGAGATAGTCAGATGTGTTCGTTGAAAGCTGTCGAGATATTCTAGATTATACCTGCCATTACAAATATGTCTGAAAAGTTGGACTGGACAAGGTTACTTACGCAAATTAATAAAAGTCTGTTGCTGTGATATGAGAATATTTTGCCATAAAAGAAACTTGCTGCATAATTCTTGGTTGATACAACCTTTCATTGACAGAACAAGTAGGTGATGGCTAATATTGACGACAGCTTTTCAAGTTTTGCAAAACCAAAATGTTCCTTCAATCAGTTACTGTGTGTTACCGTAAAACTACAAGTCAAAACGAATTTGACCAGTTAAGTTTATTCTTCAGGACTGCAGCCAAGGGAGTCACTAGGAACACGTGCTCCAACCTTTGGACTTAGTGTGCACTGAGTAGTATATGCATTTCTGTCCATGATAAATCTTGGGTTTTCGCAAAACATTTCCAAATAGTTCTGAGGTCAACTTTTTCGCAACCAACTTTATCTCAACTTTGGCAGACGGTACATGGAGTAACTCATTGCCAAAAGTGACCCTAACGTTGTTATTGAATTCCGTCAGTTTTAGAACTTTCGCCAAAGTTTTCTTATTTTTTCTCCTCACCTCCTCACTAGTGAGGCTCATGAACGAGTGGTAAGGATGTACGGACGACACAGGATGTTATTTGAAGTATATTCAAATGAATGCATCTTGCCCCATACGTCAACGTTATTGAGTAGATGTAAGCAGTGGTGTAGGTAGCGCTGCCTGAGCGTGCCGGAGCTCCGCTCGGCCACTTTCACCAGTGAATGATGGATTGTTGCCTACAAACATAAGCGAAAGTGCCCAGCACAGCAACGTCACCTACAAAATTGCCACTACAGTGGGGCCCCCAAAATTGTTTCATGAACATTCAGATAATTTGCAAGTGACTAAAAACTAATATTTTACTGGGACAAGACACGCGACATGGTTCAGGCAGAAGGTCTGCATTTCAGCAAAGTAAGGTTATTTTTCACCACCGAAATAACAATATAAGCACCATATTTTAAAGAAGAAGAAATGTAACTGTTTCTATTGCTTATTTTCATTAGTTACTTATGTAGATCNAACGTTTGCCTGCCATCAATTTAAGAAGTTTTATATATTGCAAGTTGGACATGTCTTCGTGTGTTCAACTAAGTTGAAACTTTGGACGTACGACGCAGGTTTTCATAAATGGTAATGCTGAAAACTATTATCAGCCAAACTATAAAGTTTTTCAGTTAAATTACGAAATTTTGAAAGCGACGTCAGTTTTCGATTATTATGTCTTTCATGCCAAAGGGAGTTGATCAGAAGACTTCAGGGAGCATATGAAAGCAGTTTCTACTGATTGGTAGCATAACACAAAAGAATACATTTTGCTGTGGTGAAGTATAGAGAGCAAACGACTATTTGCAAAACTGCGTTTTGTACAAGTTTCATTGATGTTCCACTTTTCGTGTAATGCAAAAATGTTTCGATAAGTTACGCAAATATTTGCAAATGTTACACGTCAACATTTGGGAACGCGTTTATTGAACATTTTTACTCGGATTTATTTACGTGTCAATGCATATTGAGGGTTGGACCAGCTTGGAACAAGAAACTAGCATGTTCTAAAAGTCCGTTTAATTGGATAGAGAGAGCTGAATTGTTACTGCTTGAACTAAGACCTTTTTTGTTCCGTATGTGGCAGCGATAACCATTGCGAAATAAACTTCAAATATAAGCTAAACGCAACTCCAGCTTGCCCTCTCTATGCGCTCAACTATATTCAAGTAACTAGTCTCCACAAAGACGACGGGGTTGAATCAGTCAGCAAAATTTTTTAATAGTAAACCTATTTCACGTAACACTACGCTACGCAGCTTCAGCCCTGAATTCTTATTCAAAGAGGTTATTTGCAAATAAATCAAAGAGAATAAGATTTCAGGACTGAGGGTGTGTAGAGTTACGTGAAATTGATTTTCTATTAAAAATTTGCTGATTGATACAACTTCGTCGCCTTTGTGGAGACTAGTTGCTTGAATATTGATTTGTGCACGTCTGAATCATCGCAAGATGAAATAAGCAGAACCTGGTCGGCTGACTTCTCGAAAGCTCGCAGCAAACCTAGATCTTTCAGTATACTCAGCTGCTGTTAAATATTATAAAATTGCTAGAGCCAACGTTTCCACAGCTTACACAACCACCCTTGCTATCTTGTCTGGCGAAAAGCTTCAGAATGGTTAACGGTGATGACCAGTACTGTCGAAGAAGCTACAGCCCAACAAAGCAGTCGGTGACAAAAACACAGCAAGGGTGACAAATATACGCGATAAATAGGAAGTGAAAGAAAAGAACATGACAGTAGTAAAATTGCTAAAGGACGGAAAGCAAAAGAACAGATAATTTGGTTGAAAATAAAATCACAAGATCCCCCGAAAACAGACTTTTTAATCGCAAGGTACTAAATTACTGTTGCGTAGGTCTACATCAGACGTTTCTAAAAAGGGGTGGGTTGTTTCATGGGGCACAGCTAGTAATTCCGTTTTGCAACCACTAGAAGTAGTGCACAATAACATTCTACGAACTATTACATGTAACAATTTTAGATGTCACATTGCACCTCTGTATAAATCTCTGAATATTCTGAAACTTCACGATATTTTTAAAAATTTGAAGTAGCTAAGCTGATACATAAATTTCACCACGAACTGTCGCCAACATCATTTGTAGACTTGTTTCAGAAAACGGCTGGTGTTCATCGTCATAATACAAGATATGCAACTAATCAAAACTATTTAATATAAAAAGTTTCAACAAACGCTGGTAAAAAATAATTTCTCGTCGAGGAGCCACTCTTTGGGCAAATGCAGAACAACAGTTCAAAGACAAATCCCACAACGCCTTTAACAAGCAGTACCGATCATTTTTGTTTTTGCAATAAAATAGCCGGAAAAATTACTACGGGATACATCTTGTTAAATTTTTAATAAAAATATAATCACTTCACCTGTCTTATCGTTTGCGCATACGTGTGGTATGCGTTTTCGATTGCTTGTGTGATTTGTAGCGTGGCGCTTGGCATTTTGTAGAAGAGCAACTGAATTATTTCTATGGTCCTTATCTCAGGTGTGTTTCACTGTTATGTGTCTTTGTTTTTAGTGTAATATCACCGAGTTGTTTCATTGTGCTGGGGCACTTCGACTCGACAGCCGCAAAATTTTTCGGTGTCCTGGCTGCAAGATTTCACTTTGTTTATTTGTTTTTCTGGAAGAAAGATGACTCTTGTTCAATACAACGCTTATTCAAGTTGCTTCTATCTACGTCGCCAGTAGCTTCGTCTTGTATGTGTCGGGGCGTGCGTAATTGCCTCGAGCAAGCTCGACGTTTCGCGTGCGTTTGATTTTGTTTTCTTTGCGTGAAGTCTCGCGTGTGTTTCTTTGCGTCTTGTGGACCTTGCGGCTAAAATAAAACAATAAAACAATAAATACTGTAAAACATTAAAAACTAGTTTCAAAGTCTCGTACTTTAGTGATTTTTCACTCTATATTATGGCAGTATTAAAAAACATGCCGCGATGAAAAATTTTTCTTAATCATTTTTCAGCATACAATTTGGGTACATCCCTGCGTTACAAAGTTTAATTCTCTTTTCATCTTACATAATGTTTTTTATAGCCCTGGCGATATATAAAGAACTTGTCATATTTTCCCAGCTTGCCCAATGAATGTTTGTGCATATGAATGGATCGCAGTAAGAAAACATGCTCCCTCTCTTTACGATTTCTGGCTGCGGATATGTTACTCATGTAGTGTTTTTCAATATTTCTCCCAATTTTTATTGCACTCTGTTAGAAGTACATAAAAGTAGAAACACGCAGAAGTTCACCCACAGGCCTTTGGTTGCAAAATTGTTGAACTTTGCTGCTACTGCAATAGTGCAAGAAATTTTTGACATGGACATAAACCTTCAGAACTCTCCTGTTTCTTATCACATCATATTTGCTTATCAGTGAAGCAGCAGATAAACACAAATTCCTCGTATTTTGAAGCTCATGTACAAAATTACCCACGTACAAAATTACAATTGATAGCTAACGTACAAAATTATAATTGAGAGCTCGAATGCAATCATGAATTGAACTAAACTTAAACGCATTGATTAATTTGTGTCGAGGATTTAAAAAAACAGAAATCTTGTGGTTGCACGACACAGTTTTCACAGTTTGTGTTTCTGCAGAAGTGCTGCTTGGATGTGTTCATCAATTTCATCTTTGTCAAGATTTGTAGAAATATCTCTGTCTCATCGGTCAACCATTATTACTTACTGTAAACAAATCTTTCATACTGGTCATACATCAAATCATAGGAGTTATTTGCCGCTTAACAGCTAAAGTATGAAGACAGTTACAACCTCATAGCCTTTACACACAGTTCATTGCTGTTGCTCCTGTGAGGCGTTTTGTGGCAATGAAGTGCAAAGTGAACCTTGGTGTCCTCATACTTGTTCAGGTATCCCAACTGCCAGACCGACTCCATCGTTGTCGGAATACGGACCTCATAAAAACTTAAAACCATTATGATTTTGACCATGTTTTCAACTGTTTGATGATCCTGATGAAAGTTTGGACATTGCTTCTCCAAATGCTAACGAACTTTTTTTGAAAGCTGAATTCAGTAAACCTTGAAACTTCCAATAGAAGTAAATAACTCTGATTAAGGGAAACAACAAGTAACGTCAGATATAAAGTACGATCTGGTCTATTTAGTCTCTGGTGACGTCCACAGCCAGTAGCTCTGCACCATCCACGGCGTGCGTTTATTTCCACAGGTTTAAGCAACGAGTGCCCTGGCGATTAGAAAAATCGATTAGCCGTTCGCAGTGTAGCTATCGTATCGTACGCACCGCTTCAGATTGCATGATCTTAATTGATGGTGTCGCTTTTGGTTTTGGACAGCAATAGGTGATATATGTTTGAAATACAAATAAGAAAATACTATTTTCATAACCAAGTTGTCGAAACGTAGATGGATAGACGTTCCTCACTTCTGTTTCCCTGTGACTCTTCAGTGGATTGTAACGGAGATATGTAAAGGGTGCGATATGCCTTGCTTATATTATAGGTGGGCTAAGACCAAATAGAAGGGCAGGTGATGCAGAAGATTGCCTCTTCACACTGCCACCCTGCAACTGCTACATTATCAAGCACCCTCCGCTGAGGTGCATTGCTCTCGGTACTCAACAAACTTTACGCTTATCGTGTTTTCTTGGTTCCCTGCTTCCAGAGTTTTGGGAAACTGTGTTAACTTGTTCGCAGTAAACATTCACCTTGTCCGCGAAATGACTGCTGTAAAACTTCACATCGATTTTTAATTGCCCGTTCGGTTGGTGAGATTGCATACGCCCAAATTTTAGTTGAGCAAAACAAAGTTCAAAACAAAATTTATTGTCAAACACACAATACTTGCAGTGAGTTTTTTGAGGAAGCACGTTAACAAGTCAAACAGGAGATTGCAAATTTAAGCTTTATATACTAGTTCATTTTAAGAAAATTACATCCAGCTTGTGAAGCACAACATGAGCTGCATAACAATGAGAATAATATTTTGAAAGCTGCTCCAGGGTTTAAGACAGTGTGTTTTGACTTTATGTGGGTTGCGTTTTTTCAGTCGCGTCGTCAAGTTTTGATGGTGGGCGGACCAAAACAAACAAGGCAACTATCAGCGAATTACTGACAAAAAGGTTACCACCCTTTGCCAGCAGGGGAACTCCAGTTGCAAATGGGAGATTGACACCTCGGCCCTCTATTAGTGACGCCCCTGGACTTATATAGTGTTGTGCAGGTTCCACCACCTAAACAACTTGCTGAGTGGGCAATTTTAAACTGCAGTAAGTGTTATTTCCATCAAAATCAGATATGAGCTATTGCTTTGCAACAGAATTAGTGAAAATTGAATCACATCGCTTGCAATACTACTTGATTTACTTTACTTGGCTCCTCAAAAACGTTTCACTGGGCATAAGCCAACTACAAATTATACGGTGCAATGCATTTAAAAGCATCGACAAGCTGATGGAATCGTTGCGCGAATTTTCAGTCGTAAAAAGTACAGTAAGAAGAGGTTGACAGGCGTTTCAAGAAATGAAGGGAATCTAGAATCGATCATCTTGGAGAGCCAATTTGCAAAATTCTAAATGCAGTTGCCTTGCAAATTTGGGAAAAAATTGTGACGGGCATGTAGGTGGACTTTAGCAGCCTATGACACAAAGTTGTACCACGTTAGAACGGCATGAAAATAAGGAATTGCTTATGACTGTGTGCATTCGCTCACTATGCTGATCTTCATGANAAAAAACTAGCGAACTTAGTTATATTGGCTGTAGTAGCCAAAATTTTACTTGCGTTTTTACTATGCCTAAGAAACAGCCGATAGTAAAACACTGTATCATAGAATAAAGGCACAATGCCGACAATTCGTTCTCCAGTACGTATTGGAATATCGATCCACTCATCTTTGCAACATTTTAAATGATTACTGCCCGAAGCACTGACGCTCTTAGTCAACGCCACTCATAATAATGTGACGTGACAAACTATAGTCAGCGTGCAGACTCTAAGAAGCTATTTACGAAGTCTCATACGATTGATGCTTCCTTTTGTAAGATTACTAAAAGAAAACAAATAATACGAATCTTGTGAGTTTTATCATTTGCAAGCACTGATGAGTACCAGGTATAGAAAGCTGTGTTTGAAATCTGGGTACCGATTAATTCTGTCCTCTAGTGCAGTGCTTTTCAACCTTTTTCGTTACGGTGCACCCTTAAAGATGTTTTGACGAACTCATGCACCCTGTTTACTTAAACACTTAAACTCATGCACCCTATTTACTGACACTTCCCCGTGTCCCCCACGTAATTGCGCCCATGTCTGTAAGTACCCGGGTCT
>JGI24021J15306_10000471_pt1 | contig 30642 bp, 13 predicted proteins | sample Ectturendosymbi1_FD_15306 | JGI IMG/M metagenome (IMG submission 15306) | reverse complement strand
TTTTCTCAGCGTATTTTACATGTAGAATGTTGCTCTGTGCATGCGCATATGGCGTGAAGTCAGAAATTTTGCTTGACACTGGTGATTCAGCCTCCAATGCTGTTGCAAAATGTTCTGTTTTTATTAACCACCGTTGTGCAGAAAGTGTGTGTTTGTATTCTATGGACTTCGTGTCTGCGGGCAAAAATAAATTATTATTATACAGGGTGTCCCAGAAGCCGCGCACCATGCAGATTTTTATGAAAATACATATAAATAACAACTTTATTGATCACAGTCATAACAGATTGTTAGTTTTTCACCCATATCTAATTAAATCTGAAACATAAAAAAAACAAATTATTATATGGTGCGCGGCTTCTGGGACACCCCGTATGTGACCGTTTGCTAAAAAGTTGTACCACGGTTGAATAAGCACGATGACATCATCGAATGAAACTTCGTGAAAATTGCCCCCCCGAAATGAAGAGCTGGTTGCGCCCCTGAGTCGTGCTATGCTGCATTTCAAGGATCAAGTTTCCCCAACTTCCATAGCGGGAGACCTGAGACTTTGCTTTCACTGAAGGGTCAGCAGAACACAACGTATTGACAGACACCTTATCGTGATTTAATGCAGTATTTGCATATCGTGATCATGGCAGTGGGTCTCATACTGTGACACTGAGTCTTTTCCAGATACCAGTAAAGTGATTCAAGTTTTTCATTCAAGATTCAAATCCAAACCAAAAACTGTATTGCAAAATATAGTGTAAATGCGAAAACCGAATCTTGTGTAAATCCAAATTCCTGCCACTGTTATTAACCTAAGCCAAGGCTGCCCAACCCGCGGCCCGCGAAGTGGTTTTAAGTGGCCCGCGATGTGATAAGTTCGTAAGCAGACTTTTTATATTTTTAGTTTTTTTATAGGCTCAAGTATATTTGCCATCAAAACACACCAAATTTATACCTGTTGTTTCTGTTATGGGCCTACCACCCAAAAACCTGTGTGACAAACGCTTCGAAAACATGTCAATTTTTTAGATTTGGATTACATCCATACAAGCTGGCAACACTGCGTGCAACTATAGGACTCATTATCACCTTGTGCTATCACATAAAGCTTATCAAAATCAAGGGATTTTTTACGTCACAATAGCTTATTTTTGCATCACAAAAACGTTTGTTGCCCTCAAAAAATTTCCTCATGTGAAAGTGGCCCGCAACACTAAAAAGGTTGGGCAGGCCTAACCTAAGCCTATGTGGCAACGTGATTACGCCACATATAACGCAGAAATCGTGCATTGCTTCCCTTTTGTTTTTTCAAAAGGGAGGCAGCGGGGGCGGAGGTAACTTTTCATCGCAGTATCATCGGGAATTTCATGGTTAACATGATCTAGTTGACACAAATTTATTGCAGCTATTCACGCACCCACAACATTCAGAATGGTTTTCTACACTCTCTGTTAGTATTTTTGAGGTCAACATTGTTGCTGAACAGAGACAAGCATATTAGCGAAGAATTTTTTGTTTTTTACAAGTTTGCATTTCCCTCAATACTTTTACTGACCCCTGCCCTACCGCTGCTACCTGTGTTTTATGTGATTTCACCTATAAACAGAGCATCTCCATAGACATGATTCGCGAAATTCAGATCACAAAATTGCTAGCAAAACTTCTTACAAAGAGTCACTGGCGTTAGACATTTTTTAGGTTAAAATATGTGACACATTTAAATCATATCAGCTTTTTTCTTTCAGTTTTAAGTAACTTGCCAGCAAAACTGCTGATAGAAATAGGAAAACCGAAATAACTGCTCTTTGCTGTACTCTGCCAATTCACTACGCACTGAATTCATCGTTCATGCATAGGGGTGTAGCGGCAAATTTTATAGATTCCGGAACTCTTACAGGTGCCGGAACTCACCGGCAGAGACTGCCTGCTTTTTGCTTATACAGTAAGCCTCTTTGTAGGCAACGTCTAATACAAAGGTAGAGGTGGCGGATCGGAGCTCCGGCAGCACTACACCACTCGTCATGCATCGATATTTGATACTGGACTAGATTGGAAATTTACAAAGACGATCTTTCGAAGCTAGGTTGGAAATTTACAAAGACGATCTTTCGAAGCTTGCACTCAAAGTAGGCTACATTTACCACTTCTGAAACCCCTCTGTAGATGTTACAACGAGCTGGCTACTAATATCTCTATTCACAATGCCATAAAATTCTGTAGAAATTGTCAGCCTCTGAAAGCATTGAATTTTCCGGTGTCTGGAAAGTTTTGGGTCTGCTTTTGGTTTTAGCTGACACGACTGACACATCAGAGGTCTTTTTCAACACTAAAAGTGGTAAAAGCTTATTTGTGCACAACCAGGGTCTACGAGAGGGGATACAAGAGGAAAATCGCACCCGAGCCCATTAGTAGGCCCGTAACCAGCTTGGAACACCAAGTGGGGCGAAGAGTTTTCTGAGAGGGGCCCAAATTTTTCAAACTATGTCCAATAGTTTTAAATTATATCCAACACATTTTTCCAGGGGGGTTACGAAAAAAATTTTAGGGGGGGTTTCGTCCCCCGTGGTTACGGGTCTGCCCATTAGTTGCTGGGGCACCGGAGGATGAAAATACGCACTCTAAATTTTTTTTTTGTAATCAAGCCCAAAGTTTCTAGTGTGACCCAGTTGCCAGTATAACAATCACTGCATTTATAAATCTGAGCATGGTACGTGCTTTATCTATATTCTGATCACTGCACTAAAACGCTACGCAAGTTTCGACGAGGGAACCAGAAGCTAGGGGCCGATATCGGTCTTTGTACCCCTGGTAGAATTTCTCTCAGAAGCCCTGCGTACAAGCATGACTTAAAGACGATTAAAATGATTTGATGTTTTTATATGTTCACAGAGAACGAGTTGACAGACTTGATTTGGACAAAATTGCTGAAAATTATGTTTTTGGTAGAAAAGACCCACTGAGAAAGCTGGGTTTAATTTTGTGAACAGTTTGAGAATTTTGTCGGCTGGTAACGTTGCTTAAACGGAGTGGTAGGAACGTTTTTATTTTTGTCTCTAATCTCAATGGCGAAAAGTTAGAGCAACAGCTATATAGTGTGCATTGCAGGCAATGGTTTAATTTGCAGAATTTAAAGATGTAGAATAGTGGAGAGCAATGTTTTCTTAAATTTTCATAACTGCGAGGAAAGGGTAAATGTTTAGTTTACGGAAGTATACAAGTTTGCAGTTCAGGTTGGATTTGGGATTTAAATCTGCAACTGTGCTGTGGCAGAAAATGCTTACGGGGCATCGAGGTCATCTTTTTCTAGAGAGTACAGAGTAGCAAAAGAACCGCTTGCTTTGAGAGCAATAGTTCCCTGGGTCCACGATTTCTGCTCACCTTGTCCGCACCACTAAAAAAGAGCTAGCGCCGGCTCTGCTGTCAGCAGATTGTTGCTTGTCCTAGTAGCAAAATGTTTGTGAATGCATTAAGAATTGATTTCAGTTAATTTACCGAATTTATCCTGGCTGGAATATTGCGTTCTGCTGCCTTGTGTATACGACTTCGAAACATCTTACGTAAGTGGTTCGTGACTACAGTTCTAACTTTACCCACACATGTCTTGCAACCTTATAAAATTATGTGCGGATTTTCTGTAATGATTCAGAAGGAATTCTTTCGCGTATTTCAGCTGTTTTCCCCGGAGGTCAAACATTTCTATCAGAAAAACACTTGAAAGAATTCAGGAATCATATTCATTTAGTGAAAATGATTTAAAACGTGAAATAACTTTCGCAAAGAATTTGCTTCGGAAGGAGTCGAAGCTGCCTATATTGCTCGAACAATTTTTTTCATTTGTAGCTACTTAAAAAGCTGCATTGGGTTGTTACTGGTGGCTGTAACTTTTCCCGTCACCAGCGTTTCATGCAAGAAAAGTTTTTCAAAATTGAAATTAGTGAAAACATTTCCCAAAAATCCTATGATAAGTGAAAGAGTGGGTAACATTGATCTACTTTCAGTTGAAAAGTATGAGCTGAAAAATAGATTTAGATGGTTTCGTTGATGAATTTGACAGTCGACATGATAATCGAAAGATAAAGTTACGTTGAGGTGGTGATGAAAAAAAATTCTAAAGTAAACTGTGCAAGGATCTGCTTGAGAATTATATTCCTCATCCTCTATTTGCCTGTATCTTTTTAGGATTAGAGTTAGTGCGTGCTTTGCTCATGGCAAGACAGTCATAAATCAACACAAGGTTGAAATGTCACCTTTTGAGGGTAAATCAGAGGAAAATTCAGTGTGAATATTAAAATGAACGACTTTGCTGGAAATATTCTGCAAAATAAGTTTTACGCCTACTGTTACATCTTGCTATCAGGTACACGCCCTAAACGCCGATGAAGGGGATGCGGTCGCATCCTCTGCATCCAGGGGCGGAGCTAGGGTGGTGCCAGGGGGGGCCACTGCCCCCCAAAATTTTGCCTGGCCCCCCCAGTGGCCCCCCCAAAATTTTTCAGGTCTCATTCTGAAAGTCCTACACAGACCATTGACAGCTCCCCTTGTTGCAAAACTGGCCCCTTCAGTGGCCCCCCCAAATGAAAATGTCTGGCTCCACGCCTGTCTGCATCCCCATGCCGTACGCTTATGCTGATTCCTTGCTTACCCCCATTGTGGGCAGTACGTACTTGATATATTTCATAACCTTTTTAAATGAAAACCTGCGTCTTGTTGATTGTATTTGTTCAATTTACAAAATTTTAGAAAATTTTTCAAAACTTTTGAATGTCCTTCAAAAATTTAATTGAAGTCTGACTCGTTTCAGACCAATGACTTCGTAATTGCATGTTTGGTAGTGCTTTGGTGCAAATTTGAAGCATTTCCCTTAACGATTAAAAATTGTACTTTTGGTTTCAATATAATAATTTCAATGGTGTTTAGTTTGATTTGTAAAGTTTTTTTGCAAAATTTCTTCGTTTCTTCACATTATTGTTTAATGGAATGCTGGTTCCTTTTTGTGCGGTTTCCAGTGCTGCCGACCTTACGGTTCTCCCATGACTTCGGGTTTGTTTTTTTCCGAACTTACTAATTTTTTTGATGACTTGCATGTTGCTTGTTATTTTCGCAAATTGGTTAGTTTTGCGTTTGTTTTTGCAGGCTTGTGTTTTCCCGTTTGCATGTTTTCAACATTTTATGGATTTTTGCTGTTTGATTTTACAGTAAAACACAATCAGGGCCTGTTTTTGTGTAAATATGCTTATTTTGGGCGTTTTTTGTTTCGTTCAATTTTCTTGTAAAACGCATTTTGTTTGTTTTTCCGTTAAATTGCTTATTTGGTCCTATTTTTTCAGATTTATTTATTTTTTTCTGTGAATTAACCTGGCATCACTGGTTGTTTCCCGATTGTTGTCTGTAAATGCATCGTTCACCGTCACGGTTGCCGGGCTTGCATTTCAAATGCAAAATTCTTGAAATCTGCCCTTTTGGAAGTTTTTTGGAATGAGAAAATGTAATTTGGCTTCGACGTCATAGTTTGGAACGTTCTTGGCCTTTCTTAATGGCGTTGTTAGAAGGAAAAAAGCGTTGTTTGACATTGTTTAAAGGCAGTGACATGTGTTGACCAAAATTGGTATTTATAGCTTGTCTCAAGTCTGTCAGTGTCTGCATTTTCATCAGCTGAACAATTAATTTTACACTTACAGTCAATGTGTACCTCTCCTCTGTCCCTTGCCTCTGGTTGCTTTTTGTATTTGTTGGTTTCTGCTCGATTCTTTGTTTGCTTATGCTGTTTCCCTGTTAGTCTGTTGTGTAATGTTATGATTACAAGTGCCTGGTATGGTACTGGTAGTGGTAGTGGTAGTGGTATTAGGCTAGAGCAGGGGTGGCCAACTTGTCTTTGGCTGGGATCGAGGAATATTGATTGAAAAATGTTCTTTTTAAGTATCTTGTCATTTTGATGGAAAATCAGGCATGATCGACCAACTGACACTTGGCGATCGACCTGTTGGCTACCCCTGGGCTAGAGTATGTGTGTACCAAATTATTTAAATTTGGCAGATTTTCAAAGTGTTTGGATTATAAATTTTTAATTTGGCATATGTGAAAAATGTGGTAGGCCTATTTCTGTTATAAGTTTGAAACCCAGCCTGTGGCTAAGAATGCGTCTATGACTCAGCAAGGTTAACCGCTAGATGGTTGCCGACTGGACTATTGCTATTCAAGCTGAATGCTCAAGCTGAGCATTTATGGTTGCTGCTGATCATAATTCATGGTAGCATGACTCAAGTCATAGCTGAACTTTACTTGTAGATCACGGTTTCAGTGCCTTTAAAATTGGTTGATATAATAGAAATGTAAAGTTCTCAATTAAAAACAGTAAATTCAACTCAAATAAACAACATGTGATAGTTGGGAGCATACTATAATGGAAGTGACTGTGGGTACGCTAGGCCTGACGCAATCAAATAAAAGGGTCAGTTTGTCATTCAAACGGCGTGTGTCTCGTGGTGTAGACTGTAGAGGTTTTGTGTTACGGACGTTATGCCAATGGTTTTCGGTCCGACTCTCACCTTGCTGATTTCACTTTTTTAAAAGTTTTTTTTTAGGCTTACATGTTACCTTTATGGGTTAGGGTTACAATTAGGGTTAGGACTATGGTTAGGGTTAAGGTTATGGTTAGGTTTAGGGTTTATCTTTTACGTTTACTTTGTTTCTACCAAGCCTACTGCACTCTCGTCGTGTGTTACTATTATGTCACAGGTGGCATATGAATAAGTTTTTAAATTTCAAGATCCACAGGCATATCTACAGCCACTGCCTACTATAATAGTTCAATCAACCAAAGAGTGCTGAATAACCTGCATAACTGTTTACCATTATCTTGAACCCCAACCCTAAACCAAAAAACCTTAGACCTAAAACCTCAAATCTAAAACTTTTAATCTAAAACAGTAAACTTAAAATTAGAAGCCTAACATAGTCATCAAAAATGGAAACCTTAGCATTGTTGCAACCTCTCTGGTGGTGTTGCGTTGATTGTATGATTCACCACGAATAGGATGTGCACGAAGAACAAAAATATATCTATGTGGTGCGAACAAGCAATAATAGAGTGATCTCGTCAGGTGATCTCTATTGTTGCTTGCTGCCACGGTGCGAAGCTTTGCGTACATACTGCTTGGGATTTCCGATCGCAACAAAATGGTGCTGTGACCAGGATGTGGAGGTCATGCGGAGTTCAGCCTTCACACAAAGAACGTGCGATCGGTGTGGTTCGTTGTAAAAAGGAGGGGATGTTGTTACAACCTCTCCGGTAGTGTTGCGTTGATTGTATGATTCACCACGAACGGGATGTGCGCGAAGAACAAAAATATATCTATGTGGCACGAACAAGCAATAATAGAGTGATCTCGTCAAGAGATCTCTATTGTTGCTTGCTGCCACAGTGCGAAGCTTTGCGCACATGCCGCTTGGGATTTCCGATCGCAACAGCATAGTACTTGATGGATCAATCTATTAGTTCATGTCAGGGTTGCCAGGTTGGCCCTTGTGGGTCTAAAATTTCAAAAATTTGGTCCTAAATAATACTTGCTGGCAACAAAACTTTCATTTGGCCCTTTGGCTCCTTTTTCAGGTTGAACTGGCTCCTTGCTAGAACTACATCTGACCACCCAGGGTCCTGTCGGAGAAACCATATTTTTTTACCCTTTTGACTAATTGATTGCAGATTTTCATTAAATTCCTATATTTTGAAAGTTTTTAATTACAAAATTTTGTTAGGATCCTTAGAGTTTCTGAGTTAATCCGTTAATGTGAAAATAAGTTCACCACACCTGCTATTTGCTGCAGCTGTAGCAGTGAGAACTGTTGCGTAACCTAACTTACTGTTATTCAGATGGTGTACGTGTTTGTTGGTTTTGTTCAGATTGTTGTTGATCGCTTCAGCACTTATCGAAGATGATAAATTTATCTCAATATATGGATACACATGGAAATTAAGTTAAATGTTCTCTTACGAAATGATCTTTCAACACGTTCTAGTTTTGCTATTGTGCTACAACTGTGATTGAGGAACATTGCTAATTAATAAATTGCTAAGTATGAGCTCATGTGACTTGTAACTGCTGATAAATTTGGAAAAAAATAGTTGGCCCTTTTTTGGCCGCTTGTCGTAGAATTTGGCTCTTTTCTGGATGAGATTTGGCCTCTTGGCAAAAAGTAGATCTGACAATGCTGGATCATGTAAATCCTAATGTATAATAATGGACAATAGTAGGATGTTGTATAGCCTACTATTATATTGAATATGACTAATGACCATGGTAACAATTTTGTGTATTTTGTCTAAGATCTAAACTCAGGAAACGTAAATGTTTTTTTGTGGGTTCTCTGTGACCACATTTTGAAATAGATATTTTGTAGAATTGTAACATATTAGACCAGGGGTTCCCAACCTGTGGTACGTGTACTAGAGTCCTACGCGGGTTGAAATTTTTTGTCCGCTCCCACCCTGCAAACTTCAAACCCGTCCCATCCCGCACCTGCATGAATTTGAGAAATCTTGCCGACACCTACCCCACACCCGTGCACTTCTAACCTGCTCCGCCCTGCAGGCCATCCCAACTCGCGCCCGCCCTGTCCTGCACTTTTTCGGTCTCAAACCCACACCTGTCCAAAAACTACTAAAAACTCATAACTAGGGCAAGTATTTTTTGCAGTAAAATCGTGAGAAATATGCATTTATTTTCAACGAAGTTGAAGTAAAAAGTGGCATTTCTGCATAAGCATTTTACGCAACAGTGATTTACTCAAGTTATTTATTTTCATATAATGCTAAATATTTCCAAACATTATCTGGTGGGAAATGATGATCATTTGCCAACAGTTTGCGTAGCTTGCTAAAACTTCGCTCCACACTATAATCTGCATGAAGTTGATTGGCAATTGAACAATTTGGCCTACAGTTCTGGACTGATTTTTGACCGGGTCATTTCTACATTTCTTTTAGGTCACTATTCAGTTCAAATCGGTTATCAAAGAGAGCATAACTACATTGAAATAGTTCTGAAGCATGTTTTTTTTAAATAACACTTTTATATTTTGCGCTATTGGCCTACTTGATAAAAGTTGCATGTAAAAAAGAAAAAAGTTGCAATATAGAATTTCTGTCAACCAGCTTAAAACATTGTACTACATTAATTCTGCGTTTTTCGGAAACTGTAAAAAAGTTGCAAAAACTTGCCCTACTCATAACGCCTGAGTCTAACAAAGTGTAACAAGCAACAAAATCAAGCTGGTCATTCTTTTCATTGACAACCAAACCAAAACTTTTCCACAGATCTGATCTTTCGCAGTCAACAGATTTGAGGTGATAAAAAACACGTTTCAGTCCAGTTGTGAATAGCTGTGCGTTAAGTGTTATCTTATCCATGTAGAAGGGCTGCTAGACTGAATTATTCCTCACCAAGTACAACAGTTGCATTGGAAAATTGTCACTTACCCACCACATGGCAAGATCCTGAGCTAATGTTTCACAACAATGGGTTGTTACATCATATTGTAATAATTGCTGCAGGCCTTCTGTCCTAAGTGCAATGCTGGCAACTTTAGTACATCCAAGTGTTTTGGGATTTTTGAGCTGATTAAGTTCATGTGCTTTGGCTCAACACTCAGTTCCCCGCATAAAGAATTTCTCAACTCGCACCCGCCCCAAGGATAACCCGTTCCCGCCCCGCAGCAAGTTCAACCTGCACCCACCCTATACCCACATACATAGCAGTGTGGGTTCTTGTACCCACCCCACAAATGCGGGTTAACCCGCCCTGCGCAGGACTCTAACGTGTACCACTAGTGGTATGCGAAGGTCTTCCTGGTGGTATGTTAGTAACTTTCATTTTTTCACAAAAACCTGGATTCACAGCTTTGTAGTTTACATTTCGGTTTTTGTTTTGCAATAAATTTTCCTGTAGTCTGCTATTCCTACTGTATCATAACAATATGACTTCTAATGCGCTGTTAGCAAATTTACGCCATGCATTGACCAAGTGGTGGAAGGTAAACAAAAACAAAAATCTCATTAAATTTAGTTGTGGTCTTTTATTGTTACTTTAATGTATATTATTCTTCTGAAGAAACTGAGATTCGATCAAATCAATTGTTCTGGAAGAAGTGGTACGTGTTGACAATACAGGGTGCCTAAGTGAGTGGTTCTGAACCATGAACCCCCAGGGGTTCACAGGAAGATTTCCAGGGGTAATTGGATGGCAGTTGAGCTTTCATGCATTGCTATTTTTTAATATCCTATAGTAGAGGAAAATGCGTGCCGATTTAAAACTCCGTGTAGATTTTGCCTGATCTTGCATTGTTGTGATGCAACAATGTGAAATCCAAGGCTTTGCCAGAGCTAGCCTAGAGGTTCGGGTTGATTGTTTTATGACTTTAGGTACTTGATAGGAAAAAGTTTGAGAATCCCTGGCCTAAGTGGTGCGAGATCGTGAAAAGGTTGGGAAACCCTGTATTTGACGCTTGTGTATCTAGAATGATTAATTAAGATCTATAACATAGTGCATGTTTGTGTTTTGATATCTAGTCTAGCCTACACTAATAAGGCTTAGGCTAGTCTAATTGCCAGTTTGTGTCCATTGTTTGAGTTTCCTATAGCACATTCCTATTGATCTTTTACTAACATGGTGTGACGTAAAAGTTGAAACAAGTTCAACTTGCAATCAGACTTCACTACATGCACTGAAGCAGGAAGTAACATCATAAAAACAGACCCATCCCTAACAACAAAGTTTCTGATGTAGAGGTAGATTATGTTTTGATAGATTGTTGGAAAAATTTGAGGGATCGTTTTGGTTCCTCAAAATGCCTTGAAAAAACACTGCTAGCACATATTCAAATTTTAAAGCAGCTAATAGGAAGCTGTTAAACACTTCCAAAGTAGTATCCAAAGACATGAGTAATGATTGTTGGACTCTGGTGTATTAGAAACATACGTCATTAAAATCCATTTTTGTGAAATTGGCAGAAATGTGTTAATTTATTTAGATTTCGTTCAGATGTAATTGATCGTTTATTTTATAAAAGTTTTAGGCAATTCATTTGTGAAATCTTTTCTAAGCATAGCCTTTGCTATGCAGTATTGAACTCTTGATTCCTAAATGCATGTTGAAATTAAAATCGTGTTACTACCTTATTTCAGTTTGGTTGAGCAGTGTCTTTGAATTTGGTGAAAACTGTCTTAAAAAAGTGATGTTTGCTGATATACTTCTATAAGCTGTTATTTTGTGTATGTATGGATGACATGCAATTTCTATGAATTGATATAATGACTGTTCTAAATTTTATGTTAACGTCACATTAAGAAGTGGAATCTGAATTCACATCTCTGTTTAACTATGTTGATTATGATTTAACAAATTTTTTCCAGGAAAACTATTACAGGTTGTTTGTCAAATGTTGTAACTTTGTGGAAAGGATTGCAGTCTGTGAGACTAGTTGGTTTTGTTCAAGTTTGTTAGATATCATTTGACTGATTGTGTAAATGTTCACTCACGTCTCTTTGAAAATTGGACTTTATGATTTTTGCTGTGTTGGTAAAATTGCATTTAAAGCAGTGAGCCACGTTAAGTGCAAATTGCCTGTTGTTGCAGGTCATCAATGCTACTTCAGATCTGCAGTTGTAGACTATGGTCAAAATGGCAACATGCATATTGCAGTCATGCGTCAAAAAACTTCACTTACTAATTCACAATCTTCTCAGGTTGTGAATGATTTGCAAAGATTGGATTTTTCAAGCAGAAATGGGGATGAAATTCAGGTGAACATGTTGCATCTATAGAACTTAGGTCTTGCAATTATGAGTGCTGCACTAAAATGTTTTTTATTTTTGTGACTAATTTTTATATGCGGCATGTTTCAGAGATATTCAAAATAATGAAATTAGAAAAGCTGGCAAGAACAACTAATGGCTCAGTCAGATGATCAGTAAAAGCTTCCTACCTCTTCCCCAGGCCATAATCTCATTCTGTGGTCATGAGTTTATTGTGCTGTGATACAAGATTTGTAATGCCTGGTTATTAACATAATGTTTACCTTTAAACATTACACCAACATATATGGATATAGTATGACACAGCTGTTCACAATAATCTTTCCAAGTCATTTTTTATCTAAAATTACGGCAAAGTACTTGTAAATTGATGTTCTTTTATTATGATAAAGTTTGTATTCACTTCAAAGGATTCTGTGTTTACATGCTTATTTGTGATCAGCATATATTTTCTTTTGGAAATATTTAGTGAGAGTTTGTTTGCTGTTATCCAATCCATTACTTTTGCCATTTAGCAAGTAACAGAGTTTTGTAGTGTTTCCAGATTACTGTCACTCTGAACAAAAACTGTATTATCAGCAAAAGTATAGTTTTCATAAAATTTTAATTTTGTAAGTCATTTATAAATGACAAAAAGAACAATGGGCCTAAAATCAACCCTTGGTGGACCCCAGAAATAATTGGTTTTAAAGATGACTTGGTGCTCCTCTTGAACATACTGTTTTCTCTCAGAAAGACACGACTGTATTAGTTTAAATGCGTTTCCTATTGCGTCATAATGCTCAAGTTTTGTCAGCAATATGGAGTGATTCACTAAATCAAAGGCTTTTCATAGATCTGAAAATCTGCTCAAGGTATAAGCTTTTTTATCAAGGTTTTGGAGGTTTTTGTACAAGTCTGTAAAGAAAAATTTTAATTTTTGAAAATAAACCCTCACTTAAGGGCCTTGCGTTTTCAAGCCTCTGGCAGATGATGCATGAAATGCTGCCATTGCTTGGCCTGTGCATGTGAGCAGATGTGTCGCATCAGAAACATTAACAAAGCTTGTGATAGCTCAAAATTGACCAACCATCACTTTGATCTAGACTTGCCACCAGGCTTGCGGAGTTGGAGGTAAAACATCCAACTTTCCAAATTTCTTACACCAAGTTTCCAAAATTTCCAACTCCCAACTCCAACCTTTCCAAAATTTCCGACTCCTTAAAATAAAGGGAATGAAATTTGGCTGTTAAAATCAATGGAAATCATGGTATGTAAGACTTGATCCAACTGGGCATCCGAAGCCGGACAAAAATCCAACTCCAACTCCTAGTGTTGTTAGGAATCTGACTCCGAGTCTACCCAAAAACCTCCGACTCCTTATGACTTCAGCTCCTACTCCACAACCCTACTTGCCACAACAAAGCTATCTCTAGAGATTGATGCATTTGTTCTGAAAAGAAACCAACAAAGCTGTTCCCACCAAAATGGGAAATAACTTTGTTTGCTGTGTTGTCAAACAACTGCATTTATAAAATAACTTACGCAATGCATTTTAGAACATCATGTTTTATTGCCTGTGAAAGGAAATGCTGTATGGCATTTCCTTCACATTGCATTAATTTAGACAACAATCCATCCAGTTGCTCTCAATCTCACATGTAGTCGAATTGTGGAATCCAGTGTGACCTTTAAGTTGAAGAGTTTGCCCGCCTGTAGTTTCAATAAACTAGTGAAAAGAATAGGATAATGTTACAGAAATCAAAATACTGTGTGCAAAATGCCTTCTGCCCTAAACTATATACTTGAAAGCCAATTTGCAAGCTAGATTTTGTTCCATATTTAGCCAATTCCTATTCTGCTTGGAAATCAAAATTGTGATTACATAACATCCCTTACTTGCAGTTTATGAGACTGTGTCATTTTGATGAGAACCACATGTAAGTTTGACGTTATCTGTGTTGTGTTGTACTATTTATATGATTTTACCAAAAGCAATTTTTAAATTGTATGATTTTCACACATAAATGACCGAATTTCAGAGAATTTCATTCAGTGACTGGAAGATAGCAACAGGTGTAGAAGAACAACAAAGTTTGAAAGTGACATGTAGATCATGTACTTCTTCATCATTTCGATTGAAGTTGTTTGGAATGTCAACGCCGTTTCTGCCACATCAGGTTCTTTAGTCAAACAGTTTTGTTGCTACTAGAAATAGAAGTTGCTTGTGCTTGTATTAAACTTGTAAACATTTTAAAAGTTACTGAAAAAATTTTTTGTGCAGAACAGTTGCTATTTGTGTTCACTTTGCATCATTGCTTAATTCAGTAAGCATGGTTGCACAATTTTACTGTCTATTTACAAGCATTGGAACAGAGCAACTCCTTGAAAGCCTTAACCCTTTAACGGTCGCGATTGGTCGGCCCTTTTTTGGCCATAAATCGCCAGCCGCTAGAGCTAGACAGCTGTTCAAACCTGCTGTGGATTCAGCAAGTCTTCTAGTTGACATAAAAAAAAAAATTTTTCGTTTTCGGTGGGGATTTTCTGGAGGTGACATCACAATGAGGACATGTTTTGGAAATTTTGTTCACCTTTGGCCGGCCCTGGGCCCCAACCCATTGACCCATTCTATTGGCTCAAAGTTTTTTTAAAAACTAGGTCAAAATCGGCGTCTATAGAGCCCTTGATTGACTTGCTAGCATATCTGTAGCCACAATTATGGGTCAAAAACCCAGTTTTTGACCTGATTCAAAACTTTTCAGAAAAGGCATAATTTGCCCTTTCAGGGTAAACTTTGGGCAGCCATAACTCAGCAACAGATTGAGCTAGAGAGCTGTTCAAACCCTGTAATGACTAGTGGCGTCGTGTAGTTTAGATTAAAAAAATAAAAAAAAAAATTGGTTGGGGGGTTTGGACCAATGGGATCATGACAGGGACATGTTTTTTGGTGAATTATATAACGTCATCATCCGATCTCATGCGCCAATATTTTGGCTCGCAGTATTTTTGGATTCTAGGCGAAAATATGCATTTTTAGAGCCCTTGATTGAGTTTCTAGCGTTTCTGATTTAAAAGCTAGGCCAAAAACAGCTAATTGGTAAGGGGCTTTTCTCAATATTTTTGGGGGATTTCCCTAATTTATTTTAATATTTTTAGCCCTAATCTTGGAACCAGGAATGCTAAAAACCCATTCGGACCCTTCAAAGTCCCCAAATGTAACCAAAAAACAAAAAACAGAAACCAAAAAACAGCTAAACTCATAAAAAAAATTATGTCATTTAAATGGCTCCTGCGGGTCTTAAAGGGAGGTTGGCAAAATGCTGACGTCAGCAAAAAATAACATAAACATCCTTTCATTATATAAGCATTAAAAAAAACAGACACCCTAAACTGAAACGTTTTTGTTTATTGCAAACTACATACCTTCACGAGTCTTTAGAGGGTTTGAACAGCTCTCTAGCTCAATCTGACGGCGAGATATTGCCTGGGGAGAAATGCCCCTCAGAGTGGCTTTTGAGGGAGCAAAATTTTGGTCAATTTTTGGTATATGAACCATAATTTTTCGCTCCCAATGTGCTAGGAAGTCAATCAAGGGCTCTATAGACGCAGATGTTGACCTAGTTTTCAACTAAACTTTGAGTCCAAGAAATAGCCCATTGGGACAGCGCCCAGGGTCAGGCAAATATGGCCAAAATAACGCAAAAACACCCCTACTTGTGATGTTTCCCTCAGAAAACCTCAAACCCAAGACGAAAAAATTTTTTTTTGATTTTGATTTTGAAACTCGTCAGAAGACTCTGGCATTATCAACACGAAAGTTGAATAAAACTAAATTTCGTGAATAATAATTAAAATATAAATTTTTGACGAAGTTTCATCTAAATCATTTAGATTAAATGATGATATACCGGCCATTCACTCTGTGTACCACATGTTGTTGGAGGCCCCCTTGGATCTTGAGGCCTTAGGTTTAAGCCTATATAGCCTATAGGTTATATCCAGCCCTGCAGATTCCCAATCATATTTCTAGACGTGTTGTGAGAGCAACACTAATCATGCTCTGTTTTGTCCTTGCAGATGATTTCAATATTAATGTACTTAAATTTTTTGCTGTACACGGTACTGTAGTTCAGGCGGCTTCCATTCATATCATATTTTGATGTAAACAAGCACAGCAATATAGTAGAACACATCATTTGGGTTCTATCAGAGCTGTCAGTTGGAGTGCACAAAATGCTGAATCGCATTGGTCACATGTGCATATCTTTACAGTAGAACACTTGAGTTTTCATGCGATTTATAAGTGTGTGTTACCGTGCGATTTGAGGTCTTGTTGAGGTCGCTTTAACTTACAAAGACGATAAATATTTTTCTTGCACATTTCCGTTTTTTTGAAAAAGCTACAAATCTTTTTAATGCTGCTGGGCATCATGCATGCAGCCCCACCCCTACCAAAATCTCCATTGATATTCTCTTACTAGCAGCAAACACATTTGACCTAAAAGTAGTGTAGCTTACCTTGCAAAATGATTTAAATCTATTTTTACTGTTGGCGGGTGGAGGATGTATCCTTTCAATCTCCCCTTGTTAGCCCCTGCCTACATATCCACACAGTTTGTAAAAGGGCCTCATTTTGAAGCCTGAACCCTGCCCGAGCCCGAAATCACAAGACCCAACCTGGCTTGAGTTCGACATTCATTTTTGAAGCTTGATTTTAGCTCAAAGGTCAAATATACCGAGGGAGTTAAAATATGTGCAACTACGGTGTAACGAAAAACGTTGTGTGCAGGTGTAGTTGTAGGAACACGGTTTATCACATTGAAAATAGCAACCACCTCGACCAAAACATTGGCATAAGCTGGCACAAACGTAGCATGTCAGTCAACGATAATGCTGCGGAGTGTGGAGTATAATGTTTCTCAAGAAAAAAAACCATCGTGGAACTATCTGCGATGGTGCTATAGGCATAAAAGAAACTTTCTGGGATAGCTCTATAGAAATGAAAAGCTGGCTTGTAGGCTTCTTAAAACAAGCCAAGAATTGCGTGAGTGATTGATCTTTTCGACGCAACACCATCGCTTGCTAACTTACTCACCGCTGTCGCCTTCTCAAAAAGAGTGTGAGACTAATCCCAGCAGAGAATAAAGGAACGCAGCTGTGTTTGCAAATAGAATCAGCTGAAGAAAAATCACTTCACTCACAGAAGTTATCGCGGTGAGCACAACAAATCTACATCACGAAAGTAAAAAGTTGTTACTCTTAAATTTATAAAAAAGTTTTGTATGCAGGCCCAAAATATTTAGACAAACTTAAGCCCAAGCCCGGCCAGACTTATGACTCTGCACCATGTCAAAAGTTTCACTCTAGGGGTTCTACTTGCATAACGACACAAAAATATATTTGAGATTAAATCAAAATTCACAACGGTGAATTGTCAAAAAAGTACCAAGTTTCACCTTCAACACGAAAAGAATGTCCAACAAAACTAGGTGTGATATATCTATAAAGCAAGTGTTTAGCACTTGGATGAAAACATTGCTGCATTGTGGGTTTGGTTAAACTCAAGTAAATCAGATGTCTTACAAACCAATGCATTCAGCACAAGCACAAAGTGTAAGAGTCAAGGAAATAATATCTTTTGGATTTGTTGGTCACCACTGTCCCGACATTGCAAGAAGTGAGGATAAATGTATATTTTATCCTTATTTCCGAGACAAGTTCCTACGTTTTGAGCTATAGGTCAATACATAGCTAGGTAAATTCTGTAGGCTACTGCTCCAAGGTTTTGATTGAAATCCTATTCACTAATGCTTGAAAACAGTCTTTTGCTGAACTCGTCATCCCAAAACTAAGTCTCCACAATAGTGCTGCTTTTTGTCTTTGGCAAAAGCTTTGCAGAGATTTGCCTGAAAATCTAACTTTCTAACATTATATAGGCTACGCTAGCATCATTAAATTATACACTGTCTGTTTCTGAATATGTGACAACCAACGTTACAGCAAAGCCAGTTACATTTCCGCACGGAGTAAATGATGTCTGTTCTGTGGTCTCTCACATGTGTAGCTGTAATACTTTCACTGTTACAAGAAAATAGCCTTTCTAGCAGTAAACTACACAGGATAAAATCTCACACAAAAGCAGTTAAACATCTTTCATGGTCTCTAGACACTTGAAAAATGCTGAAAATTATTTTATCGAAGCTAAAATTGATAAACTAACAGAATCAATGATACCACACCAAAGTCTGTTTCAGCATGAGCTTGGCTATATGTGGCCTACCATCTAACATGAAAAGGTTTTCACACACATCGTGACAAACATCACTTTTATATTTGAAACCTCTCCAAATACAAAACCTAAAGAGAAAAAAGTGAGGGGGACATGGCATATTATTTTCCCCCGTCTGAAAAAGTAGAGCCCCCATGACCCCCAACAAATTGCACCCATGGTGATGGGTACAAATGGGTGTATTGATTTGAGACACCATGTATACACACCCAGTCGGGAGGTGAGCACTGAGTGAAATACTGGCCTATTTCATGATCCAAAAACACAAGAACTGAATAAATCCCAATGCCAGATAATGATTATTAACACACTATAGAATATGTCAATTTCAGATAAATGCAACTCCTGCAAGGGCAGATTCAACTAGTGATTTCAGGTAGGGCAATATCAACAATATTTTATAGTCAAGTCTCATTATGGGTGCAGTACTGCAAGAGAAATGAGATATGGGTCACAACGCTGCTGTGACAAAACAATGGACAGCAAAATGGCCTTTTATCACGAATACAGTTTTCCGAATTGTAAAAAAACATTGTGAATAAAGTTACTTTTGTAAGTTTTAGAAGAGCGATCGCTACAATCGCTCCCTTTGAAATTGCCCTTGAACCACTGGCAAGGCGACGCTTCCAACATAGATTGAAACAACATCCGTCTGATCTTCTATAGGTTGGACAGCTTCTTGTTGACGGGCCTGGTGGATTCGTGGTCCCTCATCTTATGTGCATGTTTTTAACGAGTTGTGAAGCAATGGAGTTTGCTGAGATGAGGCAGAGGCGAGAAAAGCATCCAGACCTGCCAGCAAGATTATTGATAATGGTCCACGCCAGCGGCTAGATTGCAAGAAGTTGATGGAATTGACAGTTTCTTCCCATCGCTCCTTCCTCTTTTGATCAAGCAATGAAAGTAGGGACAAAATAGCTGTCAAAGTCAGTCCCCACTGGGGCTTGGAGGAAGGAGTGATAGAAGGTCTTGCACTCTGTCCCACATCTATCTGGCAATCAGTTGTCCTAGCTGTTATTTGCAAACGCCTGGTCCGTGTTGTTGCCGATGTTCCATTGGTGAGACAAGAAACTGGCTACTCCCTTTGGGTCATGCAGCAAGTCAAGGTTATTGGCTGTTGCCCAGGAGTCCTGACTCTCACCATCAGGAGATGTTTTGCTGCAGTCCAAGTTGACATGTTGGCAGTTGAAGTCACCAACATACAGACTGAGGTGTGGGAACATCAGAATGGCCGTAGGTGTGAGTCGCAAGGGTGGAATTTTTTAGACGTTAATGATTTATGTCTTGCAACATCTACACACAACCACTCAGTCTCTGATTGATCTGAAGACTAGTCGACCAGTGTCCATTCCAACTGCTCATGGACAAATGTGGCAAGGCTGTGCTTCCTGCTCAGGACTGAACCAGCTAGTGAGAAGTCAGGATCACTAGTTTGTCTGCAGTAATCCAGTAGGTCTCCTAGAGGACAATGACGTGTGCATTGTTCTTCCAGGCTAGCTGCTCGATGATGCTGATCTTCAGCTCCTTGGTGTTCATCTGTAGTATGGTGGTGGGTCTTGGGTCATCTTCAAGAATAGGGATGTTGCTGCGCATTGAAAAGGGCATATTCTTACACATCCAGCACAGGCAGCAGTGGTTGCTCTTGTATCGACAGTTTTGGTGAGCATTCACAATCTGCCACAATATGGAGGGCCACTTGAAGGCACCTGTAATCTTCCATGTGAAGTTCCATTACTTCACTGGGTTGTTGTAGGCAGAAATTTTGAGCTTCAGTGGCGTTTCAAGAGAGGGTTGGTGTTTTGTTTTAGTGGTGGTTAACATTTGATGTCTAGGAAATGGTACAGCCCAGAGAGGATTATCTGAAGTTTGTGATCATTTGTGTGTGATTTAATATGCACATCTTATGGATTCCCACCCACAGATAGAAAAAGTGGTTCTACTGTAAAATGAAAACATGATTGGGTACCTGGGGGATTGACAATGATTTACACTATTCAGTGGATGGGCTAGAAAACTATTAACAAGTGGGATTGATGAGCAGTTTTCATCATAGATCAGAGTACTGCCAAATATGATCTTAAATATCCTCTTGTGAGCTGCACATCTATGTTCAGTATCATGAGAGAAGGTGGGTAGACCAAGGCTACCTAAAACTACAATTTCTGGTGTATAATCAGTTTCCTCATAGTTTGTGATCAAGCTATTTTGTTTTAGTGGTTGGATTTGCTGATATATGTTTTCAAAATGTTTTGTCATGAAACACTTATCTGCTACAAATTTTTGTTTGAAGTTTTAAACTTTAGCCTAAGTAGGTTTGTACAATTATTTGAAGCTTGCTATTCAAAATATTTTTTAGCTTCATTACCATAATAAATTGGTGAATGTAGGCAGTGGCGCATCTAGCCTCGAAAAAAGGGGACTGTCGCAGAAGGGGAGCTTTTGATATCATTTTTCAGCAAAAACCACACTTTCTCTTAACACATTGCGTGCGGAGCTGTCTGCTCGTGTCTCGTACTGTGATATGCAAAGTGGTGTCGCAAAGCAGGTCATGTCTGCCAGCAATTAGTTGCGTAGCGCATGAGGTTGTCTTGCTGCAAAATTATTTTTCTCTTTCAATTTATTTGTGACTATAACTTACGAACCACAGGTGCTACAAAAAAAATCTGAAACATTATAAGAAAGTTAATTTGTACTTCCTGAACTGATGTCCTTTTCAGACTTTAGCAACGTCACTGTGACGTATTACAGTGCAGCAACTGTAGCTCCCTAATTCGTAGATGCTATTTGAAGAACACTTTGCTAAATCATTTCCAAACGAATTTGTTGAAAACAGTGTACTGTTTTTAATACAACAGTTTTTTTACAGCAAATTCTTAGAATAAATTTAAGAAATTAAGAAATTATCGCGTTGTTTGCCTGGAGTGTGGGCTAACAATGCAATGAATTATAATACGCCAAATCAAACAATGAAATGTGAGACGCCAAAGCCAACAACCAATTGTGGTATGATACATGAAAAGGAAGTAAATCACATATGTTTCAGGGAGTGATATTCGTTGAAGCATGGTATCATGCAAAGTCAAACCCCACATGCGGTTAAGCGTTTGCCACGCCTTCTGCACAATTTGCACCTTCGCTGAGGCCCCTTTGTTCAGGCTGTTGCTGGAATGATGCTCAGCACTCATACTATTCATTTTTGAACGTAGAAATAAACATTGTTTTACCTGAAAAATTAAAGTATTAGTCTAACAGCACAAAAACAACCACAAGAGCTTAACCGTACTGGGTTACCTGTGAAGCAACCACATTGGATTTCAATGTGAAACGAGTTTATCTGAGCACCGATTCATGGTGAACACCACATATTCTCACAGGTTGCTCCTCCGCTTATATCTGTATTCTTTGAGTTTTGCAATGCCCCTTCAACAAGAAAAAATGCATCGCAAGTGCTTCAGACCAACCATGGATTGCCTGCGTGATTAATACGAATTGTAGATGAACGCCTGTGGTGGCACTTTTGAAGTGTGTTTTATGACGTGGGTTTACTCCCATGGACATACACGTAATGACGCACATTGTCACTCCTACGCACGCAAAGTGTTGAGCTTTGCTTGCATTGGAGTTGGCACTGCCAGAGGAGTAAACTCCAAAACATGTGCGTTCGACGCAATATCAATTTAAAGCACGTTCAAAAACGTGAATTGTTTCATGTCATTGCGCAGGCGCAATTTAAACAAGGCAGGGATGTTGTTTTGTAATAGCAATATGCAATGTTAGAAGGGAAATGCAGGCTGTTGCCTGTTCCAAACCATTCACATTCGAGACCTGCAGTGACAGCTTTTGATATTTTATCAGCATTAATGCTGAGTAGCCTACCTGTGATGTAAAAGGGCCTGTCATGACAGCCAAACAGACCCCCTGGATGCACCCCTGTATGTAGGGTGAAGTTGCTTTTTGAGATTCCTTCTGAACCATGCCCACTGTTGGGCTTTGATGTGAGCAGATTTGATTTGATGTGAGCTAAAGATATAGTGAAAGGTATGTTTGCAATGCCAAGAACAGGCAAAAGATGACAGATATTCATGACAACCAAAATTTTAGCAGCATTTTATTATTTGGTTCCATAATTGCCTTTGTATACCTGTGCTGTCTGCAAAAACAAATAATGACATTGTGTTAACATAAATAACCATAAGAAAATTGTGGATTGCATAATATTTATCCACAAGCCAGTAGTAGTGTGTTCGGATGATATTCAGGGTATTAATGGGAGCAATGAGGTGATAAATGCATGATATATCATATTTGTGATTTAAATTATTTTCAAGAAAGATAAAAATTACTGTTAAAAATGGGTTATTACGTAACACTTGAAATGTTTGTAGATAGGAGAAAACCGTTTTTATAAAAAAGTAAAAATTAGCATGGCTTTAAGATAATTCAACTCCCCTGTAGAAAAATTCCCCTCACACTTTTAAGTGGCTCTACTGTGCTGTGGAAGCCAAAAACTGTTGTTTTCTAATACACACTTGCTACAAACTGACATTGAAAGAAATGATTAATTTGAGGGCATTCTTTGGGCTTTTGTATTTCTCTGAAAATATTTAAACGCTTGATTAATGCAACAGCTGAAAGATGTTGGTTGTTTGTGAAATTATTTTGTTGTTGACTATGATGACTTTCGAGTTTTGAATAGTGCGTACTGAAACTTTCTTTCAGGTCTCTGCAGCTGGTCTTCAAAATGCTTTGAATGAAATAGCTCAAGTTAGTGGCAAATCACAATTGGTTGTGTCCAGGTCTTCAGTCCATAATGGTTTTGTTTATTTGATAAAATTCCGAAAAGGAGGTGAGAGAAGAATATGCTTATTGAAGAACTTTTTGGCTATAATGCATTCTAAATTATTTTAAATGTATGATAGTATCAATATAAAAATGAAGAAAAATCAGCTCATGTGAAAATTTGTATTTCTGCTATTCAGGTGTTTTTTTTGATGTTTTAGAATATGTAAAGAAAAATGACACTGTTACTGTACTTCCATAAAATAATTTTTATATCTTTCAAAATACACAATCTTTGGAAGCAAAATGTTTTGTTATTACTGATGTGATTAGCTTTGAACAGATGCGCGCACAATGTTAAGATGTGGTTTGTTTGAACTTTAGGAGATGTTCCTCTGTTGGCTTTTGTTCCTAAAATAGAAAATGGTGAGAAACTGGTACTGGAAATAACTGAAGCTGTTAAAGGACAATCCGATTTCAGAAGTTTTTATTTGAATTTACAAGGAAGGTAAAGGCTTCATTTGTGTTTCATAGGGTAATGTGGTTAAAAGGTGGGAAACTAGTGGTTTGAAGCTAAAAAAGTAGGAAAATGCTCAGGTACTGGAAGTGATGCAAGAAGTTAAATTGAACCAGATTTATCCACAAAAATGTTCTATTTACAGTCAATGCAACATTAATTTCAAGCATTTTCATTGAGCATTTGCTTTTTTCTTTCTTTACGCTCTTTTTCCTGCATCTAGATTGCAACCTCAAAACTTGTTTCATAATAAATGAAGACTACCTTTTTTATTGGTTTGCGCATTGGATATCATAAAGAAGAACTGAACAATAGGTGTCATGTAATTGCTGTATCAAACTACTTTTGTTCATATGACCAGCACTTTTTACAGAACCACCGCACTGATCCCCTTCAATGCTTCAGATGCCGTTGTGCAATCAGCGTTGCTCAATGCAACATATTCGGTGTGCTCGCCGCATGTGCTGCCATCTCCGTTGGGCAGTGGTGTACTTACAGTTAATGACTACGAAGCTGATGGCAGTTTTGGAGCATCAAGTGGATCGTTAGTAGAGGTGTGGTTCAGAAATGAAATATTTCTGATGAATTGTCAGCTTAAAGTGAAAGAATAGCATCAGTTGTGCTCACCTTTAACACCGAACGAATTTTTGCAGTTAGAGTGAAACTTGATATTCTTGCATGCCGAACACGATACAACCAAGAATCAATGCTTTAAATGAAATCAGGGTCAACGTTTTGAAACAAATGTACTGCTGGCAAAGTTTTTGAACCATTGAAATTTGTGTTGCTTTGATTTTGGCTGTCAGATGTGCAAAACTTCTGAATGATCTTTTGCAAAGTTTCTTCGTTGTTTTACATGGACATCAAAAACCTGTGCAAGTTAAAACCTTGTCTGCTGGCATAACAGTTATATCACAGCCAGCAAGGGATGTTCAGCATTGCCAGCCCCGTCATAAGCACCCAAACCACACGTCTGTTCAAACATGCTATCTCACTGAAGTAATGTCTAAAGATAAGATTTCTGAATTGCTACTTTCCTGGGAAAGCAGTGATTGTGCATTGCAAAACAACAGATGTAATTTTCTTCTACAAACTTAAATGCAGATGGCAAAACATGCTCTCTCTGTCAAGGTAGGCGGACAACAAAAAGCTGCTTAAAATGAACAGTCAGAAGCTTTGCTTTTTTTTTTATCATAGAGTGAAATAATTTTGAAATGACCAAAAAAAATTAAGTCATTTCAGTCAAAATGTCTGAAAATATGGCCTAAAAACACCATTATGGCAAGTCTTAATGCAGCTGTGAGACAAATAACTGAAATGTTTCAGTGACCAAAATGTCTCAGCAAAATTACCGAAATGTCTTAGGGAAAAAAACAGGTTTGAGTTGTTATTACATCTATCTTCAGGCTTAAGCAAGCTGGAAAAGATATGCATGTTGTTTGAGTCATGCCAAAATTTTAATATATTTGAAAAAGCCACTAAATATCCTTTTCACAAATAACCGTGTTAGTTTTGAAAAAAATCTTTAATTGAGGAATTCTTGGAAATGAAAAAAATTTTTAGAAAATGTTTTTTACAGGAAAAGAAATTCTGTGATGAAATTTTTTTCTTCACCGGCTCAATGCAATGCAGTATTTCCCATTGAAATCTGCAATTGAACCATGCTGAAAAGTCATGTTGCATGTTTGTTTTTTTCACGGCAGGTTTTTGTCTAATGAATCATACCCGACCTTCTGTGGTATGTTGTTTTGTTGCATTTTTTTTCACCAAACCTCTGGTACATCCTGCACTTTATTTGCTATTATTTATTATGCACCGAACACATTGCATTTGAGTAATGTTGTCAGTCATTCGTCTCACATGGCCTAGATAACTGTTGGTGAAAATTGCATGACCCACTACCTTGTTAACATAGGCTGAGGTAGATTCCGGCACGTCGTGAAGCCGTGACACTGGACGTTGAAGGGTTGAACATGTGTTGTTGAAAGTTTGAGAAGAAATCAGACCGAATTAAACGTCTTTGATGGCACTAAGCCATAAGAATCATATTTATGTGTAGTCATTTATGATGACCATGAATTGGCGTTGTAGTGATTAGGTCCTTACCAACTCCATTCTGTGACTGAAATGGGACTAAAAAGTAAAAACATTGACCACCCTTTTCCAAAACGAAACATGGTAGTGCAAAGCATAGCCCTGCTTTTCAGGAATAATGATTGCCGCATGACTGCGCCTGCAGTAGACTCAATGCAGGCCTCACCTACACAAATGTACCCTCAGTAGTATCGCCTTCTTGTGGTACATCATGGTATTACAAACGTTGCCCTGTAAATAACCCAGCCAGTCTGTCCAACGTTGTAACTTGTGCAGCTACTGCCATGAAATGCACAAAATTAATGAAACAATCGTGCATCGGTCATAGAGCTCATCACCAAAGACTGCACTCGGGCTTTAGAGTTTAGACAAAGCGGCCTGTTCGAAAAATACACAAAATTCTCCCCCATCAGCTATCCACAATTAAAGGCCCCACGTTACATCCACTACGCATCTGCGGAGGCGAATGGGGACAGTGCAGAGTGCTTCTACCCTGGGAGACTTGAAAGCCACGCATAAGCAGTAATCTTGCCATAAGCTAGTGATTGGAAACTGGAATATCACTTCACTCACAAAAAAAACATGAACTGGCCAAGGAAGCCAAACAATATTCTCTGGATGCTGTTAGCATCTCTTCGACTAAGTGCCGTGGTTCTAACAATGTTAAGCTTGACAGTGGGTGGAAACTCTTCTGCTCTGGTGTTGAGTCAGCACAGTTTGCACAGGCTGGAGTGGGTATACTTGTAATCCCTCAGCTGGCATACTGTGTTGATGAAATGGATCCCACTATGAAAAAGGGTTTGCATGCTGAGGTCGAAGTTGTTGGGCTGTGTTGTGCAGTACTCCGCTGTGACAACATCTGTGCATAATGAACATTTTTCTTCCAGCACAGAGATGTGCACATTGCACAAGTAAACCATGTGCAGAGATTCTTTGGGTCAACGGTCACTCATTGGTTTCTGCATAGTTCCAGCTGACTTGTTCCGTTCNCTGTTGGACGTTCATGTCAAAAGGTGTGCAAACCTGTCGACCGATCACCACCTGCTAGTCTGCAATGTACGTCTGGAAAAACCAACAAGGCCTACACAAAAGCGCAGGACCAGGATCTCTTACTGAATAAAGTGGGAGGTCCTAGTGGACAAAGATTTAAGAAGGACCATTGCAGATAGCGTATCTTCCTTATTCTGAGAACTCCTGTGCAGCAGAACTGGGAGGATTCGAAATACCTCACTGTCTTTAGACATCTCTGATATTTATGCTGGGTCCACACCAAGACTGAACCAAGCAAGGTCAGAGATACAATCGCACCACCTTGTCTAAGTTGGTGCATTAAGAACTTTTCAAACCATTAGATGCATTGTTTTTATGCATTTTTGGTGTCTCAGTTTTGTCATGTGCAACTGAAATAGCTTTTTCAAGTCATTTTCTGATTTTTTGCCACAACTTTAGAAATGGTTAATAACGTGGATGGTGAAACGTAAACATGGAATTTTTTTCTCTGAGCTGACATGGATTTTATTTGTTGCTGCCAAAAGAAGTATAGTTGAACCAGCCACTGACATGAAACAAATTGCCTTGCTTCGCTAAGCTCAAGTGATCAGGGAATGCATTGTAAAGCAGCAATATTCAATAACCTTGTATAGCAAAGTGTCAATGTAAACAACTGTTGTTTAAAAGGAGGTTTCTTGTCAAATATCAATCCACGCACTGTTCCTTGTATTATACCTCTAACAATGCATGTCTGCAGGAAGTTCCAGCTTTCTGTGGTCGCAGAACCCTTAAAAATCCTTCATATGTCTACAAATCCGGTAAAACTGCCCACCTCAGTAGGGGAAGTCATCAGCGGTTTTCAGTTTCCGACCACAACGTGGTAAGTGTTCTGAATGAAGTGAAAAGTGTGCTATCCAAAATTGTAAATATGCTGTCCATAGTGTTAAGTGAATTTGATGTCCATGTTGGCAGTAACAGTGTCAATGTTTTTTTGTGAGGAAATAATAGTTCATACAACTCAAAGATCGTACAGCATTGTGTAGAAGAAAACCGATTTGTTAAATGTAGAATTACACAAGTACAAATGTTTTTATAATTTACTGCAGATTCAAATTTGTTTGATATGAAACTGTATGAGCTTGTGAAATTTGTGTAGCAGTATTCCGCACTTAGACTGTTTCGTTCTTTGTAAATACAGTGATATCAGTAATCTCATAATCATGCATATTGCATGATGTGTTGCAAATGTAATGCAGAAGCTGTAACATTTTTAAGAGCCAAGTTTCTACACAAGCAACATTTACTGGAGTTTTTTTGCCACAAAGGTTTGGTGAAAGACCATGAGGTCATCTAGTCTACCAATCCTGCAATACAACTTTTAGTGCTGTTATTAGTTGTGTGAAAAAGGCAATATTTTGTTTCATTCAGTATGAAAAGTTTGAGGTAGAAAGTTTAACAAGAAAATGTGTTTGAATCAACTGCATGTTTGGCTTCTTAAATAACTGCATATTTAATTTCTATCAAGTGCAAAAAGACAGCAGGTTACATAAGCTTCCTTCGTTTAGCAGTATTGACATCCAGCAGTTTTAATGCTTCCATAGAACTGCAGGATTATATTTTTTTGGCTGCATTTCTGAATTTGCAAGAAAAAAGCAAAAACACAATATACTTTGCTAGATGTGTTTTGCTCACCGCGGGATGATACAATCCTATGTCGGTCTTCAAGGGATCTTTAAATATTCAGACAACGGCAAAAAAACGGAGCAAGAAAAACTGGACAAGCTTGAATGCGGTATTAAGCCATCACAAGGGTGGTCGCATTCCTGTCTAAATCTATTGGAGGTTAGACATTGTTGAAATCCGTTCGATCAGCCGATGTACCATCCTTCAATACGAAGGCGTCAAGTGCAACTCTGGTTCATTATATGCAAATACCTTTGCTATCGTTATTATATCGCCATTGATTTCCAGATACATTTTTAAAAACCGTGGCTTATACATAGAAATATTCGTTTGTGTGGGTTGAATACACTTTTACACAGAAATGTTAAATTCTTTAAGTTTTTATTTGCAGCATCACATCTCTGATGACTGCAGATCACTAACATGCTTCTAACCACCTTATGTAACCACCAAATGGCTAACAAAGGTTTTGTCGGCAGCATTCTTGTAACTAATGGGTTCTGCCGTTAGCTGATGTGCTCATAATTTCCATGCTAAAACTTTGCTGTAAATCAGGCCAACAGTCTGATTTATTTGCAGTGATGCAGCCCCCGTATTGGCAGTAATGCAGACCCTTCAACAGTAGTAATGCAGCTCCCCCAGCAGGAGTGATGCAGCCTTTGCATTGCTAGTGATGCAACTAAGGTTGCCAGGCGTGCTTGAGCGTCAAAGACTTTCCTTGAATTTGCTATCAAAACTGGTTATGTCCTTGAAAAACATTTAGTTGCCCTTGAAAATTTTTCAGCGTCCTTGAAAGTTCTTGAACAATTGTGAAGTTGTTCCTTATTGAACTGATTATATTGAACATTCAAGAATCAAGATAAAACAATGTTAATGAATAGAACAACAGAATTATTCAGCAATGTTTGTATGAAAAAATGTGCTACACCACTATATCTAAAAAGTATTCAAAGTGGGCATGAAGTAAAATATATATATTCAATGAATGACAAAATGTTCTTGAAAAATTTCATGTGGTCTGGTAACCCTTCTTCAGTAGTTATACAGACTCCTTATTGGTAATGATCCATCGCCTCAGCAGAAGTGGGATGCAGCCACTTCATCCATAGTTTTGCAACCAGTTCTAGGAAAACTACCAACTGGACAATTGCTAATCGTTAGCAGTTGCCTTGATTCCGTTACAACCCCATTATCAGTAGTAACAACCCACTCATCAGTATAGATGCAGCCCCATTATCAGTAGTAACAACCCCTCATCAGTATAGATGCAGCCCCATTATCAGTAGTAACAACCCACTCATCAGTATAGATGCAGCCCCATTATCAGTAGTAACAACCCACTCATCAGTATAGGTGCAGCCCCTTCAGCAGTGCTACAATCCCCATGTCAGTTAATAGACCTCCTCATTGCCTAAAGCAGCCCCCATCACCAGCAATATAGCCCCTCATCCGTGGTGATGAAGCCCTCTCCTCAGTGCGTTGTGAGGAGCGATTTGTTTTTTCAAGTGTTACTTGTCTGAAAAACGGTTTGTGAACTGTGTGAAGAGACCATTATTTTGAGGGAAGTTGCGATTTGCACCTGTCAAGATCTCGCAGATTGTTTCTCAGGTTTGAACAAAAATGCAAGAATGAGAAAAGAAATTCACGTACTGGAAGGTGTCTACGAGCTGTCGGTTTGATCTAGTAACTTCAATCCGCTGCTTAGCGATGTGTTGATGCAGAGTAAGGCTTTAAATTTTTGAGCAGAGTTGCTTTGCTTGTCAGAATGAGAATGTTTCGAGTTTGCTTCCAGCTGTCATTTGCTGTGTTCAATTCCTCACAACGTTTTTATCAGCATCGTTATCAACGTATGGTGTTTATGTGACAAGTGTGTCGGTATCAGGATTTGAAAGTGTACTGCTAGCGAAGGGAGGGTGAATGGCGGCAGGAGTTGCAGCATCTTCTTTAGCTCTGAGGAGACCATTTGCTACCATTAGATATAATACTTCGTGCCATATATTTCATGAATGGAACCAGGCCCATGTCACAGCTCTTAGTGAATCATCACTCCTGCCATGTCTTGTGCACTTAGATACTTTTAGGGATTGTCAACCTTTTCTTACGTAGAGCTGTTCAGTTTCATATTCTACCAGATATGACTGGTGAGGAGCCACAAAACGTTGATGCCGTTTTATTTTTCATGCAAATTCATAGGAGCATAGGCTGAATTGTAATCAGCTTAATTCTAAAAATAAGGAAATTTAAGTTCCATGTTCAGTCAAACTCAGAGAGAGCCGCTTTAGACGTGCTGAAGAGCCGTAGATTGCTGACTCCTGTATTAGACTGCACACAACCGAAACAGTGCACTCACAGAATCTACATCTAAAACTATGAAAAGATGTCGAATGAAATTGGTGGTAATTACCGCAAGGATTTGAAGTTTTGAAAAGACGTTTGGTGGTACAGAACTTGAAGATGGCGTGAAGTAGGAGATTCATCCCAAAGCTTTTCGTCTGACACTCTTCAGGGGAT
>JGI24021J15306_10000470_pt1 | contig 30656 bp, 30 predicted proteins | sample Ectturendosymbi1_FD_15306 | JGI IMG/M metagenome (IMG submission 15306) | reverse complement strand
GCTAATGGTTGGTTTACTGCATGCGATGGCTTTTATGGTGCTTCTGCTTATTGGCTGAGTCATATGAAACAATAAACCATTACCATTACCATTACCATTTCAACGTATCAGTATTTCGTGAAATGTTTTTTTTACTATTTCGACTAAGTGCCTAATAGATATGGAGCGTAGTTTTAAATGCCAGAAGCACGTTAAGGTGTGCTACCTCAATCGTGATAATCGCGTGAAATAACAATTCAGGAAATTCGGAGAAGCAGACACCAAATCCACAGAATTCCAAAATCTTGCTAATTTCAACTCAGAATTTTTTTCAGAGGGCCAATCGATGCCTGATTTGTCACGTGACGATGATTAAACTTGTGTGCTGACAGCAAGTTGGGAACATGTTGCAACCTCGATTCTATTGATTTTACTACAGATTTCTTTCTGGATCAACAAAGAAGCGGTACCCGCCAGAACCGTGTCAGGTAATGGATTATTTGCCTGCTGTAAGTGATGGCATACAACACAACTTGACGGTTACATCAATCTTAACCTGTTTACTGGGAACGGGTGGAGACGGATGACAGGCTACGTTAGTCATGCATTCTAAATTCATCGGTTCCTTTGCTTTATCTGCGAGCCCTCGTAGGCTAACACTAAGGAGAAACCTACTTCAAATTCTCTATGTGAATATTGAAAACAACCGAGCTGTTTTGTAGTACTAAATACGTGTGTTGCGAACTATTAACGGACATACGCAAAAAGTTGGTTCAGTACGTTTATGAAAAATTGATATAATATTTTATAACGTCTTCACTCCCGCCCGCAATGCGCTAGACTTAAGTACGCATCGCAGTAACAAGGAACATACAAGTACATGAAAGAACACGACGATATATATGTGGCGATAGTAAAAAAGTGTACGCTTGATGGCGCTAATACATTTACTTTGATGAAACACAAGCATAAAAGGCACACACACGAATGGCGCCATCATGGTTGTAATGTAGTGCTGAGATGAGTTCGCTCTAAGTACATCGATTTATAAAATGCGTGGGGGAGTGGGAGGCTGAGTAGGACCAGGGGTCATTTAGGCTGCAGACCTCCCTAGGACGAAGCAACTTACAGTGTAAAGGGAATAGTTTATAGAAGTTAGTAGTATGTTGTTCTGAGCATAAGGTTTAATGTGCGCGATGTAATTATATGGTTTCTGGAAGCAAAATGCGTTGTAGGCACTATCATTCCACCAGCAGAAATCGGTTTAACGTTGTCACATATAACATTTGTTTTTTACACATACTTTGGAAATATTCGTGACAGCTAAAGAGGAAATGCATCAACAGTTGCAGTACTGCAATGGTGTCACCGAATTTAAGCAGGTTTTAAGAACAAGGCGTCCAAAGTATTTGGGAAACAAATTCGCAGCCGATGTGATGAATCATGCATGGGAACGGAAATTCGTTTACTGTTCAGTAGAAACGTTGTGCGCTGTGCGAATCGAAACTAAAAAGCAGGCATCCCACTACTGCATACAAGGCAACAAAAATCAAACGATGTAAGATATAACAGCCATACTTCGTGATTCCAGTATTTTCATAGTAGCAGTGTTAAATAATTTAGTCAATGCATCTGATTTATATACACAAATAAAAGGAATACAAATGCGTTTTTAATATTAGCGTAATACATATTTTTTATAATCCGCTCTAAAAATTGCAAAACACAGTTTATTTTTTATTTCTAAAGTAACCTCTGACCAGATTTCTATTGCACTGTACTTTGTCATTTTAGCACCTGAGTTTCGACGTGCTTTTGGTAAAGCAAATTGTCGAGTTTTAGTTTGGCTCCTATTGTACGGATGAACATCTGTAATGAGTTAAAAATAATTATAAAAAGTATAGCGGGTAGCTGAGAGTTGGTATATCTGTACATGAATCTGCTCACTTCAAGGGTTTATATATGTTTTTGTTTAAGATTGTATACTGTACAGTATATATTTTAGTTCAAGGTTGTATGTGTCTTTTAGTTCAAGATTATATATATATCTTTTAGTATAAAAGTAAAGGACTTTGTACATATTAACAATTTTTCTAAAAACTTTGTAAATTTTAAATTACACTTTACATCTCAGTTTATTTGTCATGCTGTGCGGTTTTGCAAAACTTGAAATGTTTTTGGAAGCTCCAAACTTCCAAAAACAAAATCTAATATGTTTTTGGAAATTTCATTTAGCTAGAGGTTGTTTTATTGCAAATCGTTTTAGGTTTCCAAACGTTTTCCACAGCCCACACGATTTTACAGTAGAGGTACATAACAACATGTTTGTTGGTAATTGGTTAAAGTGTCCTTGAATTAGCAATATAACGAAGTTATATTCTGAAGTATATCTTTCCCACAATATTATTATAAGAGCCATTTTCCTTACTCTAGTTCTTTTGAAAATAAGCAAAGCTGTCCCAATTAATGACGTAAATATGACCTACACGTAGACAATGTCTGCGTCTGTATAGACAATAGTTTCATCAGAGACGGCATTTTTGCAAAAGTTTAGGCATGTTTTTAATGCTTCATTTACATATATTTTAGTGCATGTGAGTCTTACTTGACAAATAGCACCTAAAACTCCCTAGACTACTGAATTAAAGAGACGGAGAAACACAAATCCAACTTTGTGACTGAAAACCGCAGGCCATGTAGTGAAGTCTATCTCACTGTGTATAAACAACTCATTGTTGCCAAACAGTGATGTTCGAAAACCTTATTTGACAAATCGCATCTATTGAACTTTGGTAAGCAATGCACGGAGTTGCTGCAGATTCTTATTGCGAATAATACATCCACAAATATCGAATACATTATTTTATTCAACGTTTCAGATTTAGTCGTAAGCCATCATCAGGAATTGTTGCATTTTATTTATATTCCTAATGATGGCTTACGACTAAAGTTGAATAAAATAATGTATTCGATATTTGTGGCAATATTGTTCGCAATAAGAACATCTATTGAAAACATACAAACACAATAATATAGAAATGAAGCAACCTCAAATATTTTTGTTAGATTGAAATGTTAAAAAAAATACCTGAAAGTTTGTAAAAGATCAACTACCATGAATCCATTGTTAATGCGTATGTCATAGACACGCCTTATTTACGTCATTAATTTTGGACAGCGTTTGCTTATTTTCAGAAGTACACCAAATTGAGGCAAGCGGTTGGTATCGCAAGAAAGGGGAAAGACGAGCGTTAAAACAAGACTAACTTTTATGGCCATTTGAGGCACACTTCAGGCGAACGGCGAGTCGATATGCTTTCTTAGAAAATATGACTGCATATATTCTCTATTCTCAGAAAATATGACTCGACTGAATTGGAAGATTGATCAATTTTAATAGGAACTCAAAAAATTTTAGATTTTGTAAACAAAAATCAAGAAATATTGTGTGTTTTGTGCAAGTATGCTGGCTTGAGCATTTTGCATGATTTAGTTCAGCGTTGCTTGTACCTTGTGGTTGCGCAGGTGCATGTACGCGGGTTTCTTCCCATCCGTTTAAGGACGGTTTCCATTTTTTCATTTGCCTAGCTGTGACGTTACGTTATTTTGCATAGAATCTGCCTATCCAAATATCTACTAAGGCGATTTTTTGAGTGATTGAAAAGTTTGGCAGAAATGATGACAGGCTGTTGTCGTGAAACGACTCGAAAAGACTGAAGTGAGATTCAACGGAATTGACAGGCTATTAAAACTCAGGTCGGTCCCTGCGTTAAGTCAAGAAATCCCACCCTGGAAAAAAGTAAAAGAAAAGCGCAAGTGTGGTACAACAAGCCCCTCTCTGTTGCTGCTCTCCTATTACAATCAAAATGAAGTTAGACCACTGGAGCCGACATATGCTTCAGTGACCCGTGGCAAATACACTTAAAAACGTACGAAAAGTTTAAGTAACAAAAGATGTTTTCTATGATATGTTTCGCAGGCATCATGACTTTACTGAACCTCACAACATTGAGCATCAGCACTCGACAGTCTCTTCCAAAAGTTGCTTATGCCACTGCATTGGACTGGTACATGGCTACTTGCTTTGCCTTTTGTTTTGCTGCTCTGCTGGAATTCGCTGCAGGTTAGTGCAAGGGCTGGAGAAGTTCAGTGTAGCATGGTATACATTGTATACGTTCATTAACCCGAGTTCCGCAATGGCAGTCTCAATGCTTAATTTGAATGACAATGCAGCACAATGATTAGGAAAGCTTTGTATTAGCTTACAATCCGTCTGAAGTTAGTCCACACCAGTTCTGTTGCAGCTTATTTCCCAGAAAAAAAAACTTATAATATGTGCAAAACTTTGCTATCTCCTAAAAAAGTTTTTTAATATTAGTAGCGGTTTTGAGTCTTTCACAAAAGCCATTCATTTCATTTTATTTTGCATCCCGAAGACAGAATGTGTAAGCGGGATGCTAGGGCAGGATGTGACGGCCGTTGTTGTCATTGAGTCACTGCCCTTACGTAGCAACTAAAGGATTTACTGTTGGGCAAACAAAGAAACGTTGAAAAACACAACAAATACTTATTGAAACGCAACTATGAACGTAAAATAGAATCTCAAATAAAAGTAAAGATGTTGGAAGAAAGCAAGAACAAATTAAGGATTTACTGTTGAACAGTTAGGCAGCTAAAGCATTTTATTGAGCAAACTAAAGGATGTATTGAAGTACAAATTCAATAAACGAATCACAGATTCTTACGGAATACAAGTACAAACTGAAAACAATTGTGAAAACAAACCGCATCTCAAATAAGAATAAAGACCTTTATAGAACTTAGTTATACCACACAATGAAAAATACAAAATAAAACGAAACATACATTTCAAAGTCTATTATAGTATCAAGCTGCAGTCAGTCCACATGTCGCTATCTACGTTAAAAACACCCCATTGCATTAGTAAACCACCCGCTCAACAAAGCTATCGTACCGAGAAGATAACTTAGAAGTTCTCAACGAGATAGTTTCTCAGCTCCAAGCTATCCCGCGAATCGCAGCTTACAGCCCAAAGCACATATTCACAGCCATCGTTTTAATGCAAGTGATTTTTCGGAAACACTTTTACCTTTAAAATGTCTGCGCAATTCATATTCGGAAACACTTCCTTTTCATCCCATTGACAGCATATGGGCCAGCCGGCCCACAACCCTTGTGCAGATTGATTCAAATAAAGTGTTTTTTCAATAGAAAATCTTATTCCCTGTACTCACAAGCCATTATTAAGTGTGCATAGGACATCATGACGTCAACTGTTGGTGAATAGTCAGTTCTATCAGGTGGCTGATGCAATCACTGTGTCAGTCGCTATTGCATCAGATTTGAGAAACCTTATCTCTTGAATTAGCTGTAAAAGTGTCGTAAGTTAACCTCCATGCGAGATGGACGTGTCACCCAGGAAACGGTCAAAGAACGTTACTTTACACAAACACACAGCTAAGACGTATCGAGAGAGTGCTGCAATTGGTTGGTGTGAGTCTTACAACTGTCAGCATTGTCATCAAGTTTAAACAGGATACTGGATCGGTTTCTCATAAATGCAAAGGGAAGTGTGGTTGTAAGAAGAAAACCATTCCAAGGAACGATGCTTAATTCCTCCGACAAAGTAAAAAAGATCCCCACAAAACGAGCGACGCACTGAACACAGATTTGAAGGAGAAATGTGTATGAATCAGTTCCTCTACCGTTCGCAGACGTCACATCGCAGTTGGTCGAAAAGTTAGAAGATCAGTAAAAAAACAGCTTTGAACCAAAGCAATGAAAAAACGATATAAGTGGGCAAAAAGGCGCAAAGATTGGACAAAAGAACTTTGGAGAAAAGTTGTTTCCAGCGATGAAAGCCATTTCTTTGTACAGGGTCAGAGAAGTCAGCACGTTCGAAAATCATCCGAAGAGAAGATTGGTGAGTCCCATATAAACCAGTTTATTAAGGGCCAGCAGAAAAAGACGTTATGGGGATGCAGTCTCGTAGCCACGGGGTGCTTTGGTGGGCTTAGCCCCCCCAAAAATATGAAACAATATATATTATGTGAATTTTTGTCAAATTTGAATGTCAAACCCCCCCCTGCACGAACGTAAAGCCCCACTACTGACGACTTTCTGCCGACGGTACTGTGGGGATGCTTCAGTTACTATGGTGTCTGAAGCCTTCAGCCAGTCGAAGGAATGATGCGCTCGCCACAACATATTGAAATTCTTCGAAGAAGAGTTGTTCCACAGCTGGAAGGGAGGTATGGCGATGGTTGCTCCCTGTCACACATCCAAAATGATGAAAACTTTCATGACAGAGAAGAATATACCGATGCTTGGTTGGCCAGGGAATTCTCTGGACGTAAACCCAATTGAGAATTTGTGGCCCATATGCGAAAGTCGACGCCGTGCTGCAGACTGTACGACTATAGAAAAGCTCATTCAGGTGCTGATTCAAGAATGGTACTGTACAGAGATCCGAAAATTGTCAGTGACTGTTCAAAACTAGCAGACATCATATGCCAAACCACGTTAAAATGCTGCTTAAAAATAGAGTAAGTCATATTTGTTACTAATGTGCCTGCATGTGAAGTTTTATAATCAGTTACCAGGTAAAACAAAAATTATTGTTCGTTGCTTGTTTCAATTCATTTGCACTCGGTTGTATTCTAAATGAACAACCCACGCTGTCAATAAATTAACAGATATATAAACACACGCAAACATTTATGTAAAAGCCGATACACGTCTAACATACGTCAGTGAACCAAAACTCAAGCCACACCCATTGCCATAGATCATATATAGATTAACAAAGCAAGCACAGACACTTTACACTGATATTAGCCCAGGGTTTTTTAAGGCGTTTTAGGGACCTGATTCGGGTCCCTAGAATTGAAAACCGGGCCCCAAGAATCAGAGAAAATGGTCTTCGGGTCCCTAGAATCAGAGAAATCGGGTCCCTACAGGTCCATACCGGGTACCTAACATTTTCCTTTAAAAAAACTGATTAGCGTTTGGGCACATCAAAAAAGCCATCTAGTAAAGACAAAAAAGGTATGTTCTATTGTTTTTTCATCTGTGCAAAAGCCGGTACTTGACTGAGAACAAAAATAAATAAAATTTTCTAACAGATAATCATAGTAAAATTTTTAAATTGGAGAAATGGTTTTGTTTTAATAGTTAGTGGTATGGAGTTCCAGATTTTTGCTTCTAGTTGCATAAAATTGTTTTGGTCTGATTTTCGATATTTCACAAAGCACATCATTTTGACAACATTATATTGCGATTGACACCACATCTTAGAAAAGGGAGATTTCTCTAGAGGGGAATTCATTTCACTGTTGCAGTATACAATCTCGAATCTTTTTTATTCCTCGCGTGGCTGGTCATCCCATGCCCTACTGCTTATGTGTGTGTCTGTGTTTGCCTTTTCTGGTGCGTGTATGACTTGACGTGATTGCTGAGGGAACGAGTCATCCAATAAGCCTTGCTTTAAGAATCTTTTTAACAAAACTTGAGCAACATGCGCGTACGCACAAGTGTTTTGCGTAGATGTGTTTGAGATTTGAAAACAGGCCGACTATATTGCCGTTTCTGCGTAAGAGCACAACGCCCGGCCTATTTCTGTAATTGCCTGGGATATGAACCTAATACCTACCAGATATTTTTCTGTAATGCAGTACACTGCTTCCATCAGAAAATGAAGGACGCAAACGGCAAAGATCCTAATATTTTTGATGCCTGCTCAGCGCTACAGAAAAAGTAAGTTTTTTTCAAACCTCCCTCAAATACAGAGTTACATTTTGTTATCGACTCTGGTTACAAGGCAAGATGAGCCTGTTAACATGAAAGTGTTTGTTCACCATAAGATTTTTTTCATTTATCTACGCATCGTTGTTTATCACCAACCATTATATTTCAATTTAGCAAAAACTTGGAAAATCATTTTACCGGTAGGCTACTGCACAAAGAATAACAGAAAAACTCGTAACTCAGAAAATCGCAAGCAAGCAGGTGAACGTTAAATTGAAAAAGTTTCTGATTCTAGGCATTATAAGGTCTGCCACGCCCACGGCCACAACTTGACATGACTAGTTTTAGATACTGGCAGCGGAACAAGCAGAGTTGTGGGTCCGGACGCTTCACTATATTTCAAGGGGAGTCCGAGATACAAGGGATCCCAATACTTTACTGCATTTGACTTTTTCGTTATAAGGTATATGATTTTCAAAATTTTGCTGTGCGCTTGAAATTGTAGACAAGACAACCATGTCCTGATACAAATACCTCTGGGACAAATTACTGAACTTTTTATATGCAATGTGGAAGCTCGGGATGGTCGCGTGCGTAGTGAAACTTTATAAAAGTTTGCGTTGTTCCAAATACATACAACTTGCGCGCAGTGTTCCCCCTAAGAAAATTTTACACTGAGCAAACGTTTGTTTTAGTGCGCATGCAATTGCGCAACCACGTAGACACACAAACAGTGAAACGTTTCAAGTGTTACAAGGGCAATGCGATTCATACAGCCTACGATAGAAAATTTGGAATGTTTCAAGTGCGCGAGAATGATATTTCACTGCGCAAATGGATTGGTGCTGGTACTGCGCACCTTAGAGGGAACACTGGTCGCGCAAAAGGTTGGCGCCAAGTCTAAGAATGGATATGACGAGAACGTTTTTGAAATGTTTTTATGGTTTGTAATCCAGCATTACTTGAAAATTGGTTCCAATTTTGTTTACGCAAATTAAGAGTGTTTACCACAGGTGCTTCATAGGGAATCATGTATCTTTAGAAGCCAATGGTGATCTGCGATAAATAACAACGAATGTTAGATTAGAAATTATGCAGAAAGGCCTACAGAAAGTTGTATGATCACCGCTGGCATCACACAATCATTCAATCAAGATGTAGATAGTAATTTCGGATAGGACGGCGGACCATCACAATACACAATTCGTTCCGCCGCCCATACCTTTGAACTTCTCAATAGTCGATTGTCCTTTATGTGCGATTCTGGTTTGCGGCATACTTGGCCATAAAATCAATTGACCATGCGATTTGTTAGAAAAGCGGATGTCCTGTAGGAGCTTTTAAATCTAAGCCACTGCAGAACCATGCCAATACCAAAAAACGCTTGCCAAAACATTTAGAAGCATCAGACCCATGAGCATGGTGACGATTATTTGGGATGAAACAACATGTCTAGAAGGGTGTATTTGCAAATGACACGGCTGGTTAGCGACAGCTTCACAAAAGGAAGATGCGACATAATATGACGCATTTTTTAATTTCAGTAAAACTGCAGGCTTTACCTTTAACGCTGCAACGGTGCTCTTCAGTTTTTGTGCAGAGAAGAAAAAACTAGTGGCAGCATCTCATTTGCGGTAGGGAAGTTATAAGAAGATATTCTCATAAGAAATTGACATGGTCTTGAGAAATGAAGGATGTTTTGAAATATGCTATTTTTTAATATGTACTTTCAGGGTTGCTTGCTCTTTGCCTTATTTTTCCTGCATTGACTTTTTATTGGTATTTCGCCTCGACGCTCCCTTGAGTAGTAAATATTTAGGGAGGTAATAACTGATAAAAGTAAGTTGGGGCGTCAATCCTGTTTCGGCTTACTTAGTTTATGTCATCAATTGTCACGTTTTGCTACATAGAAGCGGCCAAAAAACTCTTCGCCTTATCCTGTAACGGTTGACTTTTATGGCTGTTAAACTTTAGGCCTTATGCTATGACTGCTGCACAAGGCGACTCATTTTAACAATACCACGAAAAAAAACACTACCAGCGAAAATGTTACACGTGGTCAGTCTGTGGTTGCTTCACAAGCTAACCGGCAAAGATGCAATGAGTAGGTGTGTAGTTTTCAGTACCATGAGAAACATTTTGTGCATCGTAGGGTGGCAACTTCTTGTAACAAACTTTGCAATAGGTATTGACTGCAAACTTCACAAATTGGCAAAGGAGGGAAATTTCGCTGAAGCGGTAAAGGCAAACATTTCTCCACGTGGAAGTTGGTGTGCTTGCCGATCTAACAAAAACAAATGCATCTATCTGCCTTCATGAGACCTGCATGAAATGATGTGCTCAAGATTTTACTTTTTGTTTCTTTTTACATAATTCAACTCACAGAAAGCCATAACTAACAGTCAATCATTTTGCCAGGCTATTGGAAATTAGGCGAGTGGACGGAGACTTAAAAGTCAGTCTGCGAGACTTATTCGAAATCACCTCAAAAATTCCTCTGAGGCAAAATCGGACCTGCGAATACTATCTTCGACGACTAGCAGGCCATGTCTTGCCAAGTAAGTAACTTTTTAAGTAAGTTGGCGAAAACAACCTGGTTTGTTAAGACACTATGTACGTCTATACGTCTGGCACATTTATCAAACGTCAGTGGCAGAAGAATCATAACGTTAACTGTTACTTATGGGAGAATTGTCAAGTAATTTATTAGCAAAGAAACTACTTTACAGTTTATTTACTTCGTCACTGTTTCAGCAAACGTTTTTGTGACAAAGGTGGACAGCATGTCGACAAAAATGTTGAATTAACTTTTTGCTTCGCAAGCAAGCAAAGGTTAGCACTTTAGCATAATTGGGTGAATAATCATACGAGTTGTAACTTTTATCTAACACTACTAACATCAGATAAAACGTTAAAAAAAACAAAATATGCATCGGCAGAACATCATCCAGTGTCTTCAACATATCAGCCGAAACGGCGAACACGCTTCTGGATTTGTTCGATTAATTTATGAGGTGTCCATCCAGATTTGATTGTTTCGCCAAACTTGAACTTGGCTTTGCGGTACATTTACTGGGTATGAAGTTGTTCTTCGATATAAAGTTAACAGAAACAAATCAATGAAATCTATGTTCCTAAGTCGCGTCCACAGCGTAGTATGTGATAAACACTCCAATTTTGAACAACTCAACTGAGTTTGTTGTGTAAACTGACCCCAATAAATATCTGAGAAAACCTTTACTCTCTGAAAGAAAGCTTTCCTTGTTCCGCCATGGCATTCATTGTCAATGTTAAAGCGCAGATTCTTGGTGCATGTGTTGAAGAGAAACAATCAAGCACATAACTGAGCAGAGTTGTAAACGGGTCACATTTTGAAGTCTGAACCGGCCCGAGCCCGACCTTTATTGTTGAAGCCCCGATGGGGCCGAACGCCAAATTTACCGAGCGAGTCAATATATGCGCAACTGCAGAGTATTGATGGAGTAGCAAAGTAAACATGACTAAGTAATTCACATTTAATCATTTTTCATTGAAGATTTAATCAACCGATTGCTTCAGCAGTAACTGACGACAAAAACGTTCGTAGTTGCAAAAAAACGTTTGTATGTAGGCTCGAAATCGGTCCGAAATATTTTGACAAACTTCAGCCCGAACCCGGTCCGACCCGAAAATCCCGGCCCGACTTACAAACAGGAGCGTAGGCAGAAATTTTGACAGGGGGAGTAAACAACAACCAAGTCTCAACATTTGAATATTTGATTAACTTTTAAAGCATCGTCCATTAAAGGTGCGTTTTTGTGGACCTGTTTTCTGAATAAAACGTCATAAGAGGTCATACGTTCCATGTTAGGTCACAAAGACATATTTTCCATATTTTCAACCTAATTCAATAAGGAAACCATTAAACCAATCTCAAAATATCAGGTGAAACTACTATATCGCTAGGTCTAAGCTGAACCCTGCAAATTGAACCCACTTGGGCACCCTGGGAGCAATCTTCTTTTTACTTAAGCAACCCAAACTAAAACATTGTATTTATTTATTCTACATACGATCGTAAGTTTGCGCTAGTAACATTTTTCGTAAACAGTGTGATAAAAGCACTACACAGCGAACGTAATAGCAAATCTGTCGTTCTTTTGCGAGCACTTAGATAATAATCTAATACAGGCAAGCGCGTACGCAAGGGGGGTTGGGGTTAAAACCCCTCCTTGAGCTTGATATTTTACAAACACTTTATTCCCTGCGCAAAGGAGATTAATTGTTTTCGCATGCTTTTTGCTTGTTAATTTGTCGACTTATTACAAATATCACGGAATAAATTTGCATGCGAATTTCAAGGAACATTGCAAATGGACCAAAAAGTAATAATTACTTTTTGGTGGGAATCTGGGTTATCGTCTGCATCCAGAAACCATCTAACCCAGCGGTTCCCAACCTGGGGTACATGTACCCCCAGGGGTACATTTGCCTATCCGAAGTGGTACATTTAAGGTTAGCAATAGGAGATAAAAATATATTTACATATTATTTGTTTCCAAATATTTATCCATGTTTCAGTTGATACTATTTTCAAAAGTCATTGTATGCTTATGATTGAATATATCTATGAATAACCATGATGAAATATTTTGTCATAAGAAATTTTAGGGGTACATGTTCATCTGTCGAAATGCTGAAGGAGTACATGCTTATCTGTTAAAATGCTGTAGGGGTACATTCTCATCTGTCGGAATGCTGAAGGGGTACATGGTGAGAGAAAGGTTGGGAACCCCGATCTAACCACTTTTTGCAGACCTTTCGTCAACTACGCATGTTTAAGATTGTATTCCGCGATAGTTCACTTTATCAGAAACAATTGTCTTTATTTTGTCTGCAATGGCTGAGCAGCGCAAGGGCTGACCGCATTGGCTACATTGCCAGTTTCTGTATCATGATAAAACTGTTGCACGAGCTCAAAAACAGAAATTGTTAACATAGAAGCATTCAGGCATTTGACAACGTGTCAGCAGGGAAAAAGGAGAACTAAAAATTTGCTGGACTTCTATACATAACAAAAAATCCTTCTTGCGTACTTTCTGTTCAAGCGCAAATTTCTCATAGTGCATTTTCGTAATGGTTATGGTCATTTGCGTTTCACCCACCGTACATCGATAGCAACGCGATATCGATACTAATAGTGATATACAAAAAGCTTCTCTCTCTCTCTCGCTGAGAACCTGACATTAAAACGCTTTGCTATATTTCAGTCGAATTTGCGTTTTTTTCTGAATGATGCATGTTCTTGAACTTTTACGACAATCTTTTGCTTTATGGATAGAGTTATCGATCTCTGAGTGGTTTCAACCATAAAAACCAATATCGACAACTGTTTTGGTGATGACTTTCTAATCTTGAGAAATTTTTTGTATGCTTTGCATCAGTGGCGGATCCAGACCAGGCGTTTGGGGAAACAGTCAAATAAGAGGGCGCCAAAAAGTCTTCACTTGTTTAAAATACCCTAGCTTCTCTGCGATAATCGCTGGGTATCACACAAAAGTGTTTACATTTTCTAGGCCAAGAAAATGGCTATTTTTGTTGGTCGAACTGCGCGATCTTTCAGGGAATCACCACAGTTTAAAATCACCTTTTATCATTAATTCACAAACAGTTTGAAGCAAGTCCAAAAAGATAGGTCCTATTTTTCACAAGCTGCACCTGAGAACGCTATGGGTGTCCCAAACAATGTTTTATGTCTACAATAAGTGTTTGAAAGATATACACTAAGGCAGTGGTCCCCAACCCTTTTGTAACCGCGGACCGTTGAATGCCTAACTATTTTACCGCGGCCCGGAAGCACTCTCGCAACAGTGTTTCTGTGGAATGAATCGGCCAATTACATGCCCAGAACGCGAGGAGTGTCACCACCAGTACGCATTTTATAATTTCGTGGCCTAGGGATTGAGGACCACTGCCCTAAGGCATGCTGCGCGCTAGTGTTTGACGCTGTTTTAGATATCCGCACAACGGAAAAACAGTGTCTGAAACATATTCCGAACTGCTTAGAAGTAGAATGGTTCTTCTTACACCAGGAAGTGACAACTCAAGTTTCGAGCTAGGAGCCGAAGAAATAGGAAACTGACGATCAAATTTTCAGACGAAGCTTGCGAAGTTTCATGCACACGGAAAGCACATTTATTGCTGAAGTGGCAGTTCAAACACAAAAAATAAATGAAAGAGATTTGCTAAGACATTACTTCCATTTTAGGTAGCTCTGCTGGCTATCGTGAAAAACGATCTCATAATCGGATGATAGGTTTACACTAGGCCTGAATACATTTAACGCCACTAATATAAGTAGAATTTCAACCAAGTGTTTAACACTGTTTCACATATTTCGACATTAGACTGCTGATGTGAAGAAAAAACACCAATCTCACTAGTCCAGATTATGAAGAAAAGGTGTGACACTGTTCAAAAAATGTAGGGGCAGTCGGCTCGGGATTACACCCTCAAATCCACAGTGAATACCTCCAAATCCAAGCTCTAGTCTCCCTGATAAAGTAAATTTCCAATTTTGCGTATACTACTACGAACCCTCCAAACAAGCTTCAAGCCACCCAATGCTGTTTGTCTGACGATGGATGTGTTGCTATCCACGAGAGCAAACACAGGTGAGAATCAGTCTATAACCCATTTAAACCATGAATTTCAGCCATCACCACAGATACCACTAAAAAAGTTAAAATTTGCATTGTTTTTCTGCTTTTCTACTCACACTCATGTGATTTACGCTGAATGATCTAGCCCAGGGGTCTCCAAACGTTTTTGTCCGAGGGCCACATAAGGTTATGCAGAACATGTCGGGGGCCGGACGTCTTACGTAATGTGATTGTTTCGGTGTATGTTATATCCTACCAAATCAACAAATTTTCGTAAATATATTATTTTTTCGTCAATGACAAAATTTCTTCGCGGGCCGTTGTTTGGAGACGCTGATCTAGCCAATAAGCTGCGCAATTTGCTGTTGGTTGCAGATTTCGCTTACCATGCGAAATTTGTCTTTTCGTGGCCGGCGCGAGCTGTCTACGGGTTTACACTTGCAACAGAAAGATCGAGACAAAACCATACGCAGTGACGGATTTACGCAGGCCATCGGCTAGGGCCCCGCGCAACTTTCCCTCTTCGAAACTGCGCAGAGGCATAACTTCACAATTTACCTTGAAACGAGCAGAAATGCAAATGTCTACTCTAGAAATACTGTGCATCTGGGCGTGAGAGATGTAGGCCATCTGTATGAAAGCGGTTACAGAATAAGAATGAAAAAGAAAAAAAAAACAAAAACGGTACTTAGTTGATGTTCAATTTTCCACTGACAAAAAGATCGCAACAACGCAAGACAGCCAGACACGGCAAAATTCCGCTGAAAAGTAATATTGTCAGTATTGGATCCTACGTTTCGTTGTTTTTTCAAGATTTCCCGCAAACAGAGATTGCTTATTGAAACTCTGTATGTTACTTAAATCAGCTAGAACAGTTTCTCAACATGTCTACATTGGGCTTACTTCATATGGTTAACTGAGGGTGTTGCGACAATACTTTGCTGCTGTGCAAAACTTGTCTTCATGCTGTTAACCATCCGTCTGTGGCATAGATAGAGGATTAATACACTATATTTTGCATTGGTTGGAAAATGACAACTTCAAAACCGCTTAATAAGCTCTGTGTCCACTGCATGGATTGTGCTTGTTTGGTTAATAAAATATGTGCTTATTATTACTATAAAAAAGGAGTTTACGCACCAGATCGACAGCTAGACGACATTTTCGAGGGCGGCAAAACGGTCCCGCATGAAAATACATATATCCGAAAAACAAATCAAATAAAAACACTAGAAATCACGGAAATTTAACGAAGAGAACTTCTGAACTACACGAAAGAGCTATAAATTCCAAGAAAAGATTGCAATGCCATTTGATTTTTAAAAGAATGTAGGAAAGGCTCTAATTTCTGTTAAAGATCTAACGCAGTTGTAGAACCAAAGTCGGCACAACAAAAGATAGATATTTGAGGGGGCACTACACATGAGAGGGGCATACTTTCACGCTTTTCAGACAAACGGCCAAGTAGGTCACGCTTACGTGGGGCCCCAAGAACTAGGAGGACCTAGGGCCCCGCGCCCCTAAATCCGTCCCTGACCATACGCCATCAGTCACTGTTGCCAGGTGCGTAACGTGGGGGTGGGCGATAGGCGCAGTACTCCTCTCAAATTTGAACTGCAAATATTGAACCGTTGAGTAAACATTGTCATGACCGCGTACAGCCAATTAATCATTCCATCAAGCTGTAGATCAGGGCTATTCAATTATTTTAAGAAAGGGTCCAGTTGCAAATGTCAAAATTTTTGGAGGTCCGGTCACTCCCATAAAATCATGTAAATGTGAAATATTTTGGATTTTTCTAACAAGAAAATACGACATAGTATGACAATTCAATACGACTATATATAGATATACAAAATCCGGCAAACGAATACAGATATTTACAAAAGTTATTTTTTGTTCTGCTGGTGGGAGCAATGGCACTTTGTGCTTCTTGGCAGACACCTACATTTTTGTTTCAAGATAGTGAGGAGAAGGTAGTGGTGAAGGTTTTTATTCGTCATACAGATGCGAAACTTGTTCTTTATGAACTTCTTTTTTGAAAGCGCGGGCGGTCAGTAGTCAGAGACGTAACTAGATGTTTGATCCAGGAGGGAAAACGTAGCTGAAAGGGATTCACTGACCACTGTATGTGGGTCACTAGCAGCACTCAGAAAAAAAAACGGAGAAATGATGGTGATTCCGGATGTGGATGGCTATACTAAAACTTTAAATCACTAAAAAGTACTCCCGACAAAGCAAAAAGACTACTGAAAACCAAAAGAGTACTAAAACTGAAGTATAAGCTAAGTGGGGGCCGAGTTCTACATTTACTGTAGCTTGCAGAAGGGGACAATTTGCCTCTCCAACACCACCACGTAAATCCAAACACCGTAAGAATTTCCACTGACAATCTGCGAGGAGTGGAAAAATTTTTGGAGATGCCTTCCTGTGACAAGACATTTTGAGGTGTGCCATCAAAAATATTTCTTTCACTGCTGCATTCTGTTGAAATTCAATCAATTCCAGTTTAATTTTGTCTGCGTCCACACCAGCGGTCTCAAGCTGTCGGAGCTCCGCTCCTCCACTTTCATCAATGAATGCAGTGAATGATGGGTCGTTGTTTACTAATATAGGCGAAGATGCCCAGCAGAGCTCCGGCACCTATAAAATTTTCACTACATCTTTGGTCCACACATACGCATGTGTCTTTTGCTTCAGTTGAGAATTCGGTAATGCAGGCTATGCCTCTAAGAAGGGGTTTGAGGGCGCAGGTACTGTTTCCGAAAAGAAAACACATCAAACTTTCGACAATGTTGGTAATCAACTTTTCAATAAGTTGAATATATATGGAATCTTCTTGCTTTTATTTTCCCCAAATGCCTCGTAAAATGACTAAGTGCGTTTTGAATGACACGTTTGAAGATATTATTTTCTGAAAAGGGCGAATAGTAGTGATCAAATCGAGAGTAGTATGCTTTTCTCCTTACAGTTTCACATTCAAGTCGTTGAGGTGTTATACTACGTCAGCCAAAAATCCAACAGTTTCCCTTTCTTTATCATTTCCGAAAAATGCTTTAAAAAATGCGGCAATGCCTTAGCTTTTCTTCACATTTTGTTGACTTCCCGCAAATAAACAAAGATGCTTTCCTGAAGGGACAAAATCTTCACAAACTCTTCCCTTACTCAAGCATCTTTCGTAATTGTGCACAAGCAAATTTGTGTAATTGCATTATTTTCGGAAAGAAAAGGTTTCATCGCTATTTTCTACCCGTGAATCTACTATTTTCACCAGGATAGACATTGTAGTGACGAGCTATTATTAAACAATTATCACGAAACAATTACCTTGACCAGATAAACATAACAAGACGAATCGGTGGAATTTCGGAAAACCTAATGCAAATTCCACGAAACAATTACTTTGACCAGATAAACATAACTCGTTACGCCCCTGTGTATGACACAATCCATCCTTCCCGAGGTTCGAGTATCAATCCCACACTGAAGGTGTACGAACACAACCGGGCCGCACACGCTTCAGTGTTCCTTCTGGAATATGCCTCCTTTACTACCACCTGGTTGTGGTGGAGGAGCCTGAGTACTTAGATGACGCCGAAAGCTTTGCTAGGGAGAGCTTGTGCTTCCGGCACGGTCACCCATGCTGAAGAGGTCAGAACATGATGATTTTCATGGGGGGGTCATTTGTATTAGGTGTGCGTTGTTTGTGACGTCATATTCATGTTTCCAAACCAACGTTTTGACGAAGTTTGCTTACATAATATGCATTTAATCTTCTACACGCAATCCCCATATTTCATGTGCCATTGCACTGAATATAAACTATCCGCGCTCCAAATGGGATATCGGAAAAAAATAAACTCAACGCTACGACACAGCAGTTCATAACTGCAAAAATATTAGGCTGTGCAATAAAACAGCGGAGTAAAACACACTCATCACTACGTCAGAGCAATTTACAACAGCAAAATGAGGCTGCGCTAATGCCTTGTCGAATACGAGCAGTCGAGCATAGAAAGTGTGCGGCTGGACTGGCTGGAGCACAACCCGGTTTGTAAGATAGAATCTTGCTAAACTGAGAATGCGCATGAAGTATGCAAGAAAACTTTCGTTTTTTGTTATGTATAGAAGTCCAGCAAACTTTTAGTTTTCTTTTTTCCTTGCTGACACGCTATCAAATGCCTGAATGCCTCTATGTCAACAACTGCTGTTTTTGAGCTCGTGCAACAGTTCTATCATGCTCTAGAAATTGGTAATGTCGTCAATGTAGTCAGCACTTGCGCTCATCAGCCACAGCAGACAAAATGAAGACAATTGTTTTGGATGAAGTGAACTATCGCTGAACATAATCTTAAACATGCGTAGTGGGCGAAAGGTCTGTAAAAAGTGGTGAGATGGTTTCTGGATGCAGACGATAACCCAGATTCCCACCAAAAAGTAATTATTACTTTTTGGTCCATTTGCAATGTTCCTTGAAATTTGCAGGCAAATTCATTCCGTGGAATTTGCGTTAAGTTGACAAACTAACAAGCAAAAAGTATGCGAAAACAAATAATCTCCTTTGCGCAGGTAATAAAGTTTGTGCAAAATATTAAGCTCAAGGAGGGGTTTCAACCCCGACACCCTCCCCCCTGCGTACGCCCTTGGCATGATGCCTGACAAAAGTAGTTTCAAACTGATCTGTCCATCTGGTAGCAGCGTTGAACAGACACACAGGCGAACGTTTCCAGCCTTAAAATATTGTTTCCGTGAGACTGATGGAACTGACCCAAGGTTTTTAGAAGGTAACGTATCTAAAGGAGTTGTTAGCAAAAATGATTGGACGCAATTGGCACAACCCCTTTCTTTTTCAATGAGAAACAAAGGCCGCAAATTCACCAAGTTGTTGACAACTTTTAGATCACTGGCTGAAAGAAATGGAAGAACAAACAGCAGCTATCAGTCCCGAAGAAATTGCTATAGCTCAGAAGCTTCTCGATGCTGCCGAAGAGCAAATTGACGAACTAGCTAGGTCGCAGGTGAGATCCTCTGACATCCAGATGCAACAATTGTGTGAAGATACTGTTTAGTTTAACAAGCGTGACAAAGGTTCTTTCTGGTTTTATTGGTGGACCCTGGCGTTCTCTGGTTGCACCTGTTAGTTAGGAGATTCTGCGGCAAGTTAACGTAGTGAAAAAGAGAGATACAAAAAAGCAAACTGACGTAGGTGCAACACGACTTAATTCTAACGTCTGATTTACCAAACGGGTGTCAATTTTCAGTTTTAAAATCTGTGTTGTTAAAGTGCCTTGCTGTTAATTGAATGATAAAGAAAAGTGCGTGACTTTTTGATACAGGGTGAAGTAAATCGCATCGACTTGATATCCAGGGTGGCATTCCCCCTCATATTTTTGTTCTTCAACGGCGTCTACTGGTGTGTGTATCTCTCTCATCAAGTGCAAGAGATGGAACACCGCGTAGACAAAATATAAGACAACGTTTCGTGTCAGGAAAATATTTGTAACCATTTTTGTGAACTGTCTCACTTCTGCATAGTAGTATTAACGCTCTATTGTGTTTTATTTGACGTTGATTCTTGTGGTGTAAGCTTGCGGTTGGCTTGTATTTGAAAACTATGAATTGAGAGCGAAGTAATTTTTCAGTAGCGAATAATTCATTATTGTGCAACGCTTCTTCAAGCAAGTGTTACGAAGCAATGAAGTGTTTGTGAGTTTGCTTCCAAATAGAACGATGCAACAGATAGTATCCATTTCTTAAAACGCCAACGGACAAACCAAGATTATGGAGGACACACTGCAACAAGCTGTTTTTCCGCCAAGGATACCGTGGAATCACCAAATAAAGCTTCTTGTGTAGGGATTAGACTTTCTAAAACGATCTTTGTAAGGGTGGTTTATCAAGAAGATGGTTCACGTGAAGGATACTGTATGTTTTTTCGAGGTTGTCTCTACGAGAGGCACCAGTACGCAAATAAACGACCATCGTAAAGGTGGATTATCGGCCAAGAGGGCGCGAAATGTTTGGGAGAAGTCAGATCCGTGCACAAAGTTTTCGCTCCAAATTCTATTTAATCAAACTCCAGAAACGCCTGTGCTTCTAGCAAAATGCGTATCATATCAACGTATCCTGCTCAGGATTTTCTGCAGTTCGTGCTTGATACAAGGTGCTGGTCGCAATTAGCATATTTTAATTGTTTGCTCAAAATTATACCGAAGTTCACGATGGAGCATCGTTTCTTAACCTTTTTCTATCTAAGCACCCCTTTTGGTCACGCCTAAGCAGTCCATCACCCCCTACCATTCGCTAATACCTGGTTACTATAAGGATAAAGGAAAGGCAAGTGCAGTACATCATATGCCTTTACCTTTTGACCTCCACATATGTGACCTTCCCCAGCACCCCAGGTTAAGAAACCCTGCTATGGAGATATGCTATATCAAGCCAATAAACCCTTAATTTTTTAAGTCAGGCGATCCCACATTTCGCAAAAATCACTCTGAACGCGAGACAAATACAGGTTCAAACAAAAAGGATTCGTGTAGAACAAGTCACTAAACTACGACCCGCGGGCCGGAAACCGTCCGCAAAATTAGTTCTTCTAGCCCACCGTGCTGTAGTACAAATGAGCTAAAGACTAAAGCAGGCTTACAACTTTCGTTTATCCGCTATTTATTCGTTACTTGCAATCGAAATTTTGCAGTTCTGCAAGTAGTAGGTTGGAAAAGAAAATGATCTGATAACTGCCGCTAATCAGTGATTTTTAACTTGAAAAAGTGGTCGTTTAGCAACAATTCAAATAAAAATAGCCAACTCCACATGACCATGGGCGTCGGAAGAATTTTTTCCAGGGGGAGGGCAACAATGGATTTTTCCAGGGGTACACGAAAGGATTTTTTCGGGGGGTCAAAAGCGGTAAAATTTCATTTTTTCCACTCAAAAGTAAGATAACCTTTTTGCTGAAAATTAAAAGGAAAACGTCAAATTTCAAAATCCAGGGGAGCCTTGTCTAACTCTTCCGACGCCCATGTACATGATCTGGGCATGAAATGCCAAACGACTGCCCAGCATTTTTTTACTTGCGCCAAGGCACTCATGAGTTTAACTTCGAATGAGTTGTTGACACCACTGGTTTGTCTAAACCATGACAGAGGTATGAGAAGAGGGTCTGCTCCAGCATTTTTTTACTTGCGCCAAGGTACTCATGAGTTTAACTTCGAATGAGTTATTGAAACCACTGGTTTGTCTAAACCATGATAGAGGTATGAGAAGGGGGTCTGATCGGCAGGCAGTCCCTTCATCAACATCATAGCAATATTGGTAAAAATCAGAGGAAGTTGCCTGCTCTCATAGAGAGATCGATAAATACCAGGGTTCAGCTTGTGAATGTGGTGTTACGTGCTTTTTAATTCGTTTTCTTTCCGTTTCCACGCGTTTATTTAGGTTCCCACCTTGGGAAAAGTTTCGAAAACTTTGGCAAACCTTGTACAAACTGAATGATTATCATTATTGCATGTACATGCATGTGTTTCATCAAAGTAATTCCGCGAGCGCCATCAAGCTTATGATTTTCTACTACCGCTACATATATATCCTCGTGTTCTTTCATGTATGTGTTCCTTGTTACTGCCGTGCATTCGCAAGTCTAGTGCGTTGCGCGCAGGGGCGTAACGAAGACAGATGGCGCCCGGGGCAAGAAACAAGTTAGGCGCCTCCATGTTCGAACCTGAGGTCTTTCGGAAGCAAATGTGCTGCTGAAGGAAGTACTTGTGACATTGTTGTGACTTTCGTCGCCCCCCGAATTGTGCCCCCTTCGGTACGCCTCTGGTTGCGTGTGGGAGTGCAGACATTATATAATACAATTGACATCAATTTAAACCTCTGGCTGATAACCCTTTCGAAGGTATTCATTAAGCGTTCTTGAGTCTGGGCGGTGACCTTGCTTCTGCTCCATGCCGGTTCTGCATAGTTTTGAAAATAATGGTACAGATCAACGCTTTCAGCTCTCCCTGACATTCACAGTGGAGTGGTTGGGGAAAAGCTTTGTTTCCAACCTGTTTTGGAGGATGATCGTCACTCAATACCATTCCGGTGTGATGCTAACGTAAAACCGCGTTTATCGTCGTTTCTGTTAAATTTTTAACAGAAAATTTGCTCAGCTTTCTCAACCACCCCTTTTTACCACTACGCCTCTGGTTGTTGGTAAAACTTCACCAAATCATTTAGCGCAGTGGTTCCTCAATTGCTACCGAAAGTTGAGGCTACAGTGGTTGACTGTTTTAACTGCTGATGTCCGGACTTACTGAAATGCATCAACATTTCGAACCTTTGCGAAGGTCGCCATGCACATGTACTACACAGAACACGAGTTGATTATTGTTGAAGAAAATCTTCACAAATAACATTTTGTATCATGATGGCAAGACCTATACAGCCAAGAGGCGATGGGACTAAGAACTTTGAAGAGCTTGGCTCAGCCCGACTGCGGTGGCAAGGGAAAACGAGGGAGTTTGAAAAGCAACTCCTGATTTCACTGCTAAGGACTTCTTTTTTGAGCACTTAAAGTTATGTAGCAAAAATTAAACTACGTAGATCATCAGAATGGTGTCTCGTGACGATATGGTCATAACACATCCAAAACTGTATCTTGAGTTGCAACATCGTTATCCGACAGCCACTGAAAATTGCCTGTGCGGTAGCGACAATTTTTCAATCGTCACACAAGCCTAGCAACAGATGCTTACCGCAGTATTGGCGCGACGCCGTCCTGCCTTCACGTATGAACTGCATGCTGCCCGCGACGATGCATACGCCGAAAGAAAGGTCTGAGACAACCGTAGAACTGTTTTATTCATCATCTCGCACGCACACCTGCCGAGGATCACGGTTCGAACACCAGCGCTTTGCGACGAGCGGCGCTAGATGTACAAGCGCGCAACAGAAAATAAGGAAAAAGAAACGGTTTGCAAGCACGCAAATAAATCAAATGTATTCCGAACCAGGTTCTTGACCGCGTCGACCTTTCCAGCTACGAGGGTTCAGCCGGACGAGCAAACTGAACAACGGCGATGACGAAGGCTTGAACTTTAATAAGATCGGATTGCGGGCGGCACAGAAGAACACTCCTCCTCACCCAGGGTATCGTCGATTACTGGCCGATAGGAAAGCATGGTCTGGTAAAATAAAATAGACGCAGATCAGAGTACAACTTAGCTGTAGAAAAGACGCATACCAGTACAGCGACAATTTGCGCAATAATACTTCGGGATCGGGAAAATGGCATTTTAGTCGATTTCTATGCGCGGCCAGTAAAGAGTACCTTGCTGGCAATAAAGTTCGAATTCAAAATTACAGAGATTAGATTTACCAGGTGCAAAAAACAAAACATTGACTGTAGCATACAACGCTGCCATGAGCAGTGAACCAGACACACAGGAATTTCCTGATTAAAGCCCAGTCAGTGTGAGAAAGTTTTACAATAGCCAAGCTGGAAACTGAAAAAGATCTTAATTCGTCTTCTGAGGTCGGCAAATAAATACACAGTACATTCCCCACCAGCGGCCACACTAAAGCAAACCATTTCTGTCAGGGCAAACATGTCCTGCTTCCCGTAAATTGTTTTCCCGTAAGTCTCTGTCTACAAATATCACGGTTGAGAAAAAACCCGTTTTTTTTCAAAAATAAAAACTACCGAAAAAACGTTTTTATTGTTTTTTGAAAAGAGACAGGATTTTGTTCTTATTATGGTGTTTTTTAAAAATAAATAAGATTTTGTCCCATTCTGAATTGTTTTTATTCCATCATGCAATATCACTATTTTCAGAATAACACAATAATAACTTGTTATACCAATTATGGCATTCAAATTGAGGGTAAAGAAATGTACCCCATCTTTGATTTCGCAAATGTGTTGTTAGTCAGTTCACTCCTAAATAGTAAGGCTTGGCAAGTATGCGCACAGCAAACAGAGAAAAACCACCCCCACACGAACTCTGCAGTTTCACATCAAGTACGTGCATGCCCAGCTAGTTCAGCATCTATAGTGTATTTTTTCAATATGTGATTTGGTATGGTCCAAAATCAGACAAAGTTTAGATGCAGAGAAGACAGAAAAATTGGTAAAAAATTTAACGATTGTGCAGAGCTGAAGAAGATAACCATTAGCATGTTTTACTCAAACTGTTTGATTTATTCTTCTCGTTTTTGCAAGTCCTTTAAATTTCGTTACTGTCCGTTTTGTTTGATTGAAAAAAAAAAAAAATTAGAGTCAACTCTACAAGTGTGCTGCTTATTTTATTTTTTACTTCTTAGTACATTTTTCAAAGGAAAAGTAAAGAGTGGGTTTCATTGTTTTTTTTTCAAAAAAAAAACGGGTGCTTTAAAAAAACTCTTCCTTGGTTATTTTTACAAAAACCCTGACAAACATGCATTTAATCTGAAGAAAGCCACTACTTTCAGCATGAAGGGTCTTACTGCACTTCACGATTCTACATAGAAGCTGAACGTGCACTTGTCATAGTTTCAAGACCCAGTTTTATAACTTCGCGAAGCCACACACGCATTGGATACAAACATATATTTCCAATCATATAATTTGTGCTTGCACTAAAATATGTAAACAAATCCTTGGCCTGCTGTTGCAGTAGCGACATGGTTCAGCAAAAACAAACCTTCGTTTTAACCACTTATGTCTTTATGCAAGAAAGTGCTGTTGCTGCAAAGGCAGCATCTCATACTCTAATGCACTTGAGAGCGTAAATCAGAAAATAATAATGTGCTTTTCTTGCAATCTATTTTCGCAAACTCAATATTAAATGCACTGTTTTGTATCAAGCGGAAATAGCTTTCATAGGACGCCCCGAAAAATTTTTACGAAGGGAAAAACATACACTCTGGAATGTCTCTGCCTCAACAGGGTGTCTTTACCTCGCCAGTTAAGACGTTAAAATCGGACAAAGTGTGTTTCCTCCAATGCTCTTCAAGAGGTTTCTTGTCCTGACCGGCGATCGGTTTGCTGTAGTCGTACTCGTCGATTCGTTCCTGAGGTTGAAGAAACCGTTTTGTCTCAAACCTCACTTAAACGGCGTGCGAGCGAGCGTCGGTGTATGCACGGGAGCACGAAATGTCGCTGACCTTTGTCGGTTTTTAGCCGTTGTAGTATCAGCCCGTGGGTTGGACGGTCTTAGGCTGCCATTGTTTTGTTGGCTTGTGAACGCAACATGCTACTGCACATATTCCGCAGAAGTATGTAATGAATCAGTAGGTTGGTTCGCTATCGATTTATACCCAGTCCCGTCACCACGTGGGGCCTTTGGTGGGCTTAGCCCCCCACAAATCTCAAAGCCCCACCAAATTGGAATATGAAACACTATAAATGAGTAGAGATTTATCATTTTTAGAATGTGTCAAACCCCCTGCACAAGCGCAAAGACCCCTATTGAAGACTTTTTGACGACAGTTCTGTTCACACCCTGTACAAAAACTATCCACCGGATATGGACCGGTTTTATCACTGCTACAAGTTCAACCAACGCTGTAATGCGTCTAAAATCTATTCACTCCAACACTTAAATAGGCCTCACGGTGAGTTGCCGGAAAAGCGAAGCAAGAAGCAGATCATTCGCGACAACCTGATGCACACTGAGACGTAATGGACACGTACTTTGAAATCTTCTCTAGCATGTGCTCCCCTGCTTTCCTTTCTTGCTTCGGCAGAGGTGACCGTCTGGCCGGCGTTGATTAACAAATTCTGGAGCTCGAGCGCTTCGACCAGGTCCGTGTTCCACACCATCCCGCGGTCGAACAACTGTTGCGAAGATGCAGAATATGTTTTTGTAAGTCCTGTTTACAGCGCTGGAAATATTTTCCTGATCAGATGCCGATAAAACGCGATTTTCGCGCAACAAATTACTTTTTCCAAACATATTAGTGAAAACATATTAACAAACTGGTTAAATATAGACGCCTCCCAATACCTCTTTGCCTGCAAAGTAACGTGTTCTTGGTGAAAAAGAGAACTACAAAACCTGGCAGATGGAAGCGGAACTGGCTATATTGCAACAATAAACCCCAAGCCGACAAGAAATAGAAATGGCTTTACTGACAACTGATTCATAACACAACTCATGGGTGTGGTCTCTGTGCCTTGTTTAAATTCAAATTAGAACTTGGCTATTTACTGAAGGGGGCATTTTGGTTGTGATCTTTGACGTGTTGCAGTTGCTCCCAGATACACCTTGCATTGTTTGTTGTCGAGGAGAGCACGCTAAAGCTATAAGCGACTTATAGGTGCCATCCAGTTGCATAACTAGAGGTTTGTGCCAGGGGGACAAAATTTAGCTCAAGGGAGCCCACTAGACGACACCAAGGATGTCTATACTAGCTAATAAAACTTGGGAATAACCCGAAAAATGCAAAAAAGAACAACCTACTGAAAACCAAAAGAATGCTAAATACCAAATTGTCAGCTAAGTGGCGGCCCGGTTTTTACATGGCTCGCCTCCGTGGCCCCCCGCCAGTTACGCCACTGGTGCCAACATTTCAACTTCCAACTACATAGGTTTCTCGCATCTCATCTGAGGTATTCACCACCTTAAAACAGTATGGCAGAAAAAAGTAAAAACAACCCCCCGATGTTGGGAGGCGTGGCCGGATTAACTGCATCTGATGCTGTAGTGCATAAAAGGCCTATTTTCTCGACATTGGTGCATGTTTGTCCGACACTCATTCGCATTCAAGACCGACTACAGAGGCTTAATATCTGGGCCTGTGTTGGAAATGGATCTAATGCTGAAGCATCAGTAGCACCCGCCTCAATCCGGCCCTGTTGGTAGGTATCATTGTAGCTGTCAAGGGATGTAAGTACAAGATTGAAATTGTAGACACTGAACCAATTGCAATTGTGGGTCAACACACATTAATGACAATTGCGTTCAGCGGCAAGGAAAGCAGAAGCGGTTGAGATAAAGCAACATTTGGTTTACTGCAACAATTTGTCTGTTTTCAGGTAGTTGATGTTACTTATCAGAAAATTAAACATAAACATGAAGCGTCTGACTGCTGCTTTCTTTATTGTTTACTGAAAAATACATTTTATAGGCGCATAAACAGTATAAATCACATAGCATGTTTTTTCTATTCAATTTTTGGTGACGGCAGTTAGCGCCAGGCCGAAGCCTGAAATTTGCTTCTTGCCGGGGCGATTGAGGTGAACGGTTTTGCCCAAGAAGTGATACGGCGCTTCACATAGTGGCCGTGCATCGAGAACTCAAGCTTTCAATCGAGAGGCGGGCAATTCACCACTGACTTATTTCCGCTCTCGTGCTTGCTCTCATTATAAGTACGCCTAAGAACATTTATAATAAATCGTTGAAATTTCACTTCAGTGGGCACACCTAATATCATGCGTGCCTGGTAGAAAGATATGCGCAAGGCTGACTAAAGTCTCCGTATGTTTTGGAAGAACTTCACAAGACACAAAGCAATGCAAAAATATCCTTGCCAAAGTATACTTGCGGGGCTTACCACTGACGCTTGATTTTTGAGAACAACAAATAACCCTGCTGAATTCTTACTTGGCCGTTCAAGACATGCTCAAAAAATAAGTGAACCAAACAAGCAAACAAAGTAAGATTGCCTTGAGATCGCTCAGTTCCTTGTAGGTTTCTTCAATCTTTGTGACACCTTCTTTCAAGACGGAGCCGGTCCTGAAAACAGCGGCGTCGCTTTGCATTGTCTGTTGCATCTTCAGCCGCAAGGTGGCGGTAGATACTGAGCCGTCTGCGTGACGCAGCTTGTCGATATTCGCGACCGACTCCTCGCCAGCGCTCTGAAGTTATGTAACAAGTGACGTCACAAAGAGAGGATTGCGTAAGACCGCCAGCAGCCAGTAACGGGTGATTTCAAACAACATAAGCGAAGGATGTCGTAACACGGCGCAATATGCGGCATACAGGCTTGCTACGCAATTTTGAATATAAATTTCCAGACTTAAATTTTCCAAATGACATACCCAGGTCAAATACTGGCACTATAAAAGTTAACATAATGAAAATGAAATTATCAATCTTGATGAAAATATTGTGAAAATGCAAGTCAAACGATCAAGTCTGGACAATTATTTTCTTTTTTCATATAAACAGAACAAAAAATTGTTTACAGACTTTTTCCGGATGGAAAATGACCACCTTTTTTCCATACTTCTCCAGACTCCATAGGAACCCTGGATATGTACCAGCACATCATGCGCTGCTAAATGAGAATTTTTTCACTGTAATCTGTTCACTTCTGACACACAAGCGGGCTTCATGGGAAATCTTGAATATACGACGAAACAGCAGCCTCATTGGCGTCACTAAATAGATACTTTGCCTGCGCGCGAGCCTAGCAGATTATCACCGCCAGCAAATCTGCTCAGATAGACGAGAAATTGCATCAAACACCGTTCACCAACAACCCTCGCTAATACAGATGTTGCTCAGTATCCGGGCTTACCGGACAAAGCGGACCGATGTCTTCGCCCGGCTTGTTCTCTTTAGCAATAGTAAGTGCGCATGCGCGGCCGAACACCACAAGGTCAAGCAACGAGTTGGCGCCGAGCCTGTTCGCGCCGTGAACGCTCGCGCATGCCGCTTCGCCGCACGAGTATAGACCGGGAACGACAACGTCCTTGCCTTCCTTTCCGTCGAAGTAGATCACCTGCACCGACACAGCAGCGACAACAGCCGTCATCTACATAGGGTTCTTGCAATATTTTGAACATAAATTTCCAGACTTTTTCTGGTCTTGATTTTTCCGAATGGCCTATCCGCAGGTAAAATGCAGGCACTATAATATTTAACACGATCTAAGTAAAATTATAGCAATCTTAAATAAAATATTATGAAAATGTATGTCAAAAGATCAAGTCTGAAGAAGTGTTTTCTTTTTCCGTAGTAACAGACCAAAATTGATTTTTTTTTCGACTTTTCCAGACTGGAAAATGATCAAATTTCTTCCATACTTTTCCTGACTCCGTAGCAGCTCTGACTATACGATCGACTGAGTTTACTGTTATATATCAGAGAAAGATTGCTTGTGAAGAAGTCTGAATCCAGTACTGTTTGTATGCACAGCTCAGTGTGTTTCTTACATTTTTCTGAATCGAATTCGCCTCAAAGCGATCTATGAAGCATAATATCGGCCTATTTGTTTAATAGCCGATACGTTGTTGAGCAAATCGCTTCTAAGGGCAGCAAAATATAAGTTCTGGATATTTGGCGGTCACGGCTCAGAATTTGGGACAACCGCGAATGCAACATGCGAAAGCTTTACTTGCAATGCATCAACTAAGGTGAGGTTTCCCGAGTAGCTTTGCCAACGTGCTAAACACTCCATTTGAAAAGCGTCAAAAAACACAGCGAATCAATAAGGTATATGAAGCACACACTCTTCTGACGCAAACTCACACGGGAACCTGCCAAACCCAGTCTATATCTACTAAAAAACGTGAATTCGTAAAAATCCAAGCCTACCTGGCCCTTGTAATTGGTAGGTACGCCACCCATGTTGTAATGAACGGTGGGCAGTACAGGAATGGGTTCTCTCGTCACATCTGCACCAGCGAAGATTTGCGCCGTCTCAGAAATGCCGGGAAGTCTGGTGGCGAGCTGGCTCGGAGGCAGGTGATGCAGTTGCAGATACACGTGATCCTGATTTACAAACAAGTTCAAGGTTGGGTGGAATGTACATCAAGGCAAAGGAGAACTAGACGCACTGCAACATCATCAGTCATGATTGAACGCTTGTTTTAGTTACGAATGTTCAGCATTAAAAATGAAAAGTAAACTTTGCACGACCGACGACCAAAACACGTGGTCTACTAAGGAATACCATGTGTAGCGAACAATTTAACAATTCCACAAACAACGAAGAAACTGAGAACTTCATTACGCATTATGAAATAAACACTTGATCATTTGCTGCATTTAAAAACAAAGTCAACCCGCTTCACAGAGGGTCTTCATCTGGGCAACTGACAAGTATAATGACGAAGTCACCGGAAGACAAAGACCTTTGTCTTTGTTTTGTAATGATCACTGCTTTGCGTATTTCCACTCGTTTTTACCTTCAGTTTGCTTTAATTTGCTTGGACTGAAGATGCCGTATGGCGAAATCGATTTCCATTAAATAACATCTTTGCGTGTTGATTTCTGTCACTTGTGCACAGGCTGTACTTAAGTTGAAGATATGGGTAGACAAGAATCGCCGCAGTTAATAGAAAGGAANGNNNCT
>JGI24021J15306_10000467_pt1 | contig 30694 bp, 21 predicted proteins | sample Ectturendosymbi1_FD_15306 | JGI IMG/M metagenome (IMG submission 15306) | reverse complement strand
CGTACGGCTTTGAACCCCGGTAATTGGTAGGCCTAATTAGGCATGCAGAAACCTTGATTAGTTTACAATGGTACGTTTTAGTCTTAACATTAAGACTACCTGTTTATACGTTATTTGGGAAAGCACGTTAAAATTTGGACAAAAATTGTTTGCATCCCCAAAAATATGCACTCCCATACACTTATGGTCAGTTCCATCATGAATCCACAATCATGGCGAATGAAACGTTTGCTTCTGGAAAGACCATCATTATCGAAGTTGTTAAGACAGACTATTGCGTAGCTGAACTTTGTTTGCAGTCGGTGAAATAAGCACAGCCTCCAATTCTGTTCATTATTTAAATTATCAAAAAGATTACGTTAATGTTTTTAAAAACTAATCAAATTGATGTTTAGTAAGTGTTCAGGTCAGGGTTTTTTAAGGTGTTTTAGGGACCCGATTCGGATCCCTAGAATGGAAAATCGGTCCCTAGAATCAGAGAAAATTATCATCGGGGTACAAGAATCAGAGAAAATCGGGTCCCTAGAATCAGAGAATCGGGTCTCTGCAAGTCCAAACCGGATACCTTACATTTTCCTGAAAAAAAAAAACTGGTTTAGGTATTGGTCTTACATTACTTTTGCAAACACACGCTTAGGTGACGACCTTACATCATCGTGTCAAGTGTTTTTCTGCGAAGTTAGTGCAACGATCACTCACATGGACTTAATTTAGAAACTGAAATGCGACAAAATTTTCTGCAAATCATGGGACATCAATTTGAGTATTGATGTCTTTGAAACACATGAGCTACACATTATAAATAACATTTGTTGAAACTACTTGTTTTGGAAAGAATGCAGTTGTGTATTGGGTATTGATTGAAAAAATATTTTGCGATTGTTAAGATATTTTGACAAATTATGTAATTTTTCGGAATTTATTTTCAACAAGATTAGTTTCAAATTTTTTCAAAAGCTGTACTTTTTTAACGTTTTCTGTGAAGTTTTAGAAAAGTAAAATGTACTTGAATTAGTTTTTCATGAACTTGTTTGGTTCAGATTGCAAAAAATAGCTGATTCAATAAGTTAGTAGCAATAGTTTTTGCTATATTTCGGTTAGTCCACCTCACCTGCTCGCAATTCCTGTTTCATTACATCAAGCTAAAAATTCTACCACATTACTAATCAAAACTTTGCATTTATAAATTATAAACACCCGAGATATTCTTCATGCGTTTGCTTCTTGTTTTTTTTTCGTGAAGGTTTAAATCAGTGAATTTTGCTGATAAAGATTGTTTTATTTTTGATGAAAAGGTGTAATGGTGCACTAGGTGAGGATGAGAAAAGCTACTTATTAGGTTTATAGGTTCAAGATCGTATCGAAGACCCTGAAACAGCACTCGTTGCTTTAGCTTGGTGCTCAGCGGTAGCAGGATGAAGTATAAAAAAATTGCCCTCGCTTTACCATCAAAAATTGCCTATCACTGCTACATTACAGAAGCAAAAAGGTGAAAAAACAAGACGATCTCACATTGGAGATGGACGCTGCAGATCTATACTGAGTAAACCAAGGTTCAAGGATGGGTTCTGGTGCTTCTTTATTTTTGAAAGTCAGTTGGAGTTTTACATTTTACCTTATCCACTCTTCTCAAATCAATAAACATTGCACAGTTCCGTAAAAAGTAATGCGGTTGCTTTGGTGACATCAGTGCAATAATAGTGTAATGTAGTACCTGCTTTATACAGGAAAGGGTTTGCTATGAAAGTTTTGTGTTTTAACAAATCTGTTTTGGGTGCACCTGGTTTTCCAAGCGAAAATACTGACGATCTTTCCGACGCAAAATACTCATTTACCAATGCTGGAATGTTTTCTTCAGCTTGATGTTGTGCGAAGCCGTGGCAAAGCGTGCAAAATCGCAACTTCGCACTAAAAAGATATGCGCTAATAAAAATTAGAATATTGTATAGTCAGCATTCTTCTTTAGACATAACTCAAACTAAAGACATCATCAATATTGTGTCATCATATGTTATTGCAACATTTAACAGGTTACAAACCATCATATTTAACACGTTACCGTTCATCGAAGCCCATCGGAGAAACATGCGTTATTTTCAAAAATTTCAGACCAAACTAAACAAAATGTGCATACTGTAGAAAATGGACCAAGGCTAAGCAAAAATTAGTAGCCGAGCATTTTCTTTTTGTTTGCAAGCACATTAATTTCTACGCCACGTAATTTTTAGTAAACCACAGTTTAAAACTTTACCTTTCCAGCAACAGTTTCACCATCTTTTCGCATTTGTTTTTCAAACAAAGTTGATGCTCTTCCTTTGTTGTCAGAGTTAATGAGAAGATTAGAATAATTCATACTCGTTAGATGAACAGGGTACCATGATATCATTCCCATTGGCTCACCTTAAAGTAAACGAAACCAATTTGGATTCTAAAAATATTGCCTAATTTATTTGCTGCTTGCGGGTAATTCGTACCTTATTTCTTTGTGCTACTATCTAATATTGATGACATTTTGCACATGAATTTTAAATTGAAATCAAAATTTAGAGCGTACGCGTATACAACAACTGACAAAAGTTAAATGTTTTATACTATATTGTGTGCAAAAGTCACAAAGGCTTTAAATGAATACAAAACTGCTGTTTTGTTCAAGAAGAGTAAACGTCCTGATTTCTGGATAACCGATTAAATCATTAGTTGATTACAAGGCTTTATCAAATTTTGTTCAAACTTCGTTTTCCTGCTTTTTTTGCACGGGGCTTTGCTTTTGTATCGAAATGTTTTCGGACCAAACATCTTCGTAAGCACTAGTCCACACAAGCAAAACATTTTGTTTTGTCACTAACTAATTTTTTTCATAATATAACGTATGCAATAAGTAGCTTGGTACACTTAGCACGAGTGTACCATAGAGATTACACTAGTCATGAATCATAATGCTGAACATTTCATAAAATTTTTCTACTGCAAGCAAGGAAGATAACCAAACGACTGGAGATAGAAGTTTTTTCAGGACGACCGATTTCTATTATTGATAGTTTTTTCTAGGTAAGTAGCAGTTCTAGGAATAACTTTTACCCCCAAATTGCAATGCGACAATATGAACTAACTTATTCGAATGATATCCAGTCAGCACTTTTCGGACCGCTGCCGTCCACTGCAGCAAATGTCACTGCTTCTGTAAAACGGTCTTCCCTGTTTTATCCATTTTACTCAAGCAAATGTAAATATACTCTACAGCAGGGGTTCCCAACCGCTCTCTTCCCATGTACCCCTTCAGTATTCCGACAGATGAGCATGTACCCCTTCAGCTTTCCAATAGATAAGCATGTACCCCTTCAGCACTTCGACAGATGAAGATGTAGCCCTAAAATTACCTATGTCAAAACATTTTATCGTGATTATTCATGATCATAGATATATTTAACAACAAGCATATAATGATTTTTGAAAAGAACATTCACTGATATATGTATAAATACTTGAAAAAGAATTATATGTGAGTATATTTTGCTATTCTATTGCTAACCTTAAATGTACTCCTTCGGAGAAANAAATGTACCCCAGGTTGGGAACCACTGCTCTAGAGGATATCAAAAAATTAACCTTATTTTGGAATAGCATTAGGAACTCTTTCCTAGTTTGCTGAAATATCATTCTCAGATTATTCCCATATTTTAATCCGGTTTACTTGTTCTTTCCAAATTGTACATAAAGTGATGTTGATTTCTGATGATGCTGTATATTTAAATACTACCTAGTAAAGAAATCCTGAAGCGTACTGGTTTATAGGAGACAAGTGATACGAAGCAGCATCAGCTACCGCAAAATACAGATTAATGTTTTCTGAATATTCTTACCATCTGTAGTCTCCATTTTAATCAATGTCATATCTTGATCAGTGTCTGCTGAATACCTACAGTGAAATGCAAAATTATGCATAAGTTGGTGAGTAGCTATAAAACGCATTTGGGGCACAATGAAACGCAGCACTAAAGAGCAGACTTATTTTTTNCGGCAGCCAGTCCTCAGTTTATATATGTAAAAACACAGTGTATCTTAATTTGAACGAACAAACACACGTGGCAGTTGGGGCAATTTATCTTTTTTTCTTTTGAAACGTAATACTAATGATGTTTTGTGAATAAATTACCTTGAGTAAAAATGTGAATATTGCACAGCAAAGTAAAGCTGGTACAATCAAAACGTCTCAATTGATGCAGCCAGACTCACCGACAATTGTTCGTGTGTTTCGGTGATGAAACAAAAAAACTGAATTGCATATGAGATTGAAAGGTTACAAGTTAAAATACCAGGTGTTGTGTTTTACTAGACTCGTGCACTTCAACCACTGAATATAGTGCTGTACACTTTTTGATTTAAAATAAATCATATTGCAAAAAGCCCAGTCCTCTTTTTATAGACCGCACTTGCTTAATTGTAATCCATCTTTCTGCATCTACGAGTACACCTCTTTTTTCCAAATTGGTACATTAGCTATGGTAGAGAAAGGTATATTTGACACCATGGCTTCTGCCAAAACGTTGCGCAGAAACTGAAAGATGGCTCTCAGGTAATAAGTTTCTTTTCTTCGTACAGCTATTGCATCGAAGTGATCCGATATGCGAGCTTCCTGACAATTGAACCGCGAAACGTTGACAAATAAAGCTCTGATAAAAAATTAAAAAATTATGAAAAGCCGCATTTGTTTTGGATTGCAGTGACAAAAATTTAGGCATTGCAATCCCAACTACAGCTGTGAAAACGTACAATGCAACCAAAATCAAACAAACCACTGTACTTTTGGCCCGAAAGGACAAAAAATTCCACCTGGAAAAAAGCAATTTTCTCAAACCTCCGAAGACGCTTGAACTAATGAACTAGAGTGACGATCAGCCCCACTCTATTTGTTGCAGGTAGAGTTGTGAAGGACAAGCTTTTAAAATTACAGTATTTTCAGTCTAGATGTCTTCCAGCACATGAAGAATCTCGTCTTTCATATAACTCAATGCGCAACACTATAAACTGACTGCAACATTTCATGGCATGAACTTGGCAAACTTGGTGGTTTTACTTTGCAAAAGTTGTTTGCAGAAAAAATAGTTTACCACTACACAGCGTGAGGAATAAATGTAAATGTTCCTTATAGGACTTTCAAGAGAAATGTTGGTGAAACAACTTGATTATTTACTTTTTCATTTGGTAAAAGATAGAAAATATTACTATGTTAATTGAAGTTTGAAAATCAAATGCAAAAATTTCCTCCCACGTACAGTATGGATGGAACCGGAAATAATGTCGTTACGTTGTGGAAAAATCCCCTTCAAGCATTAATAAAGTCATCAGCAAGCAATACCACGTCTTTCATCCATGCAGCAAAACATAAGTGTTAAAGACATTGCTTATTTCAAGTGTATCTCGTAAAATATGAAATATTAATTCATTAACTTTTAAATATGTCTCTCCACAACGGGGATGAACAAAAAAACCTATCAGGCAAATTTTTAATAGGAGATCGATTTCACGTAAAATTACGCATCTTCAGTCCTCTATTTGAATAAAGAGTTGTTTATTTTTTGTTAAATACGTGGTAAATTTGTGCAAAAATATTTTGTTAAAATCACGTTTTTCTTCCTTGAAACGAAAGAGCTAGGTTTGAAAGAAGTCAGGCTGTGCCACTTAAAACAGTTGATGTAATTGCATGTTTCAAAAGATGTTTAATGAAAAATAATGCAGCAAAATAACTTCCAAATTGTTTTTTAAATACTTGTAATACTTTTATGAACTGAATATTTAATGTATTTGGTGATAGAAATGTTAAGCATAAAAAATGAGATGCGTGATAGGTGTGAAAACTTCCATATTCTACCAACATCCATTGAAGTCCACCTATATAAAATGACCCGCGCATTTTTACAGATCCATAGGTCTGGTTAAGCCCGAAACTTACTTGTCCCTTTCTTCTTTCGGATTTAACAAATAAGATGTCGGGCTCCTATTGATGTTCCCATCTGTCACGTAGTCTGTGCCGATCTTAATTCTGCCTTCTTTTAGGTTCAAATTTGCTGCAAAAATGCACAAACCGAAATCAGACAATTAGTTTTAACGGCGCATAAGAGAACACAGATTTGATCTAAAGCAGTATTAAGACTGAGTTACAATTTTTTTGTGAAAATCTTAGCATCAGTTTCACATAAATCAACACAAAACTTTCATGCTTTTCTCAAAAAATGTGCTTGCGACTACACAGCTTCGCCTCCAAGACATACTAGTTGTCCTTCTAGGACAAATTGCACAAGTACACTGAAGCTGTGGATCTCGGCTCAGGTAGGAAAATTATAGAAGTGTGAAGCTTAAACTTAAGAACAAAAATTTGCTTTACATAGACCAACCTTAACACTGAAATTTACCCATTTGTAAAACAAAATATTTAATCAAACAGAAGTTCGGCAGCAGGGCAGCACAGAAATAGATATTGCGAAAGCATTATTGGTCCACGGCATCCATGCGTTGGAAAAATCCTCAGAGACATCAGGACTCAGTAAATCTTAATCAAACCGTGACTGTTTTCTTCGAATAAGAGGAGGGGTAGCTGGAGTGACGTTTTTGCCCCGAAAGCGTATTTCGTGACAAGCTCTGCATAATACTCTAACCTTGCTCGATGCTTTCCACAATTCCATCTACAAATGCTCTGGTTGATTGTTCAATATGTCCGAAGGACGTGACCTCAAATAACATAAACTGAAAGAAGCCAGCTGGACCGGAATGTGTGTGAGAACCGGATATAACAACATTTTTTTCAGTAAATCTGTAAATAATTTCTCTAGAGTTGAAGAGGCTATTAACATCCTTTCATGACTGCTGCAAAATTCCTAGACATGTAAAATGCTTAATTTAACATAGTTAACTTTACCGTCAAATTTATGTTTTTTGATTAGCTGGCAAATGAGATCAAGTTTATCTCAAAATACAGTAAAAGATAACTAAAATGTTCTCTTACAAGTCACCATGCTTTTCTTGTAGACGCTTTACTACTTCAAGCTTCAATAATTGTGACGTCATTCCGCCATCAAAACTCACAAACGCCACTCGCGATTTTTTTTCTTCATCCGCGATGACATAAGCGCGACTGTAAAGACGCGTGTGAAGGCCATTGGCAACTTGCCTTGGATGAGCATAGCCCATCTGAAAAGAAAAAATTAAATCTGAAAATGTATGCGCACAGAGTCTTTTCTCAAATCCAATCAAATCCACTTTGCTGTACCTTTTTCTGTAAAGGCTTTCACGTAACTTAACAAAAGTTTTCAGCACGTGTACAAAAAAAGAAATAACCCTGCAAAACTTGCTTAACGCTGATATCTTCCAATGATGCATATTGACCAGACACTTTTGTCAGCAATTAAAAAATTACTATATTTTGGTCAAGGTATCCAGAAATAACAAGGCCTCTCTACCAACTGAGGCGGTCCATGCTTTAAAATCCTATTCGGTGCAACCTTCTGTTGATCTGTTGATCTGGCGTTGTGTGTGCTCAGCAAGATGAGCAGTTTTGTGTTCACGAACCAATGTGTGTCATGCTGTTTTTGTAAATAGTTCGGATCTTTGTTCCTAGCGCTTATAGATAGGTGAACCCAATGCTTTTACTGCCAGAAGTTTATAGCTGGAGTGTATAAATCGGAAACTTTTCAGAATGATAAATAATACTGCTTTTCATTTTTACAGTAGTTCTGATACATTTTCATTGTAGTTAGCCGGATAATTTTTTATTTATTTCAGTGTTTCTCAAACTTTTTAGGCTTTCGGCATCCTACAGAAGAGATAATCCAGTTTGCGGCACTCAGTGGCGAAACCCTGCAATTTGCTATGAGCATTGATAACATTCGAAAATGTAGTTTTAATGATTTATTGAAAAATGTATTAATTTAACACCCCTGAGTATTATAAATGGCACCCGTTTGGTAACCGATGATATATTTGAACCTTCACTGAGCAGGAAGTTGCGCTTGTGATTCATCTCATAGTCAGTTGCTGATCCAAAGTTCACGTTTGGGGAAGAGAGTCGGAAACGGAGGTGCTGAAATACATATTTAAGTTTTCATATGTACTTTAACATTGTCCTACTTCAGTTTTTTTTACGGAAAGTGTTAGGTACCCGCTATGGACCTGTAGGGACCCGATTTCTCTGATTCTAGGGACCCAATTTTCGCTGATTCTAGGGACCCGATTTTCAATTCTAGGGACCTGAATCGGGTCCCTAAAACAGCTTAAAAAACCTGTCCTAGTTACAAGTGCATCCAGACATTCTGAACCAGGGGTGACGAACCGATTTGCTATCGCGGGCCACTTTGTCAGTTACCGCTGAATAAGCGGGCCGCACAACTTTTCAGTCATACTATGAAACCTGTTAAAAACGAAAAAAATTGTTCATCAACAGAAACAAACAGCAAACGAAGTTCAAGACCGCTGGTCTCGCCTGAATGCTTCGCGGGCCGCACCAAATTCTTTTGCGGCCTGCATGTTCGCCACCCCTGTTCTAAACGCTTTGGACGTTCAGCGAAAAGGATTGTTTATTCTGCCTCTGAAAAAAGCCATACCAGTATTTGAACATTTACTAGTGCCGCGCAAAGTTTGACAAGCCCATGGGCGTCAGAAGCGGGTTGCAGGAGGGCTTTGGCCCCCTGGTCTTAGAAATTTAATATTTTGGTATTCACTTTTTAGAGAAAAATCTCTTAGTTTCGAAATTGATAAAATGAAATTTCACCACTGTTGCCCCCCTAGAAAAAATCCTGTTGGCCACCCCTTGAAAAATTCACTATTGGCTCCTTCCCTGGAAAAAATCCTTCCGACGCCCGTGGGCTGGCGCAGTGGCTATCAAAGTAGTTATGCTTTTTTTTATAATGAGCGCTCAACGCTACGTGCCACAGAGCTCCAACTACAGTCGCAGTAAACGCAGCATGACCAGGCCCGTAGCCACAAAGGGGGGGGGCATTCATGGGCAGTTACCCTCCAAATTTTTGTGCCCTCCCAAATTTTGTTGCGCCCAGGAAAATTTATCTTAAACATATAATAAAAATAAAAATAATTCCCCCTTAAAATGTATTTTGACCCCCTAAATTTTAAAACCTGGATACGGGCCTGAGAAATGACTGCTTTTACCCAAAGCGGTGCAAATACTTGATGGAAACCTTTTCACAGACTTAATCGGAGCAGACAACTATATCCTAGGGGAAGTACCTAATGTTTTCAAGAAGACACTTTAAAACAGGGGTTCTCAACCGGGGGTAAATTTACCCCCTGGGGTAAATTTTACCTATACTGGGGGTAAATTTAATGATGCTGAAGTTACAATACTTTGTTTTTTTCTACGGCGCTACTGAGTAAAACAAAGTGGGGGGTAAATTTTATGTTAGGAAGCTGGCAAGGGGTAAACGGTAGGAACAAGGTTGAGAACACCTGCTTTAAACCATTTGAAGTACCTGAGCTTTGGGTGTGCTTTTCATACGACTTACATTACTACTACATAATACCTTCGTTGAGCGGTGGTGCCAAACATACATGTATATTCTTGCACATTTAGCCACAAATACAGTACAGGAAAACTGGAAGTTCTAGGCATGGTTGGTAACTTGGCCTTTTTACGGCCAAGCCAAATGATGAAAATTTGGCCATGTTCAGGAGTGGTTTGGCCGAAAAGTTTTGTTTTGTCTTTTGGGTTTTTTTGAGACTTTTTGAAAATTTGGCCGAATTTACATGTGGTACCACATTCTGGAATTTGGACATCAAAATGTCTTTATGTGCGCTTTCTCAAGCACGCCTCCCTTCTTGACATTTGAAATCTTACCTAGTTTAACATTCCAAACCCAGTTATAAAAATAAATAAAAACCACGTTTGACCTCAAGCGCGACGCTTTGATTGTTTATGAGAGTTCGCCTGGCCATTGCGCTGATGAAGTATTTTACCAGCCCTGGTTATTTTGTTATAAACACCAAATGCTGAACCTGCTTAGCTCTACCTTTTCAGATCTTGCAACACGGCCTATCTTCCTACAGAGACACAATCTTAAATAAACTCCATGAGCTGATGCACTAAAAATTTACCACATAAAAATTTTACAACTACCATGTTTTTTATTCCAAACTAACTTGCCTGATTTTTTTTCAAGATAAAGTCTAAATTCCAGTGCAGCCACTCATCGGGTCTCCTCAAAATTCGGTCTCAGCACAACACTGAACCGAATCGGCTGAGAATGCGTGGGCCAGTCAGTAATCTTCACAAGTTTGTGACTCACAAATGATTTTGCAATGCCGTTACGTTGCCTATTTTGCAGCGATCATTTGGTGACATTGACATCATCATTTTTTTCCTAATATGTTTTCATGTCATACTAATATGCCCGCAAATCAGAACAAAGTGTTATCTGTTGGGTAGTAGCATCTACCATGAAACCATCATCGAGTTGTCTCAATCGCATTGGGCACAGTTTGCCATTTGCAATAAATCAACTAATAACTTTTCTTGCTTTCGTCTTGGCAACTTGAAAAGTTGCTGTGAGCAAAACTTTGCAAACTTTTGAACTTATTTCAACTCTTTTTTCGGATATCGTACAGTGGTCGAACAAGTAATTCTGAATGGCTTTTCGGTCATAGGATCTGCTTTTTCAATAATTACTAATGCACTGCTCTTCCGTCTCGTGGTGACGCGATGAACCAGTAAAGAGAACAACAGTTGACTTTGCAGATTTACATTCGCTCAAGATGAACGCACCTTACTACTAGACGTGTCACGCAACAAGGTGTGAGAAGCATCCTATCAAAAGGAATATGTGACTTGCTACACTCAGTATCAATGGCGACCCTGCGGTGGGCAATTTTGTGCAGTCGCCTCTCGGCCATATGGCTTTTCCTCTTCCAAAAGCCGGACTTTTTTGCATAATTGTGACACCTTTAAAGTGGATCAATTATTAATGTTCTTTTATGTTCTTAACTTTTCTTTTCAGTGGAAAATCAAGAAAAAATGAACATTTTAGCTCCTTGTTGTTTGACTGCTCTTCCAAGGGTTTGGATCCACCGCTGCTCAGTTTAGTTGAATAATTTTCTGGTGGGAAGTTCACAAAAAAAGGCCAAACAAACGCTGTCATTTGACTCCAGCAATTTACAGTGTACCAGTTAGTACATTGAGTTTTGCGAACGTCATGAAAATCAAGCTTTAACGCGTACTTGCAGGCATTGAAAATCAAAGTTAAAACAGCTCAATGCACACAATTCAGAAAGCACCTAGCCTCCTATCATCCACCTCGGACCATTGCAACGCAAAGTCTTTGGTAAGTCTTTTGCCTTTTAGCTTCCCTTACTTAACCTATAGGTTGACAAATCGTGTACGGCTTACCATGTTAACTTGCACAATTGGTCCAGTGACGTCTGTCCTAGCCACTCCAATATGATATACATCGCTTGGAGGCCCTGACAACAGAAGGTTAACACGTGCAGAATCAGGTGACTTAAACTAATATTTCATTACATCTGTAGGAGGTTAGTACCGTAGAGTGCAAAGTTGACTGAGAATTATTTGGTCAAGTACGGCCTAGGGTAACTGGTTACTTGAGTAGATGCAAATTGATAAGTTGTAATACTCGAACAACTTGAGCATCTTTCTGAGGTAAATAAAAACTAGTGGAAACTATATATCTTTCAAGCAAATCTTGCGTCAAATAGGAGCGATGTTCACCCATAGTTTAATTACTTTGTTCTTACAGTGTGATCAGATCCAACTGAAGGACGTAGATTTTCCAAGATAATTTTTGTGTGGATCCAAATTTGTATTAGCTGAGATAAAGTGAACAGTAGTTTAATCTATCTACAGTTCCTTTCATGTTTAAAACTACGAAACACTTACGGCATAATTTTGCTATCCATTGCTCAACACGCTTTAGCAGCATTACATAACCTAGAAAGTTACAGTACGTAAAACAGCCAAGCACCCAACATTACTCAAATGATGGGAAAAAAGAAACAACTGCCACTAGGTTTAAACGCAAATAGAATGATTAAAAAGTCTACAAAAATACTGATATCAAGAAAAGTTGAGCACAACCTTAACCACAGACAATAACTCGCTGCCTGGTAAATGCTTTCGTTCTTGGATAAAGTTGTATTTTGATTTCTTGACCACTTCCCTCTTCATATTTAACTTACATGAAACTATTAGATGCATCACGATTTTGCGAAATTTGTCGCTTTCAGCTAATATAGTCAATTGGTTCTTATTTTGAAGTACTATATAACGTAGTGCAGGACAAGATACTGCCGAAAATCGAATAGTTATTTTATGCAAAATAAATAATGCAAACTTCACCTGTGGCAGATCCTTCGTTGGTAGTTATAACAGGCTTTGGTGTAGTGCTAACAACCGCAGGTGTTTCGGTGGTTGGTTGTCCAGGGGGTGACATTCCTACAGTACCCACGAAATATCCAACCAAACCTGCCATGACTGCCGCAAACACTAAAGCGATTACAGCCATAATGATAAGGAAAAGTTTTGATGATTCCCGAGCGATTTTTGCTTCAAGCGTCATCTGCATTACAAAAGATAGCAATAATAAGTCGAAGCTGCAATCAAACAAACATTTAAATATCAACAGCACAAACCTAGCAAGTTTAAATGTGTTTTGCCATACAACGATGATCAACAAATGTCACCAAAAGGTGTGTAGCTAATCTTGAATTAACCTTGTTGCAAGCGACCAATTTGCAAAGGTGTGGAATTTTAAACTGTTTGACAACTTAATTTCGTTTAAGTAGGATATGGCGTGTTTGCTTCAAACACAATTAACGCCGTCCACACAAAAGCATACATGCTGCACTGCTTTCCGTAGGGGTGAGAAACCAGTACGATGCGTTTGATTCCTAGGGCTCCAACTAGAACTGAATTCAAGGTTTTTGGCAACATCAAAAGCAGAAGCAGCAGTCGTATCCGGATTTCTGGAATCTTTATTCAGTTAATTTACATTTTGCATACGTTTCATTATGGAAAACGTCCTTCATTTTTAAGCTCCAACTCAAAGAGATACGCGAGGAGCATGGAAATTTCGCACGATTTTAAAAGAGTGTACAAGACACCTAACTTGATACTAAAGTGCTGGTGAAGCTATAATCAATTGATAAAAAAGTTACTTGAAAAATTGCAAAATGGAAGCATGAAGGTCATCAGAAGAACTGAAAAGATAGTTAATGAAACTTGCAGTGTATGATTGAAAAAAGCATATCTTTATTTAAAATTTTTTGACAAAACCAAGTTACTTTTACTCTGAAATGGAAGGCTGTGGTATGCGTATAGTATACTTTAAACTAAGAACTAAAGTGGCATATCAAGTGGTTACTTACCTCTCTTAGAGTGACCATTGCAATGAGTTATTCACGACTGTTAAGTACAAAAGACAGCTTGCTGTGTTCTGTTCGTGGATCTCTTCTATACAATTGTGGGGGCGTACAACAACTACTAAAGCCCTCGTTTCTATCATATAAGCAGAGATGACATACAAGATGACTGTACGTTATAACAATCTATATAACTAGTACTCTTAGTCAAATTCCTAGACAATGAAGAATCCCACGTCGCTGATGATATCAAACACCTTTGAGAAAAAGAACATTTGAAGAAATGTACTTTCTTGTTTTTATGAGTAGTTTCACTTTCACAATCAACACTTGCGACAGATTTATGGATGTTTGTACTCTTCAAGTTCCTCCTCGATCTCATTTACTGCATCGGCTTTAAGGTGCTAATAAGCATGTTTTAAAATAGAAAGCTCACTTCATTCCGTGCGGCTACCTGCTATGCAGGTTGCTTAACATCGAAAACTATGTTACGTCATTGCAAAGACAAGATTTATAACAACGTGATATCTAGTTGAATATTGACTAATAGTTTGTCCGATGTGCGTGATAACGAGGTGTTCGGAAAGTTCACACAGTTTCTAGTGCCATGGTAACTAAAGTATTTGAGGGTTAAAATACAGTCTTAAGTTTAAGGATCGGCGTTGTGCGCCAATTTCTATCAGCTATGCATTATACAAACATGTAAACAGGAAGACGTGCCACCAATTTCAGAGAAGAAAATAGGCTTCTGATCTAACTTTCATTTTCGCTTTTCATGATGAAAATTGTGGACGTTTGTAATGCAATTTTGACTTTCCCAGGAGAATTATTAGTCACAAACCGGCAAAATGATTAGTTTCAATCAGTAAATAGTGTAGCAGACACAATATAATTGTCTGTACATGACAATAATAAAAAGAAAAAGCTCAACAAACAAAGACAAGAAAAAACAGCCTAAAGGCTGTGATCAGTCAAGCGTGAAAGCAAATGCTGATGATGAAATGATTAAAACAGGAGAAGCCCTGAACAAATGACGTCATGGAAAAATACTACAAATAGTACAAAAATGATGTCATTAACAATGATGAAGTAATGAACAATTTATAGCTATGATATCATGTCTATTTATAGGAAATATCATGTGATTTCCTGATACGTCCCTTTAATCTGATTGGCTGAAGATGGGTATAAAAGGGCCGATTTTGGCCGTCCAAGGAGTTCGCTTTTTGTGAATTCCTTCTCTGGTCTACGCTACTATTTGTGGTTTAGTCTTTGAAGTAAAACAGAGTGGTGCTAGTATCACCTGAAAGGAATTGTCTTTTCCTGACGGTACCACTCTACCGAAGCTCTGCCTCATGGCCATCTTAGCTCGACGGATGGTCAAGAGTGCTGTTATCTCCCCTCTGGAGTTACCGATGGCAGGACAACAGCTTGAGTCTTCAGACCGAAAATTAAGTCATTTGACTTGTTTTTGGTTGACACTGGTGGCATTGTCCGGGTTGACCCTTGACAGTCGATCCAGTGAGCGGAACTCTGCCTCCGGATTACCTTAGCTCGACGGGTGATTTAGAGTGCCGTTATCTCCCCTCTGGATTTACCGATGGCAGGATAATGGCTTGAGTTCTTTGGATAAAGAACCTTTTTTGTGGCCTTCTCTTTATCCGTTGTAAATGGTATTGTCCATGTAGACCTCTGCCATTTAAGCCAGTTCTGTCTAAGACAACGTGTTTTGTCTCTAGGTGACAAATTGGTAACACTAGAAAAAGGCGAGTCCCTGTCAATTTGTATAACAAAATGTTAAGGGTATTTCTGCCATTTAACTTTTATTGAAAATAACCCAATTCGATTATGCATATATTGATTCATGTTCAGAGTAAACAACTTGCGTTTAGTGAGAGATAAAAAACGTGCTAAAGTTCTCCGGAAACAGTATTTAAAACTTCTTCTCTGAATTTGCTAAGAGTACTGTCACGATCGAAATGGGCAGTGTACATTCAGGCTCACTTTCTGAAATGTTAGCTCTAATAAACAGGTTTCAAGTTAATCATGAAACTTGATGATTGTCAGGTTATTCTTGCCCTAAAATTGATTGTGTTTGTGATTCTGATTCGAGAGAGAGTTCGAATGGCTTCATGTTATACATAACGTGGTAAGTCATTCTAGTTTCTTTTATGTGCATATCGTGCAATAAATGTAATCAGAAATAAATAGGTTTCATGAAAGATCATGGTTGTGATTTATTAGTTGATCAGAAATCAGAGGAAGAAAAAGCGAATTTAGATTCGTGAACACCTTCCTTGATATGTCTGAGATTCGAACCCATGCAGTGTCATGGCGGACATATCTAAATAGTAAGATTGCTGAGTTAATTTAAACTTAGTAAAAAGAACTTACAATAGTAGTAGATTCATTATGTTTCTACGGAAATCTATGACTTGATAACTTTAACCGAAGTAGTTGAAAAAGAACTTTAACACCACGTCTGTCAGTTCCATTAGAATTTTCTTTAAAATCTAATATAACTTGGCTTGGTGCCCATATTGCTCCCTAGTCGGAAATTTCACACGCACCATTATGCAGTGGTGCGAAGTGATGAGCACTTATTTTGAAAAGAAAAAGCCGTAATTCTGGTTGTGTTGGAGGTTTTTATCATCAAGAGAATCATGGAAGACTCTCCAAACAAGATTGTGACACTAATGGGTTCAGCTTTTAGGTTTGCCTTCCACAGCTTAATCCTTCCATTTCTAATTTTCAGTAGAAATTGCTAAATGTAGCGCTGATTTAGTCATTCAGATTTCAAGTACTTACGAAATGAAATAAAATATGTAGCTCCATCGTGTGGTGATGTGCTAAAGTTAACTCTCACTCTTGAAACGTAAATTACGGAACACGCCATCACGCGTTTATATTTGGTCAGACGTCAGAACATCGGCAAACATTAAGACAACTGTGGGTTGGACCAGGTTTGTAAACTGGTACGGCAGCCAGGTTCCTCCCTCAACATTAAGTATAATTTCATCACATGCAGGGAAGTAAGTCAAGTACTCAATTTACAAAAACCTGATTGCAAGCGCAACTATCAAGTGAACAGAAACAGATATACGAAGTTTTTCGCCAATTGAAAATCTTTTAGCTGTCAGTACATTTTTGGTATGCTAGTGAACAGAGTTGAATTGAATTTTTATGCCTGCAATTCTTGCAGTATATTTCAATACATTAACTTTGCCCCGAGAGTGCAAAGTTTATAGCACTTTGGTTAAGACGCACGATTGAAAAATTCTTATCCCATCGGTATGCGCAGCGTCTTTGCAACCAAAAAGCAAATTTCGCTGAACTGACAGCCTGCCAAACGTGTGTTTGAAAATGTTTGAAAAGCAACTTGCTGTCGAAAAATTGAAACACGGCAACTACAAGCTTGATTCAAATTAAATCCAGTGGTTGAATAACAGATTTTCAAGAACTGATACAACAAAATAATTTCAGCTGAAACTGCGTGATGTCGTCCTAGAAATTGGGAAATTTTTTGAAGTTGCCGTATTGCTCTTGTGGGATCCCCCTGCTCCATTTAGTTTCCATAGCGCTAGACCAAAACTGCATTTGTACTGACTACTGTGCATTCGGTGATAAATTTGCATTCGTTATTCCACGGAATTTCCGAAAAATTTGCAGAACGTTTTTCTGTAAAAACCAAGGTCAAACTTTTAAACACCTATCCGGCTCCGCAAAAAAGTTTTCAAAATCCTTGTTCTTGTTACATTGGTGATAGAAAATTAATTAGAGCCCCAAGCGCAGTACGTAGATAAACCTTTTCAGGAAGCGTTTGCGGTGGTATTGACGCAACTTTCATTTTGTTACAGTATAGGCATTCGGACGAAAACGTAAACATGAAAAAATGTGTCTGTACTACAGAAAGGACTTATTTTAGAAAAAACTTGAACCAAACATTGATCACAGAAGCGTGAAGTACCATTGTTTTCAAAAATTGATAGGCTCCTTGGAGAAAATCTTTTCCTGTAAACGTCACCATTTACTTTTAACCCAACGTCTATTTAAGAATTTATTTTTCATCAAACAACAATCCCTGCAACAGCTATGTATTAATACAAACCCGTTACACGGTTTACACATTCTCCTTGTCATGTTGAGAAGGGAGAAAAATAAAAATAACTTTGATTTTATTGCTTTGCCACTTTTTCCCCAATTAAAAAACTTCGGGTAGTTTTTCATTACTAATGTCACTGCAGATTTATTACAATAATGTTCAGTTTTTACACGATGGGGTAGAAGCTACTAATTACTATTAGTTGAATAAAATCACAAGATTTTCATACATTAACAATATTACGACTTAAACACGATTTGCAAGTTTTAGTAACTTGAAATGGTTCAAGTTTTGCTACCCAGCAGCTATCTGCTGGCATTATCTTTAATGGAAACAAAAACCTAAAGTGAGGTTACTGAAGCCTTCCCCATTATGCGGCACTTGAGACTAGAGAAATGAGGGAGGCCAGAGGAAGTTCCCCCTGATCGGTTTAAAAGTCTTTTTGTTCTGAGGATTGTCTTCGGCTTCGCAACGTTTGTCCTGAGGACGGCCTTTGCAACAAACAAGTAAACAGAACCATCGCCAGAAAGTCGTGAAAAGGGAAGCTTTACGTTTGTGCAGGAGTCTTGACATTTATATTTGACAAAAATTCCACTGATCTATAGTGTTTCATATTTCAATTTGGAGGGGCTTGGAGCTTTGTTTGGGGGGACTAAGCCCACCCGTGGCGACGGGACTTTAAGTAAATAAATGAAAAACACCAGCTACTGTTTCGAGTTTTGTCTGGGACGGTGCTAAATGTTGTTTTATTCCCATTACTACAATTTTACTATGTACACGAGCATCGAATTTACTTGATTTTTCCAAAACGATGACAACTGCTTGAAACATAAAATTTCATTACACACGCTTCACAACCCCTGCCAAGGTGTTTGCATGACCTTCGGGAACACGTCACGTCCGCTCATTCTGCACCACACGGCCACTTCTGTATAGAATAGAACGTTGCAACGGTGGCGCCCACCTGCGTACCGTTCTTCCAGTCTTGTGTATATGACCCGGCTTGGGATAGAAACCAGTTCACCTACGAATCATGCGTTTGCTCAACCACTGCAACACTCAACCTGCTTGCACAAAATTTGCAGGTCAAGAACACAAATACNTGTTTTTGCGCTAACGACTCAGCGGTCATCAATACAGAGTTTTCGAAAGTTTAATTTATCATAAGTCGGTGCAACAGTGTCGTGCTCGGAGGCGTTCACCACAAACAAGTTTATTCTTGAGGCACGCATGCGCAAGGCAACTGACGCTCATTGGCGCAACGTGTTAACAGTAAACTGGTGACTGATGGCGCATGCGGGCAATCACACTGCGAAGCACAGGCACTAATTGGTAGGCATGCACGGTGACTGCTTGCCACTACAAGGAGCAGGACCTGGTTGTTCTACGACACATTGCAAGCTCCGAGATCAGCGCGGTCATAACCGACGAACACGCTGTTACGCGCCGCGTCTGCACGCGTTATTCCAATCACTACCGCACCAGAAAAATTTTGTAAAAATACGCACAGTATTTTACGAATCGTGCAGACAAAATTCGCTGATTAGGACAAAAACAGGCCTGAAACTGCTGTATGCAACCCAAACATTTAAAATCGTGAAGCACACTTTTGTTGTCACGCTGAACCGTGATAATACTGGATGCTTTAATCAGTTTTGCCATCTTTCCAGAGTAAATTTTCGGTAGTGAAAGAACACGATTGTAAGGGGAGAAGTGCACAACCTCGCCTAAACCTTAAGCACGAAACTCGAGAGGAGTTCAAAGAGAGAACATCTGTTCAACGTTTTGCGTTCCGAGTTGCTTCGCAACACTGAGGTATTGTTCAAAGTTTATTGAGAACATCAAAAAAATTGCACTCGCGAACCATTGCAAATACTGTTTGCACGCGCACTCAACAATTCACACAGGGGTATATTCAAGACAACCGAAGGGCCGTAACATGGTTGCGATTGGGACTTTCCAAATTTCAATCATAAGAAAACATGGATAGAACGACTTGAAATTGCCAAAGCTTGCTTGCAACAATACACACTGGTAGATCCCTTACGACACCTTAAAAAACTCAATTTTTTGCATCCTTTACGCGTTGTTTTGAATAACTGTGAACAAAAGCGCAGGTAATTGTGAGAAAGCGGTCTGAGCGAAAAACGGAAAAATAATAGCGAATTATCACAGTAAAGTTAAAGGCACGCGTCATACCGTGCATTTAGTGCGCCTGCCCGAAACGAATCTGCGACAAAAAATCGGTTAAACGCTGATCACGAAGCTTCATTATAGACCCATTCATTTACTATTTGAAACTGTGAGGAATAGCCCTCAAAAGGAAAACGGAGACCACCTTCCGTAACGTGGTCAGCGTAATACGCGATGCGAAATGTTCCGCTTGGCTGATGCTCCGGAACAATCCACATGATGGTCACATGACTTTCTACAGTACTTTCGAAAGAATGGACTTCTTCCCTTTCGAGAGTGAATACACCTGCGGATTCAGGTTTGGAGAGCAGAACCCTGGAAATAGAAAGCAAGCAGTTTGATGTGTATCGCACTCCGAAGAACCCTGAGACAACTGCATATGCAGCACCACTGCAGGATTTTAGGAAAAGACAAGCGTGTAAAACACTGGTCAGCAAAGTGTAGATGTGACATCCAGAGGTCCTTGTTGATTTCATTATTTGACTTACACGGCACTTTGCAAATAAAACTACATGTTAAAATCAAAGAGTTACTTATGCAGAAAAATGGTTTCGCTCATCGCAGGTATCGAAATTCAAAACATGCAAAAAACTTTCTTATGTTTCATGCTCTTGTTTGTGGTTTCACTCAAGTGCTTCGTTCAAATAAATAACGGAGCTAACATCGGCTATAGCAGTGGTTTTCAACCTTTTTTGTACCGCGATCACTTACTGCATACGTGTCAAACTGGTGTCCCCCGGGCCAAACGTGGCCCGCGAAGCTTCGTTTTAAGCCTCAGAGTGCTTTTTTGAAACTGTAGTGGTTTATACTTGTTTACAAAGGCGAACGACGTTCTTTGCCATGTTATAACTTTATCATTTTAGTCATCTTGCTGACANAACGTCTCCCTTTAAAAAAGTTATTCAGTTTTCAGGCTCCTTTCACTGCAACATAACCATTATTACGTCACAGAGACGCTGTTTAAGCAGCGTAGCGTAGATGATTGTGGTTAATTCTGTTAAAACTGGCCCTTTGAGGACAACCGTAAAGTTAAAACTGGCCCTCTGAGGACAACCTTAATGCTGATACGGCCCTCACTAAAAATGAGTTTGACACCTCTGCCTTATGGCAACCCACTATAACCCAACGACCCCATCTAATACTCAAATATAGCAAATGCAATAAAGCTGTGTACAAAAATTATCTACTCGCGACCCCTCGAAAAATCGTTCACGACCCCAGGTTGAAAACCAGTGAGCCACTGCAGTAGAACATGATTAGCGTTAACACTTTTGGACGACGCGCATCAAATTCCCACTCAACGCATGTATCAGCTACCGGCAAGATGCAATGCAAAACCACAACTCTTTTTGCGAGGATATTTGACTCTGACAGAAATAGGGCAGTGACAAAAACAGCACAGCTACACCACTTCCTCTTATCCGAAAGGTCAACCCTTTAAGGCACGGGCGGGGATCCTATTTACTATCACGGGCTGCACAAATTGTGCGTTATCGCTGGCGGTCCGCAAAAGTAATTAGCTTTATCCTAAAATTCTACCTTTATCCAACTATGAGGAAGAGTGATTTCCCTTGGCTTACTATCTAAGTACCTGCTTACCAGGGAGCCTCGTTTTGACGCGATGTTTTACTCTAACTTAGCTTACGAAAATCCTGATGCGGACCATATGCAATGTTCATGCGGGCCGCAGGTTCCCCACCCCTGCTTTAAGGCCTGCGCAAGCCACAATTGTGGCAAGTACATGGTAAGTCGCAACTCGCCAGCAGATAGAGCTAGCGGGCTGCTCAAACCAGAGTTGTAAACGGGCCTCATTTTAAAGCCCGAACCCGGACCGAGCCCGACATTATTTTTGAAGCCCGATTTAGGCCCGAAAGCCATATTTACCGAGTGAGCTAATATGCGCAACTGGGGGCTATCAAAAATGTAATGTACGGGCATAGCTGCAAGTAGACGGTTTTATCACACCCAAAATAGTAACCACCTTGACCAAAACATTGACTTAAACAAGCACAAACATAGGTTGTTAGTTAAAGATAATACTTCGGAATGTAATGCTTCAAGAAAAAAAGAAACTACCCCGAAAATACACGGTGACGCTATAGACATAAAAGAAAATATCCAGCATAGCGCTAAAGGCATGAAAATCCGGTTTGTAGGCCACCGTTTAGTAAAACAAGACAAGAATCGTGTGATTGATCTTTTTGAAGCAACGCCATCGCGTGCTATTTTCCTCATCGCTGTCGCCTTCTCAAAAAGAGTGCAAGACTAATCCGAGCAGACAACAAAAGAACGCAGCTGTGTCTGCAAATAGAATTAGCTGAAGAAAATTACAATCACTTAAATTGCAGAAGTCACCCAGGTAAGCACAACAAATCTATCTCACGAAAGAAAAAACCGTTACTCTGAATGTTATAACAAAGTTTTGGGTGAAGGCCCGAAACGTTTTGACAATCTTAAGCCCGCACCCGGCCCGACCGGAAAAGCTCGGCCCGACTTACCACTTTGGTTTAAACCCTCTAAAGATGCGGAAAGTCTTCTAGATTCGATTTTTAAAAATGATGCATGCCCAAAATATTCAAAATCATGAAGTCAAGCACAATTTCATTGTTACGCTGAAATGTAAAAACGCTGGATGCTTTTGATCATTCAAGAACCGAAAAGCCATTTTTGTGGCATAACTTTGTCCAGTCATAGCTTGCCGACCGACAGAGCTAGAGAGCTGTTCAAATCTTCTACAAGAATCAGAATATCTCTTAGGTTCGATTTAAAAAAATTGGGGCACTTTTGTGGTTGAACTTTTTTGAGTGACGTCACAACTGGGCTAGGTCAAGGGTATTTTCGATGACGCCATCGAGGCCTTAGAAAAAATTTTATGTGACAATTTCCTTGTTTTTCCTTATAAACTAGGCGAAAATCCGCATCTTAAGAGCCCTTGATTGGCCATTTATCGCTAGGGTTTGGCAAGTCATGGCCTGAAAACAACAAATTAAATAATTGATCGACTGGGGAATCTTCTACCTGTTTTAGATGCGAGCTGGTGTGTTTTCAACCAATTGAAACACCTATTTATTTGCGCACCCATGCACCGTGTCGAACAAAGCACAGCAGAAGTAAGTAAAAGGTCAGCATCTCTGAGATTAAGTGAAATGCAACTTCATCTGCTGAACGTCAGCACTGTGCAGAGTTTCATCACTCAAGCCACGTTGTTTTGTCTTGCAGTTGGAAATTAATCAGAAGGCTGTTTTAGAATGCTGAAAGCGCACTGAAATAATGCTGTGTTCATATACTAATGTTATCATGCCGCCTGAAGAATATATTGGAACGAACTATTAGCTGCAGCAAGGTTTACCATGCACAAGAATGTTTGCCGTTTCAGTTCAATTCAACCTCGAATAATTGCGACCTTGATAAAGTTCTAATCACCTCTGAGCGATATTTGAGAGCAAATATTAGGTTAGGGCAGTAGTTGCTCGTGATAAAACCGCGGCAGTGCAATTAGATTTTGGCACATTAGGAGTGGCTTAGCGTTGTTAGTGCGAGAGTGCTTCACAAAACAGATGAAAGTAGTTTGTGCGGAATATGTTTTTGGTCTGAGTCAACTGTTTGTAGTTTGGACCAGTTTATAAAAGAACAAGATTACAGACCTGGTTATACAAAAACCTTTATAGCACTTTTTCTTACATACGTCACTCCATAAAGTTCAGAAGACAACAGATACCGGACATTGCGTCGGATAATACCAATCTTTGCGATACCCAGGTCGAACCAACAGACAGCACCGTGCTACACGGTAACGTGGTTCACAGGTTGAGCTCTCTCGTTCACCAAACCATATTTCAATACATTTGGGTCCGTGTCTAACAACATACTGCAAGAACCCGGCAACTTTGAAGGATACAACGGCGTAGAAATCGCGAAGTCGCGTTGTTTTCAAAATATCCAGAAGCTGCAAAGCTGGTTTTCAGTTAAGACCGGCAAGCTTCACGTAACAATGTTGTTTACAGGCTTACATGCTCTAACGGTGCTTCCTACGTCGTTCCCCGAACGTCTAAGACTTAGACGTTCGTAGACTCTAAGTTATGACTTTTAGTTCGTTACTTTTATTATTACTTGGCAAGAATTTCTCGCGTGAAATGCGTTTATCGCAAGACTTTGCAAAACTACGGCCTGTTGAGGAAAACCCCCGTAAGCAGCGGCTTGCTCATCGTCAGTGGCACTATGGCCCTGGTGTTACCCGGAACAAGAATTGATAATTCTATTTCAGGTAATTTCACGCTGTAGATAAATAGAAATCACAGAAATAAATAACAGATTAGCCCAAGCGAAGAACCCACGTACTTATTTCTTCTTTTCGCTGCTACGGTGTCGGCCATGGACTCGCGAATTATGGTCCGGATATCTACATTTCCTTCCTCAGCCACCTGCAGCGCTTTCTCGTAATCGAAGCGAACGCCCATGATTTTTGCGACAGCATCAAGAACGGCAGTGATCACGTTGGCATCTTTTGTGGACCGTCTTGCGTTGGCATCCACCCAGGAAAACCTGGTTTCCCAGTCCGCGTCCACGAAGACGGTTTCCCAAGTGCCGTTTACCAGCTCTTGCACGGCTAGATACGTTGAATCGATCTGTTGAACGGGAAAGCTTTCGGTTGGTTCGCATTTCCACATGAAATGGTGAAAAAACAGCTTCAGAAACACTCGGCCCTGCCACAATAATTTACGAAGTCGAGACGTGCATCACCGCAAGGTCAGATTCTCGTTCGTGATCGTTCTGAGCGCGGTCTACAACTTATGTAACAGCGAAAACAAACCACGACAATTTCTCCTTTATATGTGTTTGATTCACAAACGAAACTCGCAACAGAGCTGTTCGCTCTGATCATAAGCCAACTAAAATGTCGGAAATGTTCGCTTATTGGAATAAAAAAACATACAGTTTGTTGCTTGTAGCAAGCCGTAGTCTAAACTGTTTTCATTTTGCACGTAATTTCCATGTAAAAGTATTTTGCACTTGTCAAAAAGCGACTCAAACAGTGGTGCATAAACACATGTACGTCGCACAAGGCGGTGCTTAATTTCTTGGCCCAACAAACAACGTTTCCTTGCAATCACTACTATGGTAAAAAATCAGGTAAAAGCTTTCAAACAAATTCGCTGCAAGTTTTTCACCGATCGGCAAATTTCTTAAAAACCTTCATGTTGTGCCTCGGGTTCGCTCCGTAGAACGTCACAGAAACGTTGCTTCCGGGCCCGTAGCTTTTGCTGACGTCACGAATAACATCACCGAAGCTTTTTCCGGTTGGAACTCTGTCAGGACTCGGTGGGGGCAACAATTCGATCTGTTGGTCCAGAATATTCNCAGGTTGTGGTCCAGGTTCAACTTTGTCTGATAAATACATATATTCACGTTTGCATTTTTCAACACTGTTGCCGCGTGCGGGNGAGAACATGTATTTTTGGAAGCTTTCACCGGAATGGTGNCAATCATGAAAGAAGCATAGACCAAAACAAATGAACTGCTATAGTTTTCCGAATATGGCAGAAATTCAAAAGCGTGTTCANTCACCAGCAACAATACAACGAGGAACGAAACAGTATTGGGCACCGTTCGTAAAAAAATACATCGAACACATTAACACAAAAAAACTGCTAAATCAGACGAATTTAACTAATTCATAACGATTTAGCCAAGTCGGAACATATTTAGCTCCATTTCATTCAACTTAGCAGTTAAACCGTTTAAGTCCCACGCCGGCCACTTTTTGACTAAGCTTTGCAACGCCATAACTCGCCAGCCGATTGAGCCAGAGAGCTGTTCAAACCATCTACGGCTTCGGCAAGTCTTCTAGTTGAGATTGAAGAAAATTTTTTTCGTTTTAGGTTTGGGGTTCTCTGTGGGTGACGTCACAAGTGTTTTGCGTTTTTGGCCAACTTTACCTGACCCTGGGCTTCAAAAAAAAATTTCAATCTCAAAAAAAAATTTTCAATTAACCCAGAAATGCTTCAAAAAAAAAAAAAATTCAAAAAAATTTTTAGTCGAACCAGAAATGCTACAAGTTCATCAACATTAATGAATTTTGTGGCTCAAAGTTTAATTGGATTCTAGGCTATAATACAGTCTTTACAGGGTTGATTAACTTTGTAGCATTTCTGGTTCAAAAGTTATGGCAACATAAACGAATCTTTATTAGGGAAATCCCCCAAGTATTTGTAAACATTTTGTTTTTTTTTGGCCATACTTTTGAAACCAGAAATGCTGGTAGGTCGATCAAGGGCTCTAAAGACTCGTATTACAGCCTAAAATCCAATAAAAATTTGAACCACAAAATCGGTTCATTGGATCGACTGATGACGTCATCGAACTGACCGCAAACATACCCAACTCATGACGTCATCAACCAAAAACCCCAAGCCCAAAACTTATAATTTTTTTCATGCTTAACTACAAGACTTTACGAGTCTTTAGAGGATTAACTCTCTAGCTCAATCTGCTGTCGAGTTATCGCTGGCCAATGTATGGCCAGAGAGGTCTAATCATACCTTTTGTGAAACTTTGATTGTTGTCAATAATGGGGTTTTGAGCCATAATTTTGGCTCCAGATATGCTAGAAAGTCAATCAAAGACTGCCTAGTTTCCAAAAACAACTTGAGCCAAAACAATGGCTCGTTGGGTTGGCGCCCAGGGCCAGGTAAACTTAGCCATAAAGGGAAAACATGCCACCCATATGACCTTACCCCTACAAAATCCCAAACTCGAAACAAACAAATGTTTTAAAAGTCTGAACTAGAAAATTTGCTGAATCCGTAGGGGATTTGAACAGCTCTATAGCTCAACAGGCTGGCGAGGTATGGCGTTGCAAAGCTTTGCTCAAAAAGATGGCCGCCGTGGGACTTACGGTTAAAGTGTGTTGGCCCTGANTGTCTGTTGTTTACCGTGCCAGCAATTTTGACAACAGCTAGGCTCGTTGTTGAAAGCAGGTTGTTTTCAGGTCTTCATTAGTACTTTTCTTACTGTAATATTCGAGTGTGTTTCCAATCTTCCAGTCCTGCCTGTAGCAGCAATCCGGATAAACATTTGGATTGAATTTGAAAAAACCGGGATTTTTGCAATATATTGCAAATACTTTTACAGTGCTCCACTGAAGCATGTTTTTGATGTAGCCTATGTTGCGTTTACCTGTGTGTATTTCTCCTTTAGGTCCACACTTCGGATTTTTTGCAAAGTCCACATGGGGCACAAGCAACATACTATACATTAGACAATGGAGAACACTTTAAACCAGTAGGCTTAAACAGTTTTTTAACCTTTTAGTTTGACCTTGGTTACCGTTTAAGACATTTTGAGAGACCACAACTACTTTATCTGAAAACCGAGATGGTCGTTGAAACGAGGTTTTGCTGTATTTTGGCGGTGGTTATGCAGTGAGGTTTTTCTGAATTTTGAGAGACCACTGGACAAATTTGAGAGGCTGTTTCGGTCCCTCACAATGCCTTGAAAAACTGGGCCTGTCCTAACCAATAACCGTGTTTGGCAAAAGCAATGACAAATCTGAAACTTTGCGTACAAATCTGCGCCAAAACCAGCATCGTAACTTTGCTGCCATCCATCGTCTACGCAAATTTATCTTACAACGAAAATACTTATGCAGTTGCAGACATGAAAACACCCTGCTTTCAACGACGAGCCTAGCTGTTGTCAGAATTGCAGGCACAGTACACAAGTGGCAGTCAGAGCCGACACTCTTGACTGCTATAGTTGAATGGAGTGGAACTAAATCTATTCCGATTTAGCTAATTACTCAATCTCTTTCGATTTAGCTAATTACCTCAATCTCTTCGATTTAGCTAATTACCTCAATCTCTTTCGATTTAGCTAAATTTGTTTCGATTTAACATAATCTGTCCGATTAGCAGTTTTTTGTGCTAAATGTGTCCGATATAATTTGTTACAGAACGACGCCCCATAGAATACATGTCCTTCGTTTTTTACTGCGATGACCTTGACACTGCATTCCTGTGGAATGGATCACGGTGTCAGTGTATAACGTGGGAAACAATGCTGAGATCTACGGTGTTTCTTACTGAAGGAACAGCTTACCATGAGTGCCTTGAACCAACGGCTGAACCAGTTCCTGGTATTTTTGATAGTAGGCGGTGAATGTGTTGGGGCCAAAGATAGTAGACGCTCCTTCGTAGCGCTGAGCTGTGTATTCCTCAGGAGTGGTGATGTAGTGAGTATAGACATTGGAGAGGCCAGCAAGTACGACCTTCAAGAAAACATTGTTTCAGTATTGTGATGTCAACGATAGAAGGCAGTAATCATCCACATTACACAAAAACAAGTAGGGTTGACTGAATGCGGCCATGTCCAACCGAAATGTATTGCTGGGCCAGAAATTACGTCACTATCTTTACGAGGACATCACATTAAATGACTCACTTTCATTTTAGCAAACTAATGCTTAGTTTAAGCTACTGAAATCATTCGAATACTAACTGGAATGATAACGACTGTATGTTACTTTTAATCACTCCCAAACTAATGCCATAGGCACGTTAAGTACTAATGGACCAACATGTTTAATTAGAAATCAATTTAGAGTGCAGAGGAACACATAAGTAGAAACTAAAAAACTAGAAATCAGTTTTGCACTGAGGTGTCAGTGGACACGTGGATATCTGCCAGTGGGTAGTACATGATAAACAGGCACTGAAGACAATTGCTTCGAAAATGTCGAATATAAGATAATGAAAATAAAGACAGGTTTGCCATTGTATTGTAAATGTACATCAGCGAAAAGCTTACTGGGCCGCTTGTGGGCCGCGGTTTGGACATAGCTGACTTAAAGTTAGGGCGACTAGTGAAACAGCAAAGTAGTGCAGGTAATGAAATTAAAACCAGTGCAACGTGTTCACGTCAAACAGGGAGAACATTTTTCATTAGGTTCATGTTTTAGTTTTCGCGCACCTTTGGGTTCGACAGACCAGACTGCTGAGCTTGTTTTTTGACAGCGTCTTTGATTCTTCGGCCAGCCATTGTTGTGAACTCTCCAGGAACGGCGAGTATAATAAGTTGACCGATTTTAAGCATCTGTACGTCAATGATAGTTGGGTGCCAGGCATACGGACGGTCCATGTCTGTGAAAAATACAAATTATAATTTCTTAATTAATGAAGTAAAAATGAGCTTTCAGCTTATTTATTACATTCAGCTGAAGCTAATGACGGCGCACTTGCACAATGAGGTATCTGGTATCTAAGAAAACCGCGAATATTAGTCATAAAATCATAACCACAAGTGAATAGAAACCTAAGAGACAAAACGACCTTAATACTACTCGACCAAAAAATGAAACCACGAATAGCAACTTTAAAAAAGAAACCAAATCCAATACAAATTTAAACCGACTCGATACCGAGGGGTGTTGTGATTGCAATTGTATAAAACTTACAACCAGTCGGGAGCAAAACTGGTTTCGGTTTGTGGCATTCGTAATAATCGTCAGGTGGTGCTTCAGTGCATACAACCGGAACTACGATGTCATTACGCACGGTATCCCATAGCAGCGTGCCCTCGGTCATGCTCTGCACGAAGTCGAACGCTCCGGCTCCATCAGTTGTGCCGGCGGCAAAGCTGAGCGAGAAACGTACATTCAGCAACAAACTGCTGGATCCAACTGTCATGTTCAAGTTTAACTACCGTCCTGAGTCAAACGGTTTGTCGCGTATTTGAGACGCTGGGAGAGCGCCAGGTCCAGGCCTATCAGTCCTGCGTGTGCAAGCACTGATAACTCTGTACATAAAATTGAGGACGGAATCTAAACGCGTAAAGGGAAATGGGCAACATCACTTTGCAAAATTATATTTTTGGAAATTGTACACTGAACTAGGGGCCCAGCAGTCCAGATACATGCCACAAAGCCAACTAGCCAACTTGAGGTAGTGGTAATATTTTACGCTTTGGCTTTCATCTAAAGGAAGAGCATAACCTCAGCGGTGCTTTGGCGAACTGGCGCCATAAAGGCCCATTAACGTGGGTACTTGAAGCCGCATTGACATGCACCGACTAACTTGAAAATTAAACCAGAAAAATACAGATTATACTTGAATAAACGTGAAGTCAGGAGACGGTAAAGCTTAAGTTTAAAATCGCATTACTCAAATCTGCTCTACAATTAAAAGTAAAGACGCCTGCAGGGTTTGTTTACATTTCGTTTAAAAGTCCTGTTACGCACACCCAGCTGCACGTAACTGTTGCAGTGGCGCCACTATATATCTGGATGTACATACAAGTTTTTGAGATGGCATACAATCGATATGCTATTGAGTGTTGTAGCTTGGAAAAATTTCAACCGTTTAAAACTCTTTTTCGAATTTCTTTTGCTCCAAATAATGGAAAATAAAATGTATCATGCATTTTTTCTCTGCGACTAAGAAAGCGCAAGTCCCATTCCCATGTATAAATTTCTGCGCAAAAACGGATGATAACCACTTGTCTGAAGTTGAACCTTATGGCTTAGCAAGGTTGATAAAAGTTTTTGTTCTAACGCGGATGTTAAAGTGAATCGCAATTTACCGGAGAAATCCAGAGAAATTACAACAGAACAGGGATTTTGATGAACAAATGAAAAATAAAACCACAGTGATTTTTATCAACCTGTAACCCATTCCAGGCTTGCACGTGCTGACAGTCGTTCCGTCATCCATTTTAACTTGTGCTTTTGACATGTCAACATACTGGTGCACCCAGCTTACTGTGCCATCTAGAAGCTCATTATTTCTGAAACAAACGACAGAACTGAAAAGAACAACGTACGGAAGCAAAACGTTTGAACACATCAATTGATTTAACTAAAGCAGGGGTTCCCAACCTTTTTCTTACCATGTACTCCTACAGCATTTCAATAGATAAGGATGTACCCCTGCAGAATTTTGACAGATGAACATGTACCCCTAAAACTCCTTATGACAAAATATTTTCTCATGATTTTTCACAGATATATTTAACAATATACATATACTGACT
>JGI24021J15306_10000466_pt1 | contig 30717 bp, 16 predicted proteins | sample Ectturendosymbi1_FD_15306 | JGI IMG/M metagenome (IMG submission 15306) | reverse complement strand
TGAATAATGTGTGGTTGTAATTTGAAATAAATAGCTTTTTAATCAAAGTCACAATTGAAATTTTCATGGGTACACATCTTTTTGGGTCACCCTGTACATGGGGGTTTCATCATTGTGAATGAACAGCTTTTCCACACCAAATGTAAATGTCCATTTACGCAGGGCATGGCGTCAAAGTCTGACAAATATGGGTAGAAGTATTGGTTAGCTGTGGACCAAGAAAGCAAGTATTTGGTAAATGGGTTTCAGTACGGTGGTAGAGTCGAGACTCCTCTAGGGATAAACGCGTCTCCGACCAAGTCGTCATGCTGTTGATGAAGCCGTACCTTAACAAAGGGAGGAACGTGACAACCGACAATTATTTCACCTCAATGAATTGACCACAAAGTTGCAAAAAAACAAAACCAGCTTACTGCGAACAATGAACAAAATCCGGAAGGAAGTAACTGCAGTGGTAAAGCATATTAAAGAGCCACTTTATAAATCTGGTGGTGCAACGATGACTGTTTATCAAGGTAAGGCCAAGCAAATTGTGGTTCTTCTCAGCATCCTTCACCCAAGCATCACCGTTTTCGATAATGCCAAGAATATCCCGGAAAGTGTCAAAGCTTACATTGAGAAAAAATATGGTGTTGATATTGTCAATCAAAGGACAGGGAAATACATGGCTAGAACTTCCGCCATGAGATGGCCATGGCCTATACATTCGTCCCATAACACACTGCGGTTATAAATGCATGGATAATTTACAAGGAGGTCACAAAGAATAACATACGCAGAAGCGTTTTTCTTCTGCAGTTGGCTGAGGAGCTATCTGAGCCTCATAGACAAGAAGGGCAAAACTAAGAAAAAAACAGTTGCAAGAAGAAACACTCGGCAAAGGGCATGGTAAAATGACGAAATAATGCCAAATGAAAACCGAGTAAGAAGAAAGCGAATGTACGAAGAATTTCTAAGTGGGCACCTACCTTCAGTGTAGCAGGTCATTGTGCGGAAAGTGCACTACTAAAACACGACGTCTGTGCGTGAAATGCAGTTCCCTGCAATAACAAATGTCCATTTCCGGCAGTTTGTTTTTCTCGTATTCTTGTTTTGTTGTTATTTTAGCTTTGTGCAATTAAATTAGTTTTAAAAAAATACTTCTAACTGTGCTGTCTGACAAAGCTGTTCCATAGCCGTAGACACAGTGCTGTTACACAAGAAACGGCAGGGAGTCAAAATGACTCCTTCGGGCATTCTAGGTGAATCAAAATTCCGGGCACTCTAGTGTTAAACGAAACAAAAGTACTGTTGAAACAAAACCACTGTTGCATCACAGGGCGTTCTCTCGCAAATATAGTTATTCGTCGCCGAGGTAAAGACTCGACTAGCTAGTATAGTAGCAGTCTAGCACGTCACGTAGTTGACTGAACAGTCTCAGGAAGTGTGAATCAAGCGGGGCAATTTTTGAAGCATGAGTGAACAGCAACCCTGTGAGAAAGTTAAAACTATTGACAGTTATTTATCGCATGCCCCACGCTTAGGTTAAATCACAACACCGTTGATTCCCAGGCCCTAGATTAGAGCCGTTAAACTTTAAACAAAACGAATCTGAGATAACACTTACAGATCATTAGAGCAGGAGCACCGAGCAGCCACAAAAAATGTAGTAGCACAGAGGCAGAAATCACGAATGCATTGAACGTAAAAAATTGCGGAAGTATAAGTAGTAACAATGGAATTTATGATCGTTTCGAACACCCATCAACCACAAAGAAGGTCGTTTCTGAGGATTGTTGGTATGGATTCACATTGCAAACGTTTTCAGTACGAGTGGTCTAAAGAGGGATTGGCTAGAATGGGATGATAGTAAGGAATCCGCCATTTGTCATCCTTGCAGAATGGCCTGCATTTTGAAATTTGTTAACTCGTGAAAAGCAGAAGCGATTTCGTCGTCCTCAAACGTCGAAAAACAACACTTAAGCTCTTTGCAAACACGAGTCATCAACACTACACAGGGACAATGTACGCGCCTGGTGGAATTACAGCAAACAACAGTCAGTCGCAGTGCAGCTGAAGACTCAGGATGAAGCTAAACAACAATGTGCTCAAAAGAGTTTGTTTAAATAGATTTCCACTTCACAATTCTGGCAAACGAAGAGTTGCCTCATCGGGGCTACAAAGACCATTAAGGTAATCTAAAAGAGATGTTTTATAATTCAAAGGATATAGCTAAGTGGTTACAAAGAAAAACAATTGGACCTCGCACGACATCCAAAATGAAATTATTGAAATTATGTTTTGAGACTTAATGTGCACGACGTGATATCAAGCAAGTATTTTTCCCTTATTGTCGACGAGGCTACGGATTCCAGGTTTAAAGATCAAGTGAGTATATGTTTAAGACATGTAAATATCAAAACTCTGGGTGTTCATAAAGATTTGGTCGGTCTTTATGAAACACGAAGGCAGAGACAATCACAAAAGATGCTGTTAGCCGCGTAGGACTTGACTTTAATAACTGCAGAGGGCAAGGATACAATGGAACCCCTAACATGAGAGGTCGCTTGTCTGGAGTGCAAGCACGAATAACATCTGAATACCGCAAATCGATTTTTATTTACTGCGCTTTTCATTTGCTGAACTTGGCTGTTCAAAAATGTTCAAAGGAAATATTGATGATGAGAAACGCATTGGATACCATTCACGAGCCTTCCAAACTTATTCAGATTTCTCCAAAACGAAGAGATTTATTCGAAATAATGAAACTCAGTTGTGACCTTACTGGATCTGCATTGCGTCCTTTGTGTCCTACGAGGTGGACTGCCAAAGTAAATTCCTTTGAATGGGTTTTGCACAATTACGAAGCTATGCTTGAAGCTTTGCTCTCCATTGCTACGTGCTTGGAAGTTGCAAACAAAGCCAGTGGAGTGAATGCAAAGCTTGAAACGCTTGATTTGTTCTTTTGCCATAGCGGCTTCTACCAAGTTTTATTCATTAACAGATCACCTGAGTACAACCTTTCAGTGTAGAGACATCACAGCAACTGAAGCCGGAAAAGTGCTGAAGCAACATGCGGTGCTGTTCAGCGCTTTCGTCTGATGCTGTACTTTCCTCATTTTGGGATAAAACCGTGCAGCAAGCCCAAGAGGTACAAATAACGGATCCCCGTATAGAGCGCGTAGACCTCTAAAACTGCAACCTGTCTAAAGCCATGTACATTCAGTTCCACGAAAAATTTATCGTATCATATACAGTACTTCGACATTGCCGGCAGCGTAATTGTGAAAAACAAAAGAGATTCAACTAGGAAAATTTTGATCTTCATGAAAATGCAAGGGATTGCTGATTTCGGCTGCAAGTACAGGATGCGTGACCGCAAAAAAACTGTAAGCCGTGAAAAAGCATTTTGGTGACGATCTGAATGTCTCAAGATTGTCTAATCAGCTGGCGGTCCTGAGTGATGCAATACTGCATCAAAGGCGAATGTGAAAATGAAAGACGAAGTTGCTAGCTTTCTTGCGTTTACTTCGACTTGCAGCTTTTTTTCTTATATTCGTAAACATCTGCAATTTACGAGGTACGCACGTTCTGCCAGTTACAACTGCTTCTGCAGATCGTCCTTTTTCATCTACTCATCGGTCAAAAACGTACCTCCGAACGACCATGAGTGCGCAAAGACTAATGAGTTTGTCTGATCATAGAAATTGTACCGAAAATTTGAATGTACAAAAGATAGCTTCAGAGTATGTTTCAAGAAATCAGAAACACCAAGTTGTTTTTGGAAAAGTGTGGCTTGTGTTTGATTCTGTCCTTTTTGTCTTCCGATCACACGACTCTGCTTCTTTGTGCGATGTTCTGTAACAAAGTTATGGTTGAATTTTGATGTCTTATCAAAAACTAAATCATTCGCTTTTTTCTGGTAATTCTTGGCCTCTGGTCATACTAATTATTTTTACCTTCCGCTGCCATTGTTATGTAAAAATCAGTGCTCTTTCGATTGTAAAACAGCTCGAATCATTATTTAGCTTAACATTTGCAAAATGTATCGCATGACGAAATTAACCTTCCCAGCAAGGTGATCTTGTCTTCCAAGCCAATTTGAAGCTGCTGCCAGTCGTCACGTAGCAAGAGCCTTTTGCTTTCTTGCTGAAACCACAGGTTTTAGTGTGCAGCGGATCGCATACCTGTGACAGACGAAGCTTTGATAAACACAGGTCTTAATGATTAACTGTGTGAAACTTAAAATGTACAATGATGTTTTGAAAACAAACGCTTTCATGCAACCATACAAGATTGTTCATTTTGTGCCATTGAAACATAAAATGGGCAATTTGCTGGTAATGTTTTTTGCTACGGAAAATATACCTTGAATATAAAAGCGGTTTTTATCGTTTTTGGAAAAACAGCTGTCTTCAATTTTTTGAGCTACCCTTCTGTTGTCAAAATTCTCTTGCTATATACTGTAATTTTGAATATAACAGTGTGCCGTCACGAAGTTATTATTTTTCACTATTTTCGTTCAACCAATCTTTCATAGGTTTCGTGCACATTTCAGTTTGTTGGCCCACCGATTGAAAATCGATCAAATTTTATTTCATTTCATTGTGAAAAACAAGCGGAAGTGCTGCAGTTTATAAACTCAAACCACAAAACGTACCTCAAAATTCAATTATACCAGTTGCCTATACATTATGGTAAATATTCAGGCATGTTATTCCCGTTTATAACAGCGTGTGATTATCTTCAAAGTTAAATATGCCATATTATCTGTACTTCACAATTTTCTTGTTGATGAAAGTGACCGAGTCCCTTAATGGGCATAATTTCAGTGCTATTACATCGTTGCAATGTTTTCTTTGTTGAATGATGAAGTCTTCGTTTGCGCACCAAAAAGTGAAATTCTGTTGTAAATCGTTTGCTTACATCAACATAACCTATAAAACATTATCCATAAGACTGCATATTTTTGAACTAACTTAGAATTTTTAACTGCTTTCTGTAATAAAAGCGAGTTCTGACAAAATTTCTGCAACAAGCAAATTGATTTTGACATGTTACATAAGCACCAACTTGATTCAGGTTTACATGGATAACAAAGCGTGTGTGGTCTGCGATACCTCAAGGCAGGGGCGGCAAGCAGTGAATTTAGAAGTTTCCTGTAACTTCAAAAATAAGTAGTGAGCAGATATCGATCAGTTTGATTTTCGTTCGGATGTTTAATACTTAACATATCTACTGTAAAATACGTGAGATGTTGATGGTTGCAACAGTCACTGGTGCTACATAACAACGTGTGGATGGGAGGAAGTGAAGGACTTAGTTGAAGACTTAATGACTGCTGGCAGTGACTTTCCGTGGGCTAAAGCAAGATAGTTCCTTTAGGAGTGCGATAAAGCTGACCGTTTTCTATCATCTTTTAAAGTGCGAGACGGTTGAACTGTGGACAGTCGCTAGTTGCTTTTTGGTGATGGACATAGCTCGGATGTGTGCAGTTTCAACACTGCTGCTACAGATGGTGGAAGCATTAGCAGATATGTCTCACCGCAACATCTTCTCGAAGCCAAGCGGAAGATTGTCCGATTGAGGCGCTGCTAACATCATCGTTGTTTTTAAACCAGTCGCTTTCGTTGCAGCCAACCAGTTGAAGCTGAGACACGTTCCACTTCGAACTATTTGAAAATCCTGGAAAAAGCAAAACGGGTATCTTAACTGTACTGTCATATACAGGTTTTCCATAGTTTTTTATCAGTATTTAGTTTATCAGCTTGACCATTTTTTTGGAGAGGATTTAAAATTAGAATGCGTAGAAACAACTCAAAGCTATATGTTTTTCGTTTCTTACGTCAATTTTTTCAGGTAAAGACATGGCATTAACTTTTCCAGATGTGGGCCATTGTGTCGAACAACGCAGTGTTCATTTTGTATCCAATATGACCGAGGTTCTATGCACATTATGACGATCGTTGCTTTTGTAGATGACTGCGTCATTTATAATACACACCATTCCAATTCTTGAGAAGTGGCAGAGACTTTGTGCCTCGGTCTTGGTACTGCCTTTGGCGCTATTGTCTGTGGAGCAAAGACTGATGAGCATCCACGACCGTAGCAAAGAGTTGAGGCACATCTGGAAGCCTGATGCTAATGCGCATTCACATGAGCATTTGTCCTGGAGAGTAAGAAGGGCCTGATAGAGGAGAGTTGCGATGGTCCAAAAGAGCCAGATATGGATATCTCTAGTCATCTCTAACTTTGCAGAGTATGGTCGTCAATTTTGCACAAAGCGTTCAGCTACAGGGCATATCTCTGAGAAAAAGAGAAAAACTGAGACTGGATTGATAGCCTTGAAGCCCTGTGGTAGTGTGAAGCCCAGAATCTGTTTGCTTCAGATTGGCTTGTTGTCTAACACGATTTCTGCCGTTGTACCATGGCGGGAGCAGACGCTCGTCGCATGTTTAACAATAGCGTTGACCTTTTTGTCCGAGGAGGCTAATAATTCAGGGTATTTAGCCTAGTACTCAACCTTGACAAGGTACTCTTGGCCGTACTACGTCATGATGTTCATGGCAAGTTTTTCAAACATGGGATCCGTGGGGATTACTTTGAGTTTTAGCACAAGTTTCGCAAGCAGAAATAGTACGTTCAGTATCTGCTGTCATCCTTGGTCAATAGACAATCCGCTTGGCTTTGGCCTTGCATCTTATCCGTGTCAAAATGTGATTCATGAATTACGTTCAGCATGTGCGATCGGATACTCACAGCATCACAACGCGATCAGTATGAAGAAAAAATTCCATCAGCTGAAGTGTCTTTGGAGAACTAATATGCGATCGAATACAGTCGAACAAGACTGTTCACTGTGCATGTGTAAGCGAGTGCCATATAAAACAATCAGCTGAGATACAGATAGGTAAATGGCGCAAAAAATTCAGAGGTTGTTTGTGTAGGGCAAAAGGATCTGGACAGCCACCTGTATAGGAAAACAGTCCAGAAAGTTCGTGAAGCTTTTGTGCAAAATCCCAGAATGGGCCCTTCTGCGTGCCGTTTTGTAGGCGGTGTGCATAATGAAACTTTGTAAATTCTTTATTAAATCAATACCCGTTATAAATTGCCCATTCTAATTTTGATGAATGAATCTGCAGTATTTCTGCTTAAAATTAAGCCTGTTCAACTTCATACAACTAGAGTTAGTTGTTACTCATATACATTCATCTCAAATGATAACATATTTTTGGAACATCGCTCTGCGCTGTCGCTTTTTCGTTGGCGATTGTTATTATTGAACATAGTCTTTTCCACAAAAGTTAAATCACATTCCAAGTTATGGTAGTACTATTGTGAACTTGGAAACGTATCACGTTTCTTACTTGGCTGTGGGTATAATCGAAAATGATACAATACAATATGACTTGTACCAAGAACGTTGGAGAAACTGTCGAGGTAACAGCATGTTTCTTAACACGTTTTGATGCACAAAAATTCTTTGCGATTTCACTGAATCAAAGTTTGCTATCATTGCCGTATTTTTTCTATTCTGGATACAGCGAGCTACCACAATTGACTTCACGAATGACGAACCAAATAATATTTGCTGCTATAATAAGTTTTTGAACTCCATTTCATGCTGGAAGCACATCCTGAATTTGAATTTGATTTGGTAGGTTGGAAATTGCTGTTTGACCAGACCGCAAACCTTGTTATTTCAAATAATTGCGAGCTAGTAGAAAATTAATATCGGAGGAAATTCCATGCGCTATGTTACGTTCTTCTGCAAGGCGCAATTTAAACTTACTGCAGTTGAAAAGTGTTCCGCGGGTTTCCGTTTTGATATGAAAAGATTCTTTTGGTGCAGAGATGAACCCTCTGAAATATAAAATGTTTGTATGCAATTGATGTCGGGATATTCATTCACGGAATTCTTTGATATTAATATTTAGCACGTGTGCTTCAGTGTATCACCAAGCAATATCACACCTATTTATGACAGACGTCTGTCTATAACTGTTAATATTAATAAGCAAATGTGAGAGAACAGCAGGAATCTGTTGTTCAAATAAAGTTACAAACAAACTACGGTTGCAGGTGGTTCGATTTATTTCACATTTGCTACAACTCGGAATTTCAATCATCAGCTTTATTGGTGAAAACACCGAGCATGGTTAATACGAAAATAACAGCAAGACACGTCGTTCGCGGAGTAGGCAATCAATCTGGTTCTCATTTGTGACAGTAATTGTCTGGTGACTATTTATAGTGAAAGCAGGCAGCAGTCAACTAGTGTTGTTGCTGTGCAAGGTGAACAATGGAGTCAACTCGTTTCGTAATGCAGTGATTCACTTGCATATCAGAACCTGGGTTTTTCCTCGCTGAAACATTTTGGTCATTTTTTGCTAAGATATTTTGGTCACTGAAACATTCCGGACATTTGTCTCACAGTTGTATTAAAACTCGCCATAACAGTGTTTTTTATCCTATATTTTCATACATTCTGACCAAAATGACTTAAATTTTTTTCGGTCATTTCGAAAAAATTTCGGTCTATGACCTAAAAAACAGGTAAGAACTTATTGAGAATGAAACACAGAATTGCCGTGGTAGGCGTTATGTGATAAAAATAAAAGTACACAATTACAATCTCAGAAACATGCAACAGCAAATAAAAAATAAAATTCATAGACTCAGAAGGCCCGCTCTCTACTGCATCTTTAGGCGGCGTAACGAACCCAGATAAAAGTACTTTCTTTTCTGTAGATTCATCATTGACATAATTGGAAATTCGCATGAGAAACGTCTGACGAAAGCATTCGACAGGCACTTCAGCATTTGTCCGCAGTGACTTCGAACTAAGGTTTCGCCAAGCCTGCACAGTCAACCAGATGGGCGAAGTGGAATTCTTAGACGTTAATCATTGCGTAGCTAGATGATTTCAGATTTTCCACTAAAGCCTTTGTAAAATCCAGCAGCAAAAGGAAAAGAGTTCATTAACCGTAAATCACACCACCGAAAGGCGACATGTAAGTCATTCTTATTCGGAAAGGCAATAAGACTGAAGCGAATCAACCAAAGGAAAGAAGATTACCTCGTTTGCCTAAACCGACTTTAAAGAAAATGCAATCCGTTAAAAATTTTCTTTGGGCATGACAAATAACATAATAGTAATGTCATCAATATGGAAAGAAAGACTGCATCTCCCAAAATGTGAAGATAAAGATGCCCAGAGGGCTACACTATTCCCCCACCTACTAACTCTATCAAACAAAAAAGTGCTTAAATTCGACGTTAATGATTACGACCTTAAACACACCACAAATGGACAAAAACAAACCAATTACAAGCACCTTGCTATAAGACAAAAAGACGTTAAGCACTGTTCACTTTATGGTTTGCCAAGGAAAACACAAAAAATCCATGGTTCCAAGTTCGATCCTGGCAACAAACAAAAATTTTCCGCCGAATTAAAACCAGGTATGTGCATTGTGCACGTACCTGGTTTGTGCACATATCTAAATACTGCAGTATTTAGGTGGTGACTTGTGTGATATGCCATCAACAGTATGTTGGCCAACAGTAAACAAATTTTTCAAGAGATGGTCAGGGCCCCGAAGTAATTGCAACAAACTAGGCAAAAGGGGTGACAACGACAAAAGTGCCTATTGCGACACTATGCAGTGTTCTATGACATCATAAATAAACTAACTATTAATGTCTCTTGCGCTACTACTTTTGTATAAAAACCCAGTTTTCACTATCTGGAAACTTGCGAAGATAAATGGCTATAAATTACAGTATATGCACAAATTGATATAGATAACATGATCCTCTCTCGTGTGAAATAATTCTTGTACGCCTTTGCTATGTTTGTAGATTTTCCCATTCCGCTTGGCCCATTTGTTTTATCCTCTTTCTTACCACACATGCAGCATTTTATTTTCCGATTTTTGTGTCTCCCTTCCCAACGTTTGACATTTAAACGCAGTAGGTACTCCCCAGAATACGTCTGCAAACACTTTCTGACCACAGTTCCGTTTACGCATTCACTCTTCTTTGTGTTGAGTTATCGCGGCGTGATTGCATAGCTGTGGTTTTGTTGCTCCGATATTGCCGCCATACAGATTTTCAGTTTTAATGAAAGTGATTATTGGGGGACAGCGTACTTCCCAGTTTTTACTTAACACAGCTTGTATTTTCATTTATTCATTTTAGTCTTATGTTTGTCTGTTTTCTCTGCCCGTGATTTAGGCGTTCAGCTGCTTACACGTAAGCATTGCAAGCAGATTTCAGGACTGAGGATGGGTTGAGTTACATTAAATCGCTTTTCTCTTAAAAATGTGCTGATAGATTTTGACAGCGTCGTCCCTAGTGCAAGCAAGCGGAGACGGGCGCCACATACCACTCGCAACACTCCAAAGGGATGACGTAACCGAGTGCAATGAGCCAGGTCTGAGTGTTTGTTACCACACTCTCTGTCTTGCACGCCTTGACCGACCGTGATTGTAAACATCATTGGCCATACGTTACGGGTAAGTCCCATTGGGCAGGAGTGTCATGAGAGCGGAAATTTCGGCGAGTCTCAAGTGGCCTATATTATCCAAATTTAAGTAAAGTCATAATTTTTTTATTAAAGAAAGTGAAAGCCAAAAAATGTCGGCTTTTTGCGTATCGCTGCAAATGCCACATGAAAGTTCCGCGCCGAGAACTTCTCTTCACTTAATACAGTATATCAGCGTCGTTGATTGTGCGCATTATTGTTGAAAATGTTTGGACACCTGTTTCATAGACACAAATCTACTGCTGACAAGCACGAAGGCACGACGTTTGACTGAGCACTGCGCGCTGGTGGAGTGGCATGTTATACCAAAATTTTTCAGGGAACGACCTTCGCTGTATAATGACAACAATTAGCCTTTTGTTTTTACACGAATAACTGCCTGATGGATCTGCTGAAAAGAGTTATTCTAAAGTGATGAAGATTTCTAAATCGCTCATGGCAAAATAGAGTTTCGCAGTACTTTTTTATCAATAGCTAAGAAAAAAAACAGGAAATGCGAGTTACCTTGTACGTTTTAAGAAAGTTCACGGTAGGAAGCAAACCGACCAGTAAAACATTTGCCTTTACTCATGTGCTGTTTATAAACTAAAACCAGCGAAATTATAGACCAAGTTTCACAGTTTTAAGTAAGAAAAATGTGTTGTGGTTGTGTGACGAAGTCTAAACGTTTTTGTTCGCTTATACAGCAGTTCTGTAATTTTTCATTTCTTAGATTATATTATTTTCGTCCACCTAAATCCGCACGGTGTTAAATTTTTTAAACAATATAAAAGTATAAGCCAGCTCTTGCACGCTATTGCAGTATTTTTGTATCAAATGAAAGACACGTCACTAAAGCCCTTTTTAAAATACAGAAATATCCCAAATAACGTAGCTGAAAACGACTGCCTCGGTACTGCTTCATTTATTTTGCTGAGAATGCAGTAATGAACTGTGTTAATGTCTGCACCCGAGAAACCGTAAGTTAATTTGTTTAAAAAAAGTATTTTTGCTTCAAGCACATTTGATTACAAAACCTTTGCTTCTAAGAAGCAACAATAAAAACTTACGTGAAATCGAGGTTAGTTTGTTGCTTGAACGCAAAGCTGTATCCGAAAAAGATGGAACTCGTTGCGTTTAGTGATCCACTCGTGGTGTGATTGAAGTTCCATTGAAAAGCTGTGACGAGTCTCTCGGTAGCCAAGTTGAAGCTCCACGCACAAGTACATTTAGAAAAGCAGTATAAGGCAACAAAATAAACTTCTAATAGCATTATAAATTATGATTACACGTTCAGCTTTGCATAAAAGGCAAAAACAAAATTCAGAAGTAAAACCTGTCTGAGTTTTGCTTGATTCAACCGACTCCATCAAAACTTTAAAAAAGGGTTATATGTTTTCCTTAGTTATTGTTCATCAAGAATGTCCCTTTCAATGCTTCTATTCAGTGATTTCTTTTTTGATAATCTATCAATAATTTCCTAAATAATCGCACTGTTTATAAGTTTAACGAGATGTTAAAAATGTTAAAAATCTTGTAGATTTTAAAATTTTTAAACCAAGGCTATGATGCTGATTACACCAATAAAGTTCTGTCGCGGCACTTATGAAAATTTCATACGAACTAGTCACCACATTCTCTTCACCAGAAACAAACCTTGCTTTGACAACTGTTGCTGAAAAACTGTGATCGCACGTGGTGCCTCGTTTGCACGCCTTACGTTGCCCGGGTGCGTCACTTGGAAACTTTCTTCACTGCAACGTAAAGTGACGTTCATTGAATACATCACTTAACAATTTCCTCTTTCCTTTCGACTGTGTCGCTTCAAGTCATTACTATCTGGGCATGGGACATTTCTCCCTACGGCAAATAAACGAGTCAGCACCAGCACGCTCGTGTTTATGGTAATTTTCGCCTTACTTGTGTAACTAAAACTTTGTGCTATTGCAACCAATCTTTCAAAAAATGTATTCCATTAGCAGAAGCAGTTGCAGGACAAGACATCTTCAATTTTTCTAAACGCAAGTTAGAACATTGCATTTGTGGTTTCCAGGTATTATATCCCAGTTTACACTTTCTACCCTTTAACTACCGCGTGCGCCACTTTTTTTGTAGAACTCTGTATCAACATAACTCGCCAACCGATTGAGTTAGAGAACTGTTCAAACCACCTACAGATTCGGGAAGCCTTCTAGTTCAGATTTAAAAAAAATTTTTCGTTTTGTGTTTGGAGCTTTCTGTGGGTAACGTTTTATTGGTAAATGTTTTTAGTTGTGGTTGCCTGGTTGTGGACGCCGACCCACAGAATCGTTTTTTGACTCAAGTTTTTTTTCGGATCTAGGCTATCATCCGAGTTTTAGGGCCCTTGTTTGCCTTTCTAGCATATCTGGAACCAAAATTAGGCTCAAAAAACAAAAATTGGTAAAAATTGTACTTTCACAAATGCTGACCCCGGGTGTATTGTACCAATGGCCATAACTCGCCACCCAATTGAGCTAGTGAGCTGTTCAAACCCTCTGGGGATGCAGAAAGTCTTCTTGCTTCGAATTAAAAAAAATTGTTAACTTTTGGATGTCGGGTTTTTTGTTGATGTTGACAAAATGTGGGTGTATTTATGCATATTTGTTTACATTTGGGTGACGTCATCAGGCCCTGGAAGCCAACGCCATGAGCAATTTTTGACTAGAGTTTTCATTGGATTTTAGGCTATCATACGAGTCTTTAAAGGGTTTGATTGAACTACCGTTTCTGGTTCCAAAACTATGGCCAAACGTCCGGAAATCAATTAGGGAAATCCCCAATTATCCCCTAGCTAGGAAATTCTTGAAATATTTGGAATTCTTTTGCCATAACTTTTGAACCAGAAACGCTAGAAAGTTGATCAAGGACTCAAAAGACTCGTATTATAGCCTATAATCCAATACAACTTTGAGCCACAAATTCGGCTCATTGGATCGGCCGATGACGTCATGAAATGAATTGTAATACCGACTCCAATCATGACGTCATCGAAAAAACCCCAAACCCAAAACTTAAAATATTTTTTAATTCTGAACTGAAAGACTTCACGAGTCTTTAGAGGATTTGAAGAGCTCTCTTTTTCAGCCATAATTTTCACTCCAGATATGCTAGAAAGTCAATCAAGGGCTCTGAGGACTCGGATGATAGCCTAGTTTCCATGAAAAGCTAGAGCCAATAAAACAGCTCATTGGGTTGGCACCTAGAGCCAGGTAAACTTAGCCAAAAAGGCGAAAACATCCCCTCATTATGACGTTACCCCCAGAAAACCCCAAACCCCAAACGAAAACATTTTTGTACATCTAAACTAGTAGACTTGCTGAATCCGTAAAGGGTTTGAACAGCTCTCTAGCTCAATCGGCCAGCGAGGTATGGTGTTGCAAAACTTTACAAAAAAGTGGCGCACGCGGTGTTACAATTTAAGTCAAGACTCGTGATAACATGTTTGACTCCAACAATCGCTGGCAGCAGAAAATACACAGAGGTTGTCTCAGTGCTGTCCTATGTAGAATTACCTGCCAGTTTCTGATGCATCAGAGCTTCAGCCTTCATTATATTTTGAAATTATTTTTACAATTCATGGACGTACGCCGAAACAAAATTAAAGGTAATCAGTTTTATGTACAAAAAAAGTTAACACAATATGGCATAGTCAGCAACGTTGTTTGTGCATCTTATTATTGTTGTTATTTGGATGTTTGGTATCTCAGACTTTCCGAGGTTACTACTGGGCTAAACTATCTTTCAAGAACCTTTATAGAAAAGTGCACAAGGTCGAACGGGGGACATCGCATAACGAGGGAGGACGCACAACGGAGGACGTCAAAAGCTCAGTGGTAGAGTGCCTTCCTCTCAATTGAAAATTTGTGTGTTCAGTCCCAAGCCACTGAGTGAAATGCCGTAGCGCTCTTTGGGCAAGGCATTGATTTCAAACGTCCCGGCAAGAAGCAAAATTCAGGTCTCGGGCCAAAAGTATGTTATTGGCAAAAAACTTTTGACCGGATTTTACATAATGAAAGTGTTGAAGAACGCCTATAGACGAGCAAAGTAGTTGGAAATATCCAGGGATGAAGCAACGTGTTTCGTTCAGTCAGGGCTGGACTAATCAGGCTTACCACGTGCTTGGGGTACCGGGCTATGCCTGCCCTATAGTTGAGATGGCCACCACAGACTTGAGATAAATATTGAAAGTAAATTAAAACCAACGAAGAACAGGTTACCAAAAGCCTCCGAGATACTTTCGCGTACTAGCACGTTTCCCGTTAATTCGTAATCCTGGTAATGATGCTTCACCACCACAACTGCCTTCTGTCCATCATAATCCCTCCTGTGACGGATGTACACGTGATGCTGAAGAGAATAGAATGTGAAGAGAGTTTGGTCGAAAAATACGTAACCAAGGAAAGACTGAGCGTCATCTGTACCTTTCGATAAGGTAAAGAACTGAAAAACATAAGCCGCCATTGATTATAAACCGGAAAAAAAACATAAGCCGCCATTGATTTATAAACGGAATTATGAAAAAAAAATTTGTAAGCCGCGGTCTACCATGGAATAAACACGGTATTTACATGGTGACTGTAAATTGAATTTTAGTAAATGCAGAGGACAGTCATACATGGTTGCCAGGTTGCCCATTTTTAGGTCAAATTTCAGAAATCCGGCCTTGTTTGAAGTTAGTTGGCCTAAAAAATTTTCTTTGGCCTTTTCGCCTTTTTTTGGCCTCAACTCAAGTTGGTTGGCCTTATAAAATTCGTTTGGCAATTTAACTCGTTTTTGATCCTTTTACGCTTAAAAAAATATTACTATTCCATTTTATTCGGAAACACATTTGGAAAGTATTTGCAATAAATGCTATATTAGACCGACGCCAGCGTTGTGATGTGAGTAAGATTTGAGCTATGCAAGATTCGAAATACTTTTTTTGCGTAATTATTGGAAATGTTTAGACAGTGCACACATTCCCAGTGATGACGCAAATAATTAATTTCGTGTGTTGCATGCACAAAGCAGGCTCAACGCTTGCGGACAGGTCTGCATCTCCGCGATAGAAATGCGACAATGACGTCGAGGAAGTGCTCTTATCATTCTGGTTGTAAGTACAGGAGTGAATGAGAGGTGACTTTCACATTGGTGCAGCGAGAGCTGCCAATAGATCAGTATGCAAACTGTGGCACCATTGTACCCAACTTGTGCAATCTCACGAACCATGAAAAGTAAGAGAATCATCAGTAACGAGCTTCGATACAAGGCCAAACAAGACTTAATCCAAATTTCGAAGTAAATTTCTAATGGTATCTTCATGCAATTGAGATGTTTCTACGTGACAAAGGAATAGCAATACCACAAACGCAGTTTGGCCTTTTGTTCTGGCCTTGAAATAATCGGTTTGGCCTCTTTTTAGCACTGTTTGGCTGTTTATTGACAGTTTCATCTGGCAACCCTGCAGTCATACGATAGTGCTGCCGATATGTGCGGACGTTACAAGGACATTTAGTGAAAGCTTTGGAATGCAAATCAGTTTGGATGAAGTGCTGTGGATTGCTGTCAAGGTGTAATTGATTTTTTCCACCGTACAGCTGCTCTGCACGTTGTTTGTGGTCTCAGCTACTACTTGGAGATTTCTAGAAGATTGCATTGGAAATGAAAAAGTGTTGAAGTCCCTTTTAGACACCAGGTTGAAAGCACAAGTGGTGGAATTGCAGCAATTTCAAGCACTTTTTTCAAATGCTGTGCGCTTTGCATCATTTATTAGATGACCAACTGAAAAAAATTGACACTAGAAAAGAGGTATAGAATAGTACAAACAAGATGTGTGAACAAGAATTTGTGTTCATGCTAAATTTTTGGAATGAATTTTTAGAAAAAGTTTACTGAATAAGTCAACTTCTTTAGAGTGAAAATATGATTTTGCAAACATGTGGAGATTTTTATTCATCATTGGTAGACCAGTTGCACACATCAAGAGATGAGTTTGAGAGATTTGAATCACTTGCAAGGGCCTGCTCTGAGATGTTGAACACAAATCCAGGGATACACGTTGGCGAATAAGAAAATTCCCAACCTGGGGTGGACGGGGCGTCGCCTCGCCCCACCCCTATTTCAGAAATACCGTGTGGCCTCCCTCTGAGAATTTCGCATTTAGCTTTTGCATTGTTTTGTTAAAAAGGTTATGAACCACTCTAGAGCCACCTCAAATAAGCTCTGAAGTGATACACATTTTTTTTCATATTAAAGCAAAGTTTATGTGCAAATGTGCCAAATAGACCCCTCAACAACTTTAATGCGTGTAGATAAAGTTCAATTTAAAATCAAATGACTTCAAACAATTTAGAACGTGAAATTAACTTTCATGCAGAAGCAAATTCCCAGTCGAAATGAAACATTTAACTTGCCTTCAGCGAATAAAGTTTTTGTATAGCAAGTGCAAAATATAGGGCCACTTTTTATATATAACGTGAACAAATATAGAGGTCAGTAGCCCCTTTAGCGATGTTTTGGGGCCCTTTTCAGAGTTTGCCCGGGCTTCTAAAATCTCATATCCACCCTGTTCGCAACGATTGAAACGCATCAGATGTCATTCTCACTGCCAAAGACAAATACCCCATCTCCGTACATCCACTTTTTATGTAGTTGTTGAGACGATAGAAATTGAAATGAGGAGACGAAAGGTGTACAAAAACTAGTAGACAGATTCTCATGTTGGATAGATGTTCCTAATGTCAAGCAATAGGGTGTTAATTTCCAATTATCACAAAGTGACAGGTATTCAAAAGCTTGTCACATACTCACTTATGCTGATCCAGATGACGTTGTCCACAGAGCTTCAGCAGTTCCACTCATATGTTTTTCATAAGTCCAATACAACCAAGAAAACATGTTTCACTCACACAGAACTTCACAAAACAATTACAGAAGACAAACTAGATAGTGCTTTTCAAAAACATTGAAACTACCTTTGCAATATTATTAACATTAACGGTTGACAACTGCCCAACAGAGTGATGTTTCTCACAACGCAAGCGTGTAAAAAAAACGATAAGCTCAGATGTGTTTCAAAAGACTCAACTCGCAATGTAAATTGATAATGGAAGCAGATATTTTGAGAAGTATTACTTTCAAGGATGTTGTCAGTGATTTTGCAAAAATAAAATTTAGAAAAATGCAGTTCAGGTTATGAATGCAGGAACTTTGAATACATTCAATTTGTGAAGCACTCGAATACATGTTGTATTTTCATTACTGCAAACAGTATTATATGTCAGGTTAGACAGGTCAACAACTATAAATGACAGGTTCTGTCCTATGAAAGAGGGGGCGTCAAAATCGGGCAGTGGTTAAGGCACCAGTAAGCCTTAATCCGGCCTTGCTCATCTTTTCATAATTCCGAAATGGTCGTGTTTGATTTCCCAGATCAGTCGACAACAAAGAATATGTCCAACAATGTGTTGCTTGCCATGCATGAATGCAATAGGCTATTTTTTCCACAAACATAACAGCAAAAAGAATTAGTTGTTTTTATACAAACTTCGGTTAATAAAAATATCCGCAACAAATTATTGTTGCTGTATTTAACTCAACAATAATTTCTCATGATTTCAAAAAGTAATGGAACTTCCTGTCATAACCTTGCGCAATAGTCCTTAACTGGAGGTAGTTGTACTGTTAACTCCTATCAGACAATTACAGGAAGACTGCGGAAGGTGGTGATTCAAAACTCATTTCAACAGTTTCTTTCAAAATATTTCAACTGTATTGAAAAAACTATTTACATTCTTACACAACCTGTTTTGATATCAAATCTGAAATTTGTCACATTTGCAAAAATGCTACAATAATTCAGTCAGGGTGGTAGTGGAGAGTTCCAGTATTCAGGCCAGGGTTCCCAACCTTACTGACCATGTAACCCTTCAGCATTTCGACAGATGACCATGCACCTTTAAAATTTCTTATGACAAAAAGCCTGAGTAAAATAAAACATTCGTTGAATTTTTAATAGAACTTCTCGATTTTTGGGACTACAAAAGTAGACTCGCTGTGATGTCGAAAAATTAATATATTTAACAATGAGCATATAATGATATTTGTAAATAATGTTTACTAATATATGTAGAAATACTTGAAAACAAATAATATATAAATATATTTTTCGCTTCAATTGCTAACCTAAATGTACTCCTTCACATTGGCAAATGTACCCCTAGGGGTACATGTATCCCAGGTTGGGAACCTCTAATCTAGGTTATGTGTGCTGTGCCAAATAATTTGATAAATCCTCACGGTGATGAAGAAAACGCGAAAGAATCATACTATGTGCCTACAAATCTATTTTTGTTTCTTTCCTCTGAAAGTTATTCCACCGTTTAGCAGGGATAATCCACTACGTTAAAAGTAGAATAAAGTGGCATCAATAGCAACAGAAGATATCACCTGTATTACAGAATTGCACTGGGATGGTATGTTTGGTCTGTTTTGAAGTTACGTCTTGAACAAGGCAGTGCAATTGAAATTCTGCTGCCACTTGCAGGTTTCGAAAAGCTATAGTTTTGAAATTAGTCAAAACATTGCTGGTGCTGATTTTTTCACCGTACCAGCACTACCAGAAAAATCGTTCCGGGAATCATATCATAATTGAAGACTGTACAGTAAATGCACAAGAGAATGAACGCTTTCGCGTTCTTCAAAACTTCTCCAGAACTTTTTTCCAGAATCGCTAATGAATATTACTGCTTGGATACTTCACACAATGACATACCTTTTTCGAAAAGATCGTTCAGAGGTCAAAGTTTGGTTCTCTTCATGAATTCATATCTATCTTGAATGCAAGATATTAACATCTACGTTCTCTAAGGTCCTTTCTTCTTTCAAAGCTGCTAACCATGAATGCAACGAAACTTTTGTCTTACAGTGGTTCTAAATTTTGTTAACGACCCACTGAGTCTATTGTGCCTAAAATCTTCACCCACTTGCTTATAGCTGCCGTCTGGTGCAAAAATATTTGAAAATTGTTCCTGGTTGATTTTCAAATATTTCCATATAATCAATTTGATTTTTTCACAAGTTTCACAACACAAATAAAGATCTTTATCATTGTTTTCTTCTATAATGATTACTACTTGGAACTTCGTTATATATTCCTTCCTTTTAAATGCAACTTGTGTATTATTTTTAAGAAATCATAACAGCAAGTTTTTGAAATGCAAGATTATGTGAATCTATAACTGAAGCATTTTTTCTACGATTTTTTTTCACTGTTTTTTCGTACCTTGAACAACTAAGACGTCCAGTTTAACCAACATCATTCAACCCGAACGTGCAGTCACACCCACGCACACAACTCACTCATGAAAAGGAAAATGTAGAAAAAAAACTCCGGTGAGAAATAAACATCTTACGTTCTTTGCCCTATACACCATTGAAAATCCTAGCTCTCCCAATTGAAGTTTGTATGAAGAAACTGAAGAATTTCCAGCACCTGTCAAGCAAACCTCGTTGGTCAATCAATTACAAATTTCAATATTCTTAGTATTGCAAGATTTTTAAGATTCTGCCTCAATCAATGTGTGCATTTAGCAATTGAACAACTCCCAGCGTTGCCAAGCAATAGGGCGTGCCATGCAACAAGATGAAGTTTCAACAGCAGGTGACTGTATACGAAATCATAGATTACTATAGAATAAATAGCCAATCCATTGTCTCCGTCACACCTGACTGTGACTTTACTGCAACCTATCGACAAGCAGGCAAAGGTAATGGTTTATGTACATACTGTAATAAAATCGAGGTATTTCTGCACAATCCTGTAGGCCTCCCATAAGATCTATTACCCTACGTCAATTGTTGATGAAACCGTAACTTGAATGTCATTCATTCGATCCAACTTTTGGATGTATTACAAATGGCTCTCATGGGGCTTGTCACAGACCTGACCAAGTCAAGGCTATTCTCTATTTTGCAATCTCTGGATCGGTTGTATTGTGTCCTTGCTGTGTTTGGTGGCAACAGAATTTTTCTGCAAGATTTACACTACAAAAATACTAGCAGAGAGTAACAAGATGTCTTTCATTTGTGATGAGTTGTCAGATTTGTCGGAGAAAGTGGGCTACTGAAAGAGCTTGTTTTTATTGACTAAAGTCGAGTAGACTCTAGATGAAGTGCAGTCAAATAGTGCGTGTCCGCCAGCATTTTGCAGGCTAAACACAGACGAAACGACAGCAGAATTGGACAGCAACGCAGTAGTTAACTTCGTGTAACGATTTTGTTCCACGTCAGTCCAGATGACAGCTCCCTTATAGGAAACCGATTTTTTCCAGAATTGGTTGAAACATATACAAAAAGAAATTTACACCCTTGAACTTCCGAATCATTGGGGCTTAATTGCCATTATTTAGCTGTAATTAGGCAATGCATCGACTTCCAGCTGCATGAGTAAAGCAGCGTTGCAAGACAAAGATTCTTCTCCTTCATTAAAGGAGTAGCTATGACTTATTTTGGATATAAAAGTAGCACATCTTAACGCAACTTAAGGGTCTAAATAGCCGATTTTAACAAACCTATTCATTAGCATGTTTTTCCAGTATGTTCTGGTTGCATTTACCAAACTTGTTCTATGTTTGTGTATGTCAGAATCGCAAAATAAGCGAAACTTTCCCTTGATCACTTTTACGAAGAAGTGCTATATAGAAAAAAATATCGGCTGCACGGGAAGCACCTTCCAATGTAATGGTCAAGATTGCAGTCCTGAGTTGATTGACGATTTCTTCAAGTCCAGTAAAGTTTCGTACATAGTAAACTCTTTTGTCAGAATCTTTATTTCCTGTTGCAATTGTCTGCCGAAGTAAGACACAGTGTGATCATAGGGAAGCAATAGTATAGTGCGTGATCCAAACACTATGTCATGTCAAATTTGCAATCACACCTTTTTGGTCAATCACGACCCATTAGTTTGGTCTTTTGGAGGCATTAACTGCAACAACTATATCTCAAATGTCGTTTCAAAGTATGCCATACACTTAATAGAAAATAGATGTATCATCTGCAGAAGCAAAGTCGAAGATTTATCACATGAAGTGCTGAGTTTGGTTCAACCCTATTTAGCGACAAAACTCGCCAGCGTTTATCCACTCGCGTTGTTTGCTGTGCACGATTCGACGCAATCCCAGCTTCACTGGACGCAAAAAGGATGTTGGCTTTTTGTTTAGATACTTTGATCCCGTGGAAGCACACTTATGAGGTAGTATTTAAGCACTTTCATGGAGTGAAGTAGGTTCTTGTTTTGCCTGTGATTACAGTAAGTCATATGATGCCGAAGAACCTAGCTGACGTTACATGTGTGACGCATACACTTGGGAAGACGCACAAAGGTGATGTGATGTTAAACTTGCTTCGCTCCGGTTAATTTGTGCTGAATTTCTATTCGTTTGTTCTTCCATAAATAGAAACATCGTTTGGAATGTGCAAGCTAAGTGGTCAGCGTTTGACGTAACCAAATTTAATCACGTATTGAACGCAAAGATGTAACGGTAACTTCTTCAAAAGAGTTCAGGGCGAACGTCAAAAAACTACTTAGTCACCTAAAGACCTTTACGAATACGAACATCACCGACGGAAAATCAACCAAACTAAACAGTTGCCTCGTTGCTTGTAGGCATAACAAGTGTTATCTCTAGAGCAGCGTTTTTTACACATTTGTGGGTAACGAACCCTTAGTACATCTCAATAAAGTTACGGAACCCTTAAAGAAGAAATGTTGCAATAAATAGTCGAAATTAGGTTTTAATCATCGTTGTACCAATGGAAACGTCTGCAAAGCCGAGTACCCCTTTCCAAATTTCGGAGCAAAGCTACTGATCCTTTAAATCACATTCACGGAGCCCTAAGGCCTTAGGAATTCACAAATCACATGTTAAGAACACCTGCACTAGAGTTTGATCAATTTAATGGCAAAGTTGTTATGGTGTGCAAATAGAAGTAGCATAATTCCCTTGGTATTATACTGGATTTCGGCGTTTAATAATTAATGTGCAACTTTTCATAGATTAACTGAGTCCCACACATGAAAAACTTTATTTGTACAAGAATTAATGTAAAGAACAAAATTGTGAATGACAACTAAGAGATAAAGGTACAAATTATGCTCACCCTGAGCTCCGATTGTTTTATTTTATTTCCAATTCCTATAGCAAATGTTGTAATGCCCAAAGAACGGACGTAGTTTGCGCTTTGTGGTAAGTACAGTGGATCGCTTGATCTGCAAACGCATAAATGTTTGATAATGTATACTTTCATGTCATCTTTTGTGTACACTCATTGCTTTGTTCTCTGATCAGCAAAAACAAACTTGCTAACTATCGAATTTCATCCACACGTCACTAAAATGCTTACTGAGTAAAAAGTCAAATAATTTTTAAGTTTGTCTTTGTCTTTTCCCCAAGCCTTGTACACCACTAATAAGCTACGAAGACTAAAAGTGCACTGTGAATTCCAAAGTTAGATGATTGCATATCTCGTGGCAGAAAAAGATAACAACACGCAGCAAACTTTGTAACAGCTTTTCAAATGCTAAGCTGCCGTCTGAGCCGTATCTGCCAGTATACTCTTACCAATAAAATAAGAGTTTCGATCCTTCCAAAAAGAAGAGAGAATAAAAGTGCGTAAATCTCATGCAATACTCTATCAAAAATGCGTTTAAGGAACAGAAAACTTGCAGTATCACCCGTGCATTGATTTATCATCACTGATTCACCATCAGCGTATAGATAGTAAACAATACTCATTTCGCGTGACAATTCTTCGAAGCAAAATAACTTCAAAATTAAGTGAAAGTACAGCGGTACATTTGAATTTCTGTCCTAACTTTCGACTTAAAAGTAAATTATCATTGTCCGCAAAACCTTTAAAGTACATCTCTGAAACACAATAACTGGCGAGACTTACGTTCAGCGCGACCTTTAACACTTTTTGCCTCTGAGAAACCCGATACATGGCTGATCTCTCTCGACTTGCAAATATTTGTTATTAATCAGAAAGGTGTACAGCATATTGTGACTGCAATGGGTCTCCCAGTGTCGTTTTAAGATAATCGAACGAGTGAAGAAGAATACAAATGTTGAAAATATTAATCAAAAGTGTCTAAGTGCAAAAAATATTTCGAATGAGACTTCAGATACATTAAGTCCTTTACGGTTTCTTTATCACAATTTAACCTTTCGTTCATATCAGTATTTTCGATCCTCGTGTTATAGCTTACAAGAGCTACAGATGATGCTAGCTCTTCGACTCTTTTGCCCGTTTTACAATCGTTTGAGCTGCGCTGCCTTTGTATAAAGCCAAGCAAATTTCAGTGTGCACTATCATCATAGTTATCAAAACTCTGGATGTTCAACAAATCGTCAAGAAGAAACAACAATGAAAGAGTAATTGTACTCGTGTTTATCAAACAAATTTTAAATTTGCAACGAGTGACCAAAAGAAGAAAAGGTTATTTGCTATTTCGAAACATCAAATTACAGAACATAAAGCTTTCGAAAATGTCAAAAACGTTCATAAACAGATAGTTCCTCGCACCCAAAATATAATTAAATCACTAATCATTAATTCAGGAACAGTTTCAAATGAGCAATCGACACCACTGCCCCCACTGCGATTTCCACGCACTGTTGTTTTCCGTGATTTTTCGCTCATTGACCAATTTCTTTTTTTAATTACCGAAAAAGGTAAGTCAACTCGGTCATAGTGCTTTCTTCATTGATAAAAAATAGCCGAAAACGAAAAAAACGACGTTTTTAAGCTATTTCGAACAAATGACCCAAAATTTCTCAACGAAAACAGTTACAAAGTTTGCAGCATACTATACGCAATCGATGATTAAAGTTTCACTAATATTCTTACAATACAACTTGCAAAACTCACAGATACGAGAAAACGCTTCCAATTTAACCTATTCTATTTCTTAAGTCAGTTTAGTGCTACTGAAGGCGAAGAGGAAAAGACACGAACCTTAAGCCATGAACTTGCTCATAAAATACAATGTCAGTGAACCATATATCGTAGTCACAATCCACACTTTTGTAGCAACCTACCACACGCTTTACAGTCTAATGAAGTCATTTTGCTCTTGCACTTTGGCTCTGTACAAGAATTTTCAGATAACTCAAGAATAACTATTTTAAAGAAGAGTATATAATAATGTGATCACATCAAATATACCAATGTCCAAAATTCTCGTTATTTCTATAATAAACAGATTGTTGAAATGTCCTTAATTTACTATTACCAAAAAACTTAAGGATCTTTTGTTGCCTCTGTTAATGGAATGAACTACCTAAGTTAAAGGAAGTATACTTCCTCACTTCTCAACATTGTAACTGCATGACCAAGTTGTAAAATGGAAGCCCTTGTAGTACTATTATCAAACTCTAAATATGTTCAACCAGTCTGGGAGTAGTCCCGTCCTCACAGGGTGGGGCTTTGGTGGGCTTAACTCTCCAAACAAAGCTCCAAGTCATCCAAATTGAAATATTGAACAAATTAAATCAGTGGAGTTTTTTCCAAATTTTAGAATGTCAAATGCCTTGCACAAGCGTAAAGCCCACCTACTGTAGACTTTCTGGCGACGGTTATGCTGGAAGTACAAAGGAAACATACGCCAACCCAACTTCACGTTATGTTTTTCTTAAACTCTGCCCTTGCACATTGTCAAGGTTTCTGAATACGTCACGTAGAATGTAGTGATGCAATGTCATATGTGTGTTAAGCGTACATTCATGTTCATTTTTGAAACAACGCCATCAGGGCTGGAAAATCAACACATTTATCAGAGGACACTGGTCGAATAAATAAAAAGTGAAGAGTCACCAACATCCAACCGATAAGGTTCGTCGAATAAATAAAAACGAAAACAACACAGTTCTACATAATCTTCCATAGAGCTGCGAAGTCGGAACAAGCAAAATTTTTCTAATAGAGATCGATTGTTATTCGAAGTTAACTCTTGCTGAAGTCGGGTATATACAAACGTCTTTTAGACGACAGGTGTTACTTTTGAATACTCCTTACCAGCTACATACATACATGGCCCATGCCGTCGCGTTCTCAACGATCAGAACGGCGAAGACACGAGAACATTTGCGGAAAGTTCTTACACAACGCAGTTGCAAGTACCAGGTTACAGGCAATGTAACTGCACAACACAAGAATTGTCCTTCGAGCGCCTTCGACGATCGCTAGGGCAGAGATTTGTTTAGGGTGTTGAAGAGACCGCCCGTTTCTCAACCCCCGCACTTGGTGTTCGACGAAGTTGTTCCGACTGAAGGAGGGAAACATTCCAATGTGGATGCAATCTTCGTCGAAGTCCGGTCGTGTTGACCCTTGCCTTCCCTTACCAGCTAATAATGCTGAAACTGTGACAAATCAGTCAAGAATTGCTTGGAAACGCAAAGATAAACTTAAATTGTACCATTCATTCATTTCCATACCAGTTTTTCCTCTGGGGAGGATCGCGGGCATAGCAACCCACGGTCAAAAGCATTCTCAGATTGCTCTTGCTGGTTCCGCACCAAGATGGGACCAATCATGGTCAAAATATTAATCACGCGGCCTGGTCTTTAGACGACATTTGGGCCACCTTCCCATGGGTGTGGTCAGAAGGACGTGCATCGCCAACCTTTCGTGGTATATACTGGACACATGGCCGGGATATCTCCATTCGAAGATGTGGCTCAGCATTCAAGGCTTTACTAATTTCACAGCTGAGCGCTTTGTCGCTAAGTGGCAACTTTTCGTAAAAATCCCCTCTCTGCCGCTTGCACTTGAGATAGCATTCTTACCGCCATAACCCAAGATTCATGACCACAGGTGAGGGTCGGAATAAAAAACTGATGGCTTTAAGGTGTGTGAAGGTTAAGAGTTTCTGGCCACATAGCCATAAAAGTTACGCAGAAATTCGTCTCCTTTCCCAATCCGTGCGTCAATCTCCTCGTTCCGTCTTCCGTCAACCGTGAATACCGCACCAAGGTACTTGAGCTTCTCAACCTGCTGCAGTGTATTTCTCCAAATTCCCAGCGTATACTGCCTTGGGTTTCAGGAGAGACATAACACGTCGGTCTTTTCAGAGCCGATTTTCATTCCCGCTTGGTCTCACGTAGCAGAACACTGATCAAGTTTATGTTGAAAGCCCCGTTCCAAAGATGCAAACAGTACCACATTGTCTGGAAAAAGCAAACGGTTTATCTTTCAACTTCCAACAGTGACACCCTTGTCGAATCAGCTCTGATTGTCTTTCCAATTCATAGATTATGAAGAGGAATGGTGGCAGCATATACCCTCGTTGGATTCCAACATCCACGATGAACGGTTGTGACTTGACTCCGCCGACATGCACGCAAACTTCGGAGCAGGAGAATACAGTGACTTGACGGCCAGTGACAGGGTCCTTCAACACTGCAATCCCGCAGCACTCCCCAAAGTCATGTTGAACTAAAGACGGTTGTTGTTAACCTGCTTCAGTTCTTTGTTGAAAATGTTGCCAAGCGTATTAAGTCTATGTTTACCTATGTTTCTTTCAAAATTGCAAAACGTTTGCTTTCTTTGTCCCTTATGTGCTACGTAAAGGCAGCAGAATACCGAACAGCGTATAATGCAAGTATTAGTTCCTGCAGCAAGTAACTAATCTCCATAAAGGCGACGAACTTGAACCAATCAGCAAATTTTGAAGAGGACATCGATTTTGTATAACTCTAGTCGACACAATTATTACCACAGAATTTTATGTATATGGTAGAGGAACTGCCCAGGTTTAGCATCATGACTCATTGCATACCCTACATAGCTACTACCGGAACACTTAGAACATCCTCTGGGCAGTGACCATCAAAATGACATAGCTTAATGCAAATTTTCAAGCATTTGAATTGGAACACAAGCATTAGAAATAAGTTCTTTAACAAATACACGACTTTTCAAAAATTTGGTTGTTTAATTTTGTGACGACAAATCGACTAGCTATTTTGCGTCGGCCCTAAAATATTGCAGAAGATACAAAAAGTTAGAGCCTATAACGTATTATTGTTTTTTAATTCGTAACTCTTCAGGAGTTGTAATAGCACAACATTAGTGACACCTGAATGAGATAAGATAATCGGAAGTTTGGCTCAGTCCTTTTTGCAACATATCGTTAATTTTGTTCTCAGTTTTTGTTGCAGCAGTCTGAAAATTGAACAAAAGGGCATAAACGGTTTATAAACGCTTTTGGCTAAATAAAACGGCTGTGCTAGTTTTGAATAAAAGTGAATTAAACACACTGCTAGAAAACAGCTGGGAAATCTGCAGGCTGATTGCTTACTGTCCATCTGTGACGAGAATAAGCACTTTTGACGTTGCAGAATTGTCGAAGCGATCCGATGCCTGGAAATCCGTAATTGTTTTATTTAAGGCATGAGCTGTGTATGTTGTAAATCCCATCAACCTGACCGAGTCTAACTTTTTCTGCAAAACACAATGTATGCCATTACAAACACATTTTTTGGCTTGTTCATCATTCCATTACTAACATTTTGTCAGTGTTTCATAAAATAGTGCATGTAACTTGTGCCAAAATGAACAAGCGCTTTTGGATTATCCGATTGACATCAGAAGAAAATGCATGTTTAAACCCATGTTTATCAAACTGTGCGTCGCGATGCCCTGGTACATCGTTCTAATTTTCTAAGGGCGTCGAACAAAAGTAAAATTCAGTGCAGTTTTACTCAATGAGATAATGACAGTAAAATTCAGTGCTGTTTTATAACTTTACCAAATAACATTGTTCAAGCGCGATCATTGCTAATCGGGGATAGCCTATTTACTACCTCATGACTACGTAACTGCAGTTATTGTTTAGTAAAAAAATCTTTTTTAACAAACACATTGCACAATTTTAGTTTACTTTGCGTCAGGGAAACAAAGGCTATACAACAGTAGTCAGTTATAAAAATAATCAACTTGCTCACGACTTGGCTTAGAACGAATTTTTTTTAAATTGGCTTGCTTGCGTAAAAATTGGCTTAAATTTCTATTTTGAAATTCAATTAAGTATCAGACATAATTTACTGGAGTGGACTAACTGATTTTGTTGCCCTTCTTTCAGTTCATGAGTTGAAAGAACATCAGCACTACGGTGCGCATTTTTTGCAGCAAAAATTTTTTTACTCTGAAATATAGAAAATATGAGATATAGAAACAAAGACATTTGAAATGAAAAAAATAGTCTTGGTGCGAGAAGGTTTTAAAACAGAAGTTTTTATCGATTTACCCACCTAAGAACTTTGGTAATTGCATCGGAATGCATGTTCAGGCAGAAAATTATTTTTATTGCCTTATATTATCGGCTTTTGAATGTAATAAACAACAGTGGAACAAAAACTTGCAATAACATTGAATCTTAACCCCCTCCCAAAAAATCACTAAATGAAAAGCCTATATATGGAAACACAGACAAGTTGCATAAACGCAGTGGTTATGAATCATGACGAGTTGCCTTGCTCTGTGTCTAAAATTTATGTGCAATTCTTACCTGGTGGCATACCAGGTGAGCATAAAATGAATGGTGTATCAATGGAACAGGTTTCATTATTTTACTAGTTGGCGTTTGATACATATTTATGATGTTATTAAAGTTGCTATATTCAAACACTCTTCCTACATGTCACGCGTTAACACTTAACATCGTGCATATATTTCGGCAATGTTTTGTTTCTTCGAATGTTATATGTTAGCAACATTCATACTGAAAAGTTACTCACGTTAAAGCATTCATGAGTTTTGCACGCTCCCAATGCAACTTCCGTTTCTATGTAAGGCTGATCGTTCAGGGGTCTATAAAATGACTGCCGTAATGAGATTTTATTCAAACTACCAACGTGACTAACTTCAACAAATATTCTAATCATATCTGCTTTTGAGCTGTTTGTGAACCAATTAAATTTGTTTTTTCGCTGTGAAGATTCGAAAACTGCTGACTGGCATAACAGCAACAGGTTTATTTTAAACAAACAGCTTTTATTTTACTGTATTTATTTGTTTTTTTTTCAGCAACAGCTTTATTTTATTTTAAGCAGCAACAGCTTTATTTAAACAAAGTTCACTTCTTGCAAAGTGTGGATTGACAACTTTAAAGACAAACGTAAGTGTTGTTCGCATTTATCTTGCGCTTTGCAACACACTTTTTCTGTTATCGACCTAAATTGCAAAATCTTTATTTGAAAAATACAGTTCACATGCTGAAAACACAAAACAACAACTATATCCATCAACCTTTACCTGCCAGTGTAAAAATGAGAATATTGAACAACGCCCAAACGAGCAAAATCATTGGAAATGTCGAAAAACGATGCAACATTTTTCGTCCAGTTTTTTACAATTTCGAAATTGTCATGTCCGACTGATCCAGATCCATCAAGAACAAACATCAGGTCCAGGATTTTGTTGCACTCTACGCATAAAAATCCCATCTCGAGAAGGACACTTAATCTTCTCTTTTTGAGTTTGTGAAATATCACAGAAAGATTAAATTCTAAAAGGGCTTCGTGGATGCACACTTTCAATACACATTTCAGAAGTTTTTTGAAGCTTCGTCCGAGCATAGTTTGCTTCCAGTGGCTCGCACAGAGATGCCCATATATTGCACTGTACTTCTTTCAGAGTGAATGCTAAACCTTTGATGATTTTGCACCAGTGCCATTATCATATTTGACACAATAACCACGATACATTTGAATGCTTTAGACAACAGTAGAGGATTATTGTAAAGTACAAGGATAAAACAAGTGAAGGTCAATTTTCGCAAAGCATCATCTGTTGCTGAGTACGTCAATACAAATAGGGAATTTCAAACTGTAAAATCAGACGGGCTCTGAACCGTTTCATAGACTTTGAATAAGCGAGAACATTAGAAACTGAACAAAAAAATGCAGTCAAAATTAGCGTGATAACGAAGTGTATTGAAAGAAATCATTTTCAATTTAAGCTGTCTAAGAAAAAAAATTCTCACTATTTTTCATTTTTTAATGAGAATAAAGCATTTGGTGATGCAGGGCTTTAGGTCCGACTATTTTGTGAGAGCCGGGGTACGATATATTCGTACTTTGATTTCAGCCTAAAACCAGCAATTTCAGTTGCCTTACCAACGCCCTAGCTCCTCCGCCGATTGCGCTAGA
>JGI24021J15306_10000464_pt1 | contig 30730 bp, 19 predicted proteins | sample Ectturendosymbi1_FD_15306 | JGI IMG/M metagenome (IMG submission 15306) | reverse complement strand
AAAAAAATTCGGGCGTCTTTGTGCATGGAAAGTCTCGCGTTAAAACGCTTGCTTAGCTGTATTTCAAATTCTAGCGCACTTTTCGAACTTCTCTCAGTAAGACGCATCACGCTTTTCCACCCACACCCTGCAAAAAAGTTACTGTTCGCACAGTCCTAGCTGCCATATTTGCCTTAACGTTTTGTAATAGTATTCAACGCTTCGGGCACACACCCTTTGCTCTTACCGTGAGGTCAGTTAATTTCTTTTATACACGGTGCACACAACATTTACATATGCTTGTGTTCATGATGTGCAGGATGGCCGGAGCTGGTCTGTCGTGTCAGTCCTTGACAGCGTCCGTGCGATCGTCCGTCCCGCTTCTGACGCCGAACCGGCCCGGCTGACCCAGGTAATGCTCTCCACGTCTGTTTGACGGAGTTCTCTATACCTTAAGGAGGTTTTTAATGTCCTTTTTTGTATATTCAGTGCTTAAGATTGCCTTGCACTATGTGTTGCTTCTTTACCACGCCTGTGAAAGCATTTTCTCTGATTAATTAGTGAATTTGGTTGTCCTTTTTACGGTGTTTACTCAAACGTTGATGCTATGCGTTGCTTAAAGAAAGTCGAGGTCTTTATCTTTTGGAGAAAGCCAGGCATGGTAAAGCGTGCTACGAAAATGTCTGGCTGTTGAGAAGCACTGCAAAAAATTGGCGTGGCGTTTTCGTGTGTATTTCGAAAACCATATCCATCATATTACATTATCGTAATTAATTTTTCAGCTGGCGGTTGAATACATTGTTCAATGTCCAAGTGTGGACTGTTGCGCGGCAAGATCAAAGTGTCCGTACCGATGTCAGGATTGTCAAGCCTGTTCCCACCACCTGACCTGCTCGTGCACTTCAAATCAGGTAAGTCGCTGCAAAAAGATTAGCTCACTTTTAGTCGTCATACTTTGCCGAGGTATGCAACGGAACATATTAGTGATAAAGTATAAATATTTTTTGCTCCCAACCAAGAACTCTCGCAGTCAGATTCAGCTGCAGTCAACAAGCCGTACGTTCGAAACCCGAATCCATCAGCTTTTTTTTCTTGTAGCCCTCATCTTAAAAGGTAAGGTCGCGGATCAAGCTTTCAGTGGCTTAACCCAGTGCAAAACTTAATTCTGTTTCATTGCTTCAAACGCTGAAATACAACGACAAAACAATTGTGTGTAATGCACTTTCAAATTTGAAGGTCAGTGAAACTTGCAAAAATGAATCTGTGCCACCGCTGTTGATGGTGTCCCTCTTAAACGTGACACACGATTTCTGTCGTTTGTGAATTTGTTTTACACGCTAAGTCTTTTGGTACGAAATATCATAAAATTTGTTATGACTTGTACGATTTTTTCATCCAAGTTAAATCAAGTGTTTATTCTGGAATATGGTATTTAAGGTTTCTTTGTGGAACTAAAACGTTCCAACTATACTGGTCGGATATATTTTGCAGAATATTTGTTTTGGGTTGAATTGTGTATAACGTCAATAAAAAAGGAAGGAACTTTTACCAATTTCCTGCATTGCCAGAACAGTGGGTCAGGTTGTAGGTAAAATTCTGTTGAGAACCCTGCTCATTGCAAAGTTAAATAATTTCGGATGTAATCAAGAAGTTGTTTGACGTTTGTGCGTCTTTGAATCTTATCTTGCGTACTCTGGTTTCGTGCCGACATGACTCTGCGAACCTGACTGTGCTTCTTCACCATGGTATGCTGCTCATTGACAAAGAACTTTGAACCGAGCGTGGATTTCAACACTTTTCATTAATATTGTCAATACTTTGTATCACGAAGCATCGCCAAACATCAAACGCCGTCTCCCGGTGTCGCAGTAAAAAAAATCATCCTGACGATGCTCCATGAAGTCAAGGATTGGTTTCACACTGAGGATTAGTGATCCACCGTGCGTTTACTTCGAATAGCCAATCAGTAATCCCGTTGCAAATGACGTTTTGAGACTGTTTGTCCTTTCGCAGACTGAAGCTTCGTTGGGAGCGCGGGTGATGTGCGAACATTGCCATCTGGTGTGCAGATTCTTGCAGCAAACTGGTCGCGAAGTGTCGCACTTTTTTATCACCTGTGAGCGGTCAATGTTGCTCACGGATTCAAGTTGTGAACGTGGAGAGGAAAGTAATAAGCAGAACTGCGAACGAAATACACCGGGTAGGTAGGATAGAGTAGTTTCAGTCAGTGGCGTAGCCAGCCCAAAATTTTGGGCTGCCAAAATGTTTGACTTAGGCGAGCAACAATATTTTTGTTTGGGACGCCGCTTTTAAAAGCACAAACTGGCTAGATATGCCAAAAGTTTGGGGTGGTCATGCCCCCCCCTGGCTACGCCTATGGTTTCAGTTAGATTTGTTAAATTCAGTAAATTGAAACTTAAATGCGTAACTAAAATAATCTTTGTAAAGCTATTTTTTGTACGAAATACGCTAAGCGATTAGTCACGTTTCTTTATCTTTGATCAAAGCTAATATAAGTCAAGTATGACTTCTGTCGAAGGTTTCAAGCTGCAATTGATGAGCGGGTGAATTGATCGAGTCTGAAAAATGTACGATCCAATTTTCATTTTTCATACGAATAGATCCCATACCTGCCAAAGGTCGATTTGCCACTTCAAGCTGCTGTATTTATGGTGGAAAACTCACAGCAATACGTATAGTTGAATAACTCATGTTGGTTGCGATGCCATGTTTGTCCTGGTCGTGCAAATGCTTAGACTGGCGCAGGAAGTTCTCAGTAACTTTTTTTCTGCGACTATGGCTATATTTTTTCACCGGAACGTAGCGTAGATTAAACTACGCGTTGCAATCGTGCGGTGAAGTTTCCGTATATTTTTTGGTGGATTTTCACTGCAGCGAAATTTTTTTCACTTTTCACAGTTGGTTGACAAAACAACGCTGGCACAATTTTTCCAATATCTGTCAGCGAAGTTGGACAAAACGGGACCACCGTTAATTTTTTGCAGCATCTGCTCGGATTTCCAGAGACCCGGTCACGCTTCTTTATTAACAACCTCACTTCTACAGCATGGTGACCAATTGAATACTTTCTGGCATCAAGTTGTCAGCTAGATTATGAATAATTAAATCAAACCGAAAGCTCTTCGGTAGTTTCCTGGCGTGCGGCTTACCATTGTCTCAAAGTGGCTGTCGGCCAACGCAGCCACAGCTGTTTGACTAAAGTCCCGCTGTTTCGAATGTGATACGTCTTCATTAATTAACTGCAATCGAAAACCTGATTGTAAATTTTATTCCCTTCCTGAAATTCGCAGCAGACACTTCGAGCCAAGAATCGAAGGAGATCGTGGTCTGCGTTTACACAAGGAATGATAAAGTTGACGATACCCCGGGATTGGTGGATGATCTGGACAGCGGTATAAATCAATTGCTGCGCCGTGAAAGCGAAGATGGTGTTTCATTTTCAGAAACACCTTCAAAGGAATCTTGTGTTGCTAACGCATGTTTGTCTTTTTGTTTCAAATGTTCTTCCGTGGAAACGTCCTGTGGTTAAACCTCATTAGAGTGCGAAATCCCGTGTTACCATTTCGTGATAGGACTAGAGAATGGTCGACGCTTGTAAACTACATTTTATTGAGAAAAAGGGTTGTGTAAAACATACTAAATACAAAGCGCCTTTTGTTGCACGAGAAAGCTGCCGCCAAAATTTACGTAAACAGAATGCTCCAAATGTCTTTTCGAAAAATTTAGCCGAATTGACATGTTCGTACACTCCCCCGTTGACAACTGTTCCAGTCCCTTCAACTTAACAATACTAAGCCTTGACTCGTCCTGTGCTGAGGTCATCATTACGCTTAACATGTTAACGGTAATTTTTTTGCAGACTCTGGGATGGAAAGCAACGTTCAACCTGTTCCTTCCCCGGACGAACGCAATCTATCGTCCAATGTTGACGGTGACGTCGCCACGTCGCCGTCACGTGGTTTACCAAGCATCATTGCGACGTCAGCACACGCGGATTGCTCCTCAGATGCAAATCGCGAAGAAGTGTTTGTCGACGAACTGTCCTCCCCCGCTAAACACACTCAGGACGAGGTGGAGAATATCACAGAGCACGCAAACATCGGTGAACGCGGCGCCTCTGGCGTTGTTTCTTATGAAGCGAATCTGTCTACGCCCCCGCTTAGCGTTCACTGTGATTATAAAAGTTATTCAACCGAGGCCAGTGACGTTGAATCGACAAAGCCTCTCGTGCAACCCGCCGCTGACAGTAACAAGCGCTACAATTTGCGCAAGGAACGTCATCCGAAATTGCACCACGATTTTGAAATATATCCACTGAAGAAGAAAAGAAAAAGTTGAAATCAGTTTTTGTACACTTTAATTAGTACTGCATTGTTCGAAATAAAGCGTTGCGAAATTAATCGGATGTGCCAAATGTTGTGATTGACGCAGCAGTTTGGCACGAGGTGCGGTGCTGCAGAAATATTCCCATTCTGACTCTGACAGATGGTACTAATTTCAGCAACAACTTGATGCAAGAAAAGTGCCCTGTGAAAACATTGCAACAGGCAGTGGCGTAGCCAGCCCAAAAATTTGGGGGGACTAAATGTTTCATTTTAGGCAAATAACACTATTTTGTTTAGAAAAATGCCTCTCAATGCACAAAATGACCATATTTTCTGAAAATTTGGGGGACCATGCCCCCTCTGGCTACGCCTATGGCGACAGGTGTAGTAGACTCACCCGGACTCGTCAAACGCCGATCTCGGTTCGTCTGGTCGGAAAAATCGAACCGATAATTATTCCCTTAAATACCGCCGTTTTTAATGTATTTTTTTGGAACGAGACCATTTCACCAATCGCTTACGGCAGTGTTTCCCAAACTGTGGCACGCGAGTAGGCCTACCTTCTGTTTTTCTTCGCAAAAAAAAACTGAAGAGATTTTGCTTTTAATTATCGGGTTCCGTAGAATTTTTGCATTTCTGTTTACTTTTGCTATTGGTGTAACAAAGGCCATTGTATTTCTCACCGCCATTTTGAAAATGTCGCTTTTGTGTCAAGTCTAGTTTTCTAATCTTTCTATTGAGTGATATCTGGTTAGATGAGTTTTCCTGGAACAAGGTGTGACGCGGTGACAGTACGGGACCCTCAAGTGGTACGCGNTCAGAAAAAGGTCGGGAACCCACTGGTTTACCAGAATTAATAGTGCATTAATTGGTATTAAGGGAATTAGTGATCACGACCCTGGCGTAAGCGCATGAATTATGATTCCATTGATAACAAAAGGCTCATAATGAAAATCACGGCCAATGAAAACGATATCAACGACATATTGCAAACGTTTCGATAACTCCTGTTACCATCAGTGCATTGCTAATTGAGCATAACATTTCATCTTTCAATTTGCAATGCATTGTTGATGATAACAGGAGTTATCGAAACGTTTGCAATATGTCTTTTATCGTTTTCATTGGCCGTGATTTTCATTATAAGGCTATTTAGCACTTGCGCTTTTCGTGTGACAAAAGGTTAGTACAAAAAGAGCATTTTGCTAGAAACTGCTGCCACAGCCTTCTTTGCAAAAATAGTTAGATCTGAAAAAAATAACTTCGACGCAGAAACTTTAAATCTAGTTATGTACTTTACGCCCAAAAACCTTTGCACCATTTGCAAGTTGGTTAAAATAGATAATGATGAAGCCTGGAAAATCTTATACCAACAATCTTCAGGCTCTTTGAACGACAACACTTACCAACTTAACATTTAATCAGTGTATTAATGGATGTAGTGCTAACGAAAAAGGTGTGGGCACGCACCCAAAATCCTAGCTATTTTAAAACAGCTTCAAATTCATTTTAAAGCAAACATGAAAAAGGTGTAGGAACGCCGTTCCCACGCGTTCCTGCCCCACTAGACCCCCGAGTGTATTTCTACTACAGTATTCCTGCAAAAAGGTCGTCGGCAATTAGCAGCACAGAAGTGAAAGCAATAAGAAACAGATTAGAAAAACTTGTTTGTTTTGTTGTTACAAATCTCCACACAACGACTCACGTAATCAATTATTTACAGATGAAAAAGGGCTGAAAAGTTAGAAAGAAGACAACCTATCTTCAAACATACATTGCAAAAAATCACTAGACTGGAGTGGAAAACCAATAGGCGTGGCACCAGTGGCTAGAAATAGAAAAGCCAGAAAGTAATGAATGACACTCTTTAAAAACTTCTTGGAAATGCTGGTTAACGATATAGACTATAGCATTTTCAAAGTGCATTTAATACAAGCAAAATTTTCGCAACGATGCATCAAAAGCTGTTTTAGTGCCTATTTGCAAAAATAAGAATGGTGATATAGGTGTTGGATCTGTTACAGATCTGTTTCTCTCAAACACTTCCCAAACTATTTGAGCGTTACATTTTATCCTGCATTTCACCAGTTGTTACTAACCCTGACATCAGTTTGGAAAGCACTAGTATATGTCGATGCTGATTCAAACAAATTGTATCATATTATGTAACAAAGACATCCCAGTGTTTTCAGCGTTTTTATATGCATATAAGGCACATGACATTAACAAGTTACCGATGTGCACAGTAAGACCGTTTGTATAGGAATTAGACCATGCAAGTGCAAACATAGCTACGAGCTCTGCAGCAGGAGAAAGCGACCATCAATTTTGGGCTTGATTACAGAAAAGCTTAACGTGCGTACTTTCATCATCCCGGGTACGATGTTCCTCCTGTACCCCCCGCGTAGGCTCTGCTATTTACTGATATATATATATATATTTGGTCCTAGCCTTAGTGGTCTTCGCTTTTTGAATATTTGTTGTTATTATACTACTGAACATGAAATTGCTTCCAATTAAAAAAAAACTGTCGGTGTGACTTCTCCCCTAAAATGAATGAATAATTTGCAACAGCAGTTAGTTTCCTAAATGGCATACGTTTAAAGCTTGCCGACGATGTCAAATACCTTTTTGATGTACTACTTCATACCTCACTTAAGCATGACAATTTATTTAACTTAAGCGTAACCCGTGGTTACGCCATGGGTGCATGACGTTGATGGCACATGACTGAGCGATGGTAGACCATTGTGAACCGCTTGACGTAACAACAATTTACCTTTGTCCACAATTTTCACTTAAAAAGGCTTAAGTCTAGGGCCCCAAACTTATGGGAGTAAGGGCAATTTTCAGCATTTCTGTAAGCATTATACTTGTATTTTTGTTTTGGTTCAACGCACGTTTTTTACTATGCCGCTAACAAAAGATCTCTATAGACAAATGACCGCGAAGGATTAAAGTTAATGACGATGAGCATTCTCGTTTTATGACGTTGAGAACTGGTTATTGTATAATGTGTGGAACAAAACACTTGAATCCATTTTTCAGACTACACGAGGCCGGTGAGGTAGGCTACTCAATAAATAAGTAATGGCAGTGTGGTCAGTTGACCTCACCGCTGGCTTTTTCGTTACTTTCATTGCGACTGTTTTGTTCGTGACAGCCGTAGCAGCCCAACTCTGACCTCCCCAAAATGCGTACAGGGGGCCCTCAAGGTTGATTTCTAAAAAAATATTTTGACATTACGGCACATCCCGCGGCCAAATGGCCTTCACAGCAAAATATCCTAATTTTTTGTTTTTAGTATTTCACCACTTTTTAGTTCCTTTTGCGGATACAATTTTGTCAGAACCGATGCCAGAAAATCTTCAGTGCCATCTAGATTCTGTTTGGTTAAAAACGGTGATGCGTCCTAAAATCAAAATTTCTTGGTTAAAAAGTATCTTAACGCCAATAATGCTGGCATTTCGAGAGTGTTTCTAACCTAATACAGTGGATGGCCCAAACACGGTATAGTGAAGTCTTCGATATGAAGGCACTCTGGTAAAGCGGCAGGGCCAGGAAACTCAAGAAATGAAAATAATAGAAATGGTAACCTTAAAATTATTGAAGTGAAGTTGATAAAATAAGGAGGGCATGTCTTGCTGGCCCTGACAACAGCACGTTATTGATGGACTTGTATGCACCCTAGGCCAGGGTTGCCAATTAAGCGGATTTTCTGCTAGATTTAGCGGATTTTAATCCTGTAGTAAGCGTATAGCTGCTGAAAAACTGGTATGGCGGCCTAAATCCGTTAGATTCTAGCGGATAATTGGTCTAGCGGCCTATACAGTTGGTTTCATTCAAGAGGATTCTAGCGGCATTTTAAATTTTTTCTAGCTTGAGTCTTTTTATACTTGACAAGTGGCAACCCTGCCCTAGGCAAAATCCATTCAAGCGCCCACCTATCCTATGCAAAGATCCTTACTCCACATACCATCATATTGTGCGTACATTGCTGAACTAAGAAGGAAGTTTTTGTACATTAGAAAAGTTTATTAGATGAATAATATGGGAAATTTAAATAACAGCAAAAGTATTGGCGCTATGCAGCAAACCTGAAAATCTGCGTGAACGTGTGTTCCATTCACTTTCACCTGATGGACATTCGTCAATTTAAGAATCACATAGTTGAATGTTTCTTGGCTATTTTTTGGCGCTCCCTATACCCTAGCGATCTAGACAGCCCTCCAGTTTGACTAAAGGTAGCGCCAACACTGATCAGGGGTTGTTATTCCAAGTAACAGCGGCAGGTACTGCTCCGTCTATAAATTACAGTACAGAATAGGTTACGGATTGACAAAAACTTCACTGATTTCTAGTGTTTTATATTTCAATTTGGGGGGTTGAAATTTTGTTTTGGGGGGGTTAAGCTCTGAATTTTGGGTCCGCTGTGACAGCGTAGCGCCCCAATTGGGGGGTATGGAGAGCGGTTGACACGGCTCTCGTTCCTGATAACCAGGGAATTCAGAGCAAAGGAATATATTTATGAATTGTTACAACTTGTTCAGTGAATGCAGCGACCACGTGTGGTGCTGATTTGTATGACATCAGTCGTCGCAAACCTTCAAGAGGGGCACCCCAATTTAAAATGGCCTAGGGTCCCAAAAATGAAAATTCGCCCCTGGCTGGAACATTACTGTATGTTGTAAATTTGCAACGACTGTGGGGACTAATGACTTCATTTACCAAGTCGAATACTGCAAAGTGTTGAAAGGCTTACGCAAAATTAATAGTCACGTTGATGCGTCTTGTGCACCCTGCAGGTTATGTGACAGTTGCTCTGGCTAAACTAAACCGTAGTTAATAAACAGCTGATTAACCACGCACGGTGTCTCGGTGAGTTCTATTTTGTGATACAGCGTACTTCATTAGCAATTCACTGAGCATATATTACTCACTTCTGAACAGGGATATCTAGAAGCTTCTGAAAAACGAAAAGTGCAGCTTTAAACTGGCGAAACTTTGGTTGCAAAATAATAACCTTTCAGTACCCTGCATTTTAAGGAAAAAATGTTAAATATCTTAAAATAAACAAGACCAGCGCAGCTGATCATCAATCAAGGCCTGTCACAAAGATGATTTACAAACCCTGTATAATTTACGACTTAACTCTTTCAATTCACATGTTCCTTCGCATTTTTGTTTGCATCTTTTCGTAGAAACTTTGTACGCCATTTCATTTTTCGAAAATTCATTTAAAAGCTCTGGAGTTGCTGTTATCTTTCGCGGAATCAGCAGATTGGGCTCTGCTTCCCAAACTTGCACATGTCTGTATTCATGTAACTAGGACCCACAAAGTTAAGGGTTTGAATCCATCAGAAACATTTTTATGAGAAATTGATTTTACGTTAACACTACGCGTCCTCAGTCCTAAAACCATATTCAAACAGAGTGGTTTTAGTCACTCACACAAAAGACATCGCCGCAAGGCTGGAACTACTCCGTGACATTTGCAGATAACTACATGTAATCTAAGAAAGGTTCGAAACGCCTTTACTTTGCTTTTTCACGAAACAGTAGCTTCAGTTGAAGAACCAGGTGACTGCTGCCATGTCTGCTTCATACCATGTGTTATTTGGATTAGATTTGTTCGTCGTCAGGAACACAAACTGACTCCAGTAACACGCAAAGCCCGTGGGTACAACTGCTAAAGGAGATGACACTAAAATAATGTGTCTGGTGTTGGGCGTGAAATTTGAATCAACCCTTCAAACAATTAGGTCCTTTGGTCCACGCCGTGAAAATCTTCTGTTTTGGTAGAAATTCGCCACGGAAGACGTTTTACCAGGTGTCTCTTCTAGTTTAGTGGCATGTTTCTAATATAAGCGATAACACCCGTTTTGCGTGGCTAGCCCAAGTCACTGAAAAAACGCAAGAAGTAACGCAATTGCCGTTTATTTTTAAACGTGGCGAAACACAGCAGTATACAACGCATAAAACATATGCATGCCGCTCGAGATACAGCCGGAAGAAGTTGCATGCTCTCCCTTCAACAAAAGATAGTTACAAATAAATAAGTTGGTGGAAGTCCACGCGCTTTCCCCAAGTGTTCTTTAAACGCGAACAAAAGCCAAAAAATGGACTGCGGTCATAGAAACCAATATATCGCTAGGCGTCGTCACTACGCAAGTATCGCAAAACAACGAGAATATTTACGAAAATCCATGAAGGACAATGCTTTCCACAAAGTCATGGCCACCCGCTGGGATCCAGCACAAAATTGCTCAGAGGCGGAAATTGACGTGAACATGACGTCATGAAGTGTACTGAAAGCTTTTGAATTGATGTCGAATCACGAAATGATCTGAAATTTAAATAACAGTTGTTTAAGAAGTTAACAACAACAATAACGTTGCCCTCTCTTCCTTAACATGCACGAACACGTAAAACACATCCGAAAATTTAATAAAATACAGCCACAGACCCAAGACACGGTGGATACGTTGCTGTTGGAATGAGACTCGTAGCAAAAGACTTTTAATCAACAGCCATCTTCAGTGAGGGGGACGTTGGCGCCGGCACCCATCGCCATAGTGACTCATATTTCATGTTCAGTGTGTAGTGCAGATACTGCAATTCTTTTTGAGTTGTGGATCAATTGCTCAAGTTCTTGCAATTTTCTGAAGATCGCTGTTAATTAGCAAGCGAGTGAAGTGATAGCTTTTTGAAGTCCGGGAAATTTATTTAGCTACAGCATGTTTAGATTCAGAGCCGTACTAAGGGGGGGCTCCAGGGGTCCATGGCACCCCCAAATTTCTCTTTTCATCACACCTGCCCCAAAATATTTTCGTTTAAAGGAAAATTTCTACCTTTTTTAGATACCAGTTAAAAGACTTCATCGTGAAACTTCGTTGTATTCTAAGTGAGTATGTTCGTCATATACAGGTTTGAGAGAAAAGCGCATTAGATTTTTATGACACTAATGCCAATAACGTAGGGAGTCGTGTCATGTGCGTCCAAATTAGAGTAATATGACACCAATTGCGAATCCGGAATGTGAAAAATATCATATAAATGTGTTTTAAAAACACACCAGTGACGTTGCATTTGTGCAACAATTCACATTATATTGTAGTGTGAATTTTACTAAAAATTCTACGCAGTACGAACTGTTTTTTGATAATTAAATGTGTGTTATTAGCAGAGCCCTTGCGATATGACTGGTCCTTCACCGGCCCCCACATGACAAAGTTTGGCTCATCCACCGGTTAGATTGCCTTCTCTTCGTGTTCAACCCCTTCCCAGGGTTTTTTCCCATTCCACAACCAACACCTGGCGACGTGCCTACGTCACACACAGACCTCCACACTTCACAGCGCATGGCTTGCGGGCGTTGTCTGTTCGAACCGCACATTACCGAAAACAACCAATATTCAATCTCTCGTCAACACATACTGCATGTTCAAAGTCCAAAGCTTTACGCAGAAATAAGTTAACTCGTATCATCAATTTCAAACGAAAACGAACTTTTCTGCGTTTACTGGCAGGCATCCCCGACATATACGCTTCGCTGAAAGGACCCTGAGGAGTCATGGAACGCTGTTTCTCGATGTCTCCAGCAATTGTGTCCACCCACTCCGGAGGGATTTCTTTCTTCCAATCGTGATTTGCGCTCACTTCTGTAATGTCACAATATCAAGCTCGTGCATTTCCGTGCAACAGACACTGGACTAAAGTTTATGCACCTCTGGAAAGCAATCAGGTGACTCTAAACATTTTCGGACGGCGTAGATCAAATCAACGAATGCCTGAACACGCGTCAACCATCGCCTGTCTAGGCACGCGACACGCAATGGCGATTTGAAGATGGTTTTCGTCGTTGAATGCCAACTTTTTTGTTCCGCATTTCATGGGCATTCGATTTCATCGAAAAAGCTTTAAATTCCAACGAGAAAGAACGGTCTTACCAATGACCTTATAAAGTGTTGTTTGTCTTTTACTGGCAAAACTACAGGTATACCAGGGGCACTTTTGTTAATTCTGTGAAAAGTCGGCAATGGACTTTTGGGCACTTACGCGCAACGAACTCATCCGTGTTAAAAGCCAAACATTTATTGATCTGCCACGAAATCTTCTCCGAAACAACCCACATTTAAACTTTTCAGCAATACAAGCCCAAGACCACGGACTGATTTTTTGACCCAAGATGACAGAAAACAAAACGGCCATGCTCCTACAGGAACTGACAAACGATCCACTATTAACCTCAGGCAAGTAATCTTAATGTTCTGAATGCAGACCAAAGGTTTACACTCATGAAAAGCGACCTACTGACAGTAACGAAGTTTCAGCAAATAAGAAAATCCTTAATTCCAAGCTCTACGAACATTCACAAATCACATAGCATTAGCTTACTGAGACCACTGCTGCCGCTTTTGTTTCGGGTTCGCATACTCATTCCCGGTGCCTGAGCCTGGGCGTCATCGACCGCTGAGTCCTAAAAAGATTTTTTAAACTATAGAATCACCTATTAATGATACAAGATCGTGTATCTCGGCAGTTGTGTTACTACGTTTCATTCATGACCATACGGTTGACGGAGTAGACACGAAAGACCTTGACCATCGCAATTCATCATTCTTGTTTGAATTCTGTCTATTATTACTGAAAAGACGATTTTTCCGTGACCAACGCAAGGTTTAATGTCGCAAGCCACAAAAGTATAAAGTAAAGCATCTTTCGTTGATAAATCAGTAACGGTTATCCGTAATTCAGTATCATAACCAATAACAGTACAGGTCGACATAGCCAGTTTTCACCATATATACAATCTCTCTCAAAAGATGTTGTGTATATCGCAGAAAAAGAAGACAGCGAAATCTACTGGTTATCTTCTTCGTCTTCTTCAACGCGGACTGAATGCTCCCTACATCGCCATGCTAATTGACTTTGCCAATATTTGCAGTTGGTCATGGAGGGCACCTCGCAAGTAACACACAGGAGGGCGCAGTCTTCGCTACGTGCTATCCGATGAGACATTAGTAATTATCGTCATTAACGTTCATTTCAAATCAAAACGCTGCGAGGCAAGGAGATTATTACAGGTACAAGACTGCCAGTTAAAAACTAAATACTGCAGCATGCGGCAAACGCAAGATGATAGACTTTTGCTGATTGTGAATGATTCATGTCGCTCCCTGTTGACGCAACTTCTTTAAATAACGCAGTGCGTTTTTAATCCAAATTTCTTTAGATGAACGAAATGCCCTGCAGTGGTACTGCTGCGATCGGAAAGCCCGAGCGGCATGTGCGCAAAGCTTCACACTGTGGCAGCAAGCAACAATAGAGATCACATGCCATGATCACTCTATTGCTTGTTCGCGCAACATCTATATGGGTGTTGGTCTTCGCGCACATCCCGTTCGTGGTGAACCACGATTCAACGCAACGCCAACCGAGAGGTTGCAACAGTACCAATCAGAATAGAAACCGAAGTAAAATACAAGAAGTTTGAAAATAAAAACATCTGAAAAAACAAAGAAAACAAAACAAAGAAAAGCGAACTTGAGGAGACTGAGTGTGCACAAAGATTTACATTTTAATCTGCCCACCTCTGAATCTGCACCGGCATCAGCTCCAGCAGATAAGGAAATAACAAACTGGTCAATCTGTTCCTGGGTGACCGCAGCGAAATCTCGCAGCGACATCAAAGCACTGACGAGGGGTTCGTCGTCTCTTTTGTCGACGCCTTGAATCAATCGACAAAGCTCCAGGAGGGGGCTTTTGTCGCTCGCAAAATACTGGAACGGGAACCGTGATCAATTTGAATTTATCACTTTGGAATGAAAATTCAAAACAGAAAAAAAGCAGTTCACACGAAGTTCACTAGCTTTCAACCACTGCAAAACGTTGTTTAAATTTTGTGTTCGGGAACAAACCGGGTTGGAAGTACTTATCTACGTAACCTCATCCCGAAATAAGGAAAACGCAAAAGGTTTCACTAAACTACACTTCACGGCCAGCGCGGATCGGATACGCAGTGAAGCATCAACATTAGCAGTTAACCAACAAACAGCGGACACAGGCGCAACAACAGTGAAGGAAACACGCGAATGTGATCAACATCATCTCTCTCGCCAATTGCAAGAGTCTTGAGTAGCAATGGACGATGGAGAATTTACACAGGAAAGTCAAGGGTGTGTTTCAAGCACCAGTTGGATGTTTGACGGAAGACATACTCAGGACAAACTGAAGAATTCATGCACGTAACTTCCCATCAGGGATATATGCATTTCATTGAAGAGTACGGCATTCCAATAATTTACTAGCCCAAGAGGGCTGTACCGAAATAAGGCGCAACACATTATTAAAATTCAAGCATTCGGGCATCACATAAAATAATTAATCGAACAGTTGTTATACCGCACAGATGCAGACAGCAATGCGCTCATTCCAGCAACACATTTTTTAAACGAGCAAAGCTCTAATGAGTCTAATCAGTGCATCAGATTCCCGTTGCACACGCTTGCAAAATGAGACGCCGGTAGAATCTTGGATTAAAAACAGCCTAAAAACCTGCGAAACGAACAGAAGTTCACCAGTGCACAAAGCTGAAAGCATTAATATAAACAAATTAGAGAAGTGATAGACATTGCCTGAGCAGCATAGAATGGGCAATTAAATAAATCAGTAAGTCATATTTCACCAATGATGACATTTTTATCATGTTACACAACATAGCAGTCAGATCCCCACCGAGGAAGCCTCGATCAGCTGAACAAAAGTTTTAAGTCCTCCTTTGATCAGATGCTCGTTCATACGAATCATAGTTGCGATCATCACACGGCAATGCTTGGTCATGTTTTTCGCATAAGATTCATCGTCTGCAGAAGAAAGGAAGTATGCCTTGAGCTGGCTAACTGGAAGTGACTGGCTCAGTTGGAAAGCATTTTGACGACTTCCACAACTTGCTGGGAAGACTATCAATTCACGATTAGGGAGAATTGAACATTTACGGGCGAGGCAGCGTTGTCGAAAGTTCGATCAGCAGTTTTTGTGGTTAATCCACCTTTTAAAACTTCAGTTAAAACAACAGTGGAAATTGGGAATGATTTCGAGTAAAATTTTTTATGCTAAAATACTAATAGCGAAATGCGACTTCACGCTGGAGTCGAATCTTCGAAGCCGAAAGGAACAGTGCGAAAGTACATACCCGCAAAAAATAAAAGATCCATTGCTTTCCTGACAAAGCATCGGTGCAGCGACAAGTTCGACTCAACGATGTCAACGTCTGTCATTACTTTGGACGTAGCAGATTTGAAAAAGTGAACCAAGGTTGGTCGGAAGGCGTTTGACAACATTTCAGAGAGCGCCTGCGCAAAAAAAATATTATTTGCGTGTGACCTGTAAAAATTACTTCTTTCTTGTACATAAACACAGCGGGCGTGAAAATCAATAACCGCATAAATCCTGGTAAACCACAAAACCAGCCGCATCGTTTGCTGGGAGGAAACTCGATTGCATTAAAGCAGAGGTTCTTAAACTTTTTCAGCCCCTTTGGTGTTAGTCATTGTTACTCGCGCCTCACCCAATCTGACAATCAAACAAAAAAAACGACAATTTATTTGCCACTACCTCGTTTTTCAACAATATGTCGCTACCATGCTCCCGCCCCCCTTGCGAACCTTTCACTCCCCTTAGTTTAATAAACCAGGCACTAAGGCTTATTTCTCAACCCTGATCAGCAATTTGACATTTCACTTGTTATGGCGTATAAGCCTAACGTTTCCAATTCCATCCGTCGCACTAGAAATAGACGTTCACGAAGATTTTGCATATTATTATCGGCAAAGCTCCAAACAGGAAGGACGAAAAACCTCAGGACCGTGCACCTGGAGGTGATGACTATGAAAAGCTAGAACGCCGAGGTGACATCATCGCAAGCACATAAAGGACTTGAAACATTTGCAGTTGAACCTACGTTTTTACTATTTGCCGTGAGCTAATGGAAACTGACATTCGATCCCCAGATTCAGAGCGCGCATCGAACTTGAAGATAGCTGCAGCAAGAACCCGTTTTTGCAGTTTTCCGCAAGCATCCCCGGTATGTTGCGCACATGAGTTGAACAGGGGCACCCCCGGTGTGTTGCGCACATGAGTTGAACCGGGGCATCCCGCCTCACCACGAGACAAAGAGCCAGATCAGTTGCCCATCAACTACTGTCGCTTGTCAAACACTACATTATTCCTCAGTTCACGTCACATGACAGCTGCGACATCAAGACCAATCGCAGGCTATTAACATGACCTTTTTCGACGCTATCAGCGTGTCGCAAATGTGTCACGATGTTTCCGGTAATGTACAATCGGTTTTATGGCCCAGCAGGTATTACCTATGGTGCAACACAACGGTATGACACCGTGGTATCATAACTCCACTTTTTCCGTAATTTTTTTCGCACAAAGCGGACTTGCATTTCCACCCGAGCTCTTAGTTTAGCGTCAGACGGCGTATGTCTTGGCTCAAGTCTCGGTAACAACCTGAAGGAAGAGTTTGCCAGAAAGACGGTAAAACAGATAACGTGCTTGTCGCGGTTTTCAGGTTTGAAACTCTCCTCCAGTGCTCTTGGCACAGTAAGGGGCAGGGGCATAAAACAGAACGCGTAGATGCTGCGATTCAAAACAAGATTATTATTTTGATTTCGTTGGCATCAGCTTATTTCCATGCGCAAAAGTGCATCGAAAAAAGCAGATTCTGCCAAAACCAGCGTTGCGGAGTCGGAGGTAAAATATCCGACCCTCCAAAATTTCCGACTCCTTGACATAAAGGGAATGAAATTTGGCTGTTTAAGTTAATGGAAATCGTGGTGCACAGCAAGAAATATGTTTCAACAAGTGTTTTAAAATAGATTGCACCATTTCAACACGATTTCCCAATTTACGAGTTTGATGTAAAAAATGATCCTATTGGACATCCGGAGGCGGACAAAATAATCCGACTCCCAGTGTTGTTAGGAATCCGACTCCGACTCCACCCAAAAACCTCCCACTACTTACGACTCCGCAACCCTGGCCACAACGAACGATCGCACAGCAGGCAGTCATCAGTCAAGGCATCCTAAATAAAGGAGCAACAGCTGGCCTGTATCCACACATTCTTACTTTAATTCGTTGGAAGTGAGCATGCCGTTCTGACAGCAAAGTTGATTTTCCCGAACGGTGTAACACGTGTGTGTGTGCTGATTCTGGTGCGATTTACTCGAAAGAGGCCGGGTTTTTAACTGTCTTGCAAAGAATTCTTCATATGTCACACGGACCACTGCTAGCAGCAAACACGTCCATACCACGCTACTGAGGTGCAAATCGCCTCGAGTAGGAATGGCGTAGGGAGTCGATGTTGATGACGACCTGGCCGTGGCGAGAGATGTCGCGGTGACAGAGTCCGTGTGAACGACGTCGTTGTGGTGACAACTGATACTTCCTCTGCGACACCTGGGCTGCATTATGAAACGCTGCGCAGGAGCTTCTTATTGGCTGCGCTCAGACTGGTATCAACTGACTTCCATATTGCCGCCTCGGTCCGGTATGCTCAACAGAATGTGACTTGTCTGGATGAGTCTGTTCAAGTCGGTGGAAAACGTGACCCCACTTGAACTTGGCAACGCAAGAAAAATAGAGGATACACTGTTTGCAACAATTTCATCATCGTTATAGCGTTACAAGCTCCCAGCTGACTCCAAAGGACGTTTAACACCTTACTCCATTTTATTATGTCTCGTTCAACGCGTTACTCTATTTCAGCTCACAACAGTTTCGTTGGTTTTTCGTTGATAGCCAGCAATAAACCAACGAACAGTTTTTTGCTTAAAAATATTCACGTACTCATTCATATAACAGCACCAATAACTTATCAATTTTCGTAAAGCCTGTGACGCATCAGGCAAACTGCACTGAGCCTGCAACGACCAGAATGGCATTGAACTGAGTCACGGCGATCCAACAGGCAGTACAGCACTTACGACGATATCTTCTTGCGACGGCTTCTTTCCATTGAAATACTCTTTGCAACACAGCTGGTGAATCGATGACCGCACTTTCGACACAGGTTCAGAACGACCGAAGAACAAGGCAACGGCGTCTTTGATGGTGAGTTCGTCCGCGCAGATGGAAGCGATTTTTTCGGCCATGTCTGAAATACAGACGAAGTAAGATTTACTTTCGAGGTTGCCTGGAGAGGGAAGGAATATATTAGGGTCTCTTTCACGCTGCTGGTGAAGTGGTCAATTGCTGAAGAAAAGATGTCTTCTGTCGTAGCTGCACAAATGCACAAGTTGAAGGGGCAACAATCGCGATATTCCGACAACTTCAACGGTAACGAAAACTTTTAATTTCAAATAACCTGAAATCAAAGGTCACCCACTTTATCTCAAAACACAGAAATTAACAAGTATTTTTCCTTTAGGTTATAGCAGAGACTATATCGGGGTTTCCCCAAGATTTTGGGCCATGGACCTCCATATGTGAGACTGACCCGAATCTTACGTTGCATCAATTTTCCGCCCAACCAGCGCGGAATGATAATACAAAAAGAAAAATAATTTACACTGAATGATGTTTTCAATTATGAATCACTAAGGTAATTCCTCACACAGGGTATTAACTGTACAATGTCTATGTTTGAGTTTTACATATTTTGTCATATCTTCACAGACTCAGTGACGTACGGAGTGGCGGATTTTTGGGAAACTTTTTGGACCAGGTGCTTTCCATGGAAAAAGTTTAACACAAGTTATGCAATACAAGTCGGTGCTTCTTGGAAAACAGCTCACTTTCGGCAGCTTCGTAGTTTCCAGGCAAGAGGAAGCCAAGTTGATGTGCGTAATGTAATACGGTTGTACTGGGATCAAACACAGACGAAACATTGTCGCTGATGGACAATCGCGAAACGGCTTCTTGTATCTGCTCATCGCTGGGCTCTGCTGGTTCTTTACGCAAATTGTTGGGAGCTGAAAAAGCAAACAATTATATGGAATACCGTACAGATTGATGCCCGTTTAGTTTTTGTGAGTGTTTCAAAATTGCCAGCTTACGTTGATCCCTAATGCAAAGCTTTCCTCTGGAAAGCCGCTTTAAACTACATGCAAGCAGTTTCAAAGAAACTTCAAAGCCCAAGAGCGAAGCAGCCTTCAGTAAATGTGTTCTGGTAAGCTTTTGAAAAATTAGAAAGCAGATGCATCTTTGATTTCCCAAGTTGCCGATTTAGATTAAGAAAGACTTCTGAATATAAACGCAAGCAGATGGTTATAGGGCGGAAAATCTTGTCCTTTAATTACGAAATTGACATCGTAAGTAACACTTAGTTGTGACTCCACTCCTGGGGAGGAGTCAGACCAATTTGGTCGCCCAATTCTCCCGGCTCAAAAAAGGATTGCGCTGACTCAGTATTGATTTTATTGGCTCTTGCAAGCTTCGATCTTCACTTTGCATTTCACAGATGGTCAAGCATATAACCTTGCTCACCGGCAGGAAGCATGCTTTCGTAAAACGCCAGCGCTATCGAAATAGCTCTTGATGCTTCCATTGACGCATGCAAGCGTTGGAAAAACCCCGATTTGCTGATGCAGTGGTGAGACTGTTGCGTTTACCTTCCCGAAGTGACGACTGGCGCAAGTTGAATACGCGCTGAGCAACTTGCTATTACCGCAGCCGAACGCAACGTGTGGAGTGGCATCACAAGTCGAAAAACCTCGCTCACACAAACGAAATGTGTCTATCTTCACGGCTCGAACAGTGAGCTTTTTCAAACCGCACGTGGTGCAGACTGTTCACCTTTGTAGATTGAAATTCGCCGAATTTGTCGCCGTGATAAGATGCAAAATCAGTGGGTCGTTTGCAATAAGTGGCAGCTCAATCGCGAAAAAAGCCAAACCAGTGGTGACACCCTCACAATAACGGGTACAAAGCAAATGAATCCACCAGGTATAGTTTATCACAATAACAAACCATGTAAAGCATTTCGCGCCGCGTTCTCAACGTTAATGACCTCCATCATTTCCTTTTTTTCACGGTATCTCTTCGCGGCTGTAATGTAATTTTGGAAAGCGTTTGCGAGAGTTCGCGAGGGCTCAAAGTGCAAAGGACAAGGGGCAAATTGCCCGCAAAGCCTCTCAATCGCCTTGTTAAGAAAGCGTCGTATATCACAAGTGACATCAGATAGTCATCCACAAACACGCAGCCATTAACTGCGTTTCTTAAACATTTTTGGGTCACGGACCCTTACTACATCCTAATGAAGGTTGCGGACCCCTCAAGAAGAAAGGTTGCAATAAATATTCGAAATAGGTCTTAATCAAAGCAGTAGCAGTAATCAAAACGTCAGGGCAAAACCTACCAACCCTTTAAATCATATTCGCGGACCCCTGTTAAGGACCCGTGCATTAAATACAAGGCAACCTTCATTTATTTGCCGCTGTCAATATAACGCCAGATCGCACAAACAAACACAGGAAATGCAACAACTCCACGATACTCAGCAAGACACACGGAGGCATACCTTGGGATCCAAAACTTCCACCGCTGATCATATCGTTGATGCCGGAGGAACCGGCTGTGTCCGACTCTTAAAATAAGATGTCTCAATAAAATACAAGTCTTTGCAACACACGGTTACGATTCGAAGGTAAACGTATGATAGAAAGGTTGCAGAATTTCTTCGTCATCATTCAAACATTTACAAACAAAGACGTGACAAGTAATTAGCAATAACACTTTTCATTAAATTATCATTTTACAAAAAAGACGCATGCCCAGGTAAGGTAGCTATCATAAAAATACTTCTGTTAAGCAATCACACTCTTCGCACGCTTTCTTATAACATTGCACTTTTCCTTTTTAAGTCGCCAAATTGAAGTACTAAAAATCCACAATACCTGTCTTCTAATTTCCGGTACTGTTGAAAGATTTTCCGCGCCGAAATTTTACTTTATACAAATTGCATGAAGCTTAATTGTCTGGTTTAGCGATCAAAAACGTTATTGGATCGTAATCAAAACACGCGGTCCACCCGGCCACAACCAACCAGTCGTCAATCTCTTAAACCCAACCTTTGCCATTAGGTTTTGATCCAGTCGAGGGTTGCCTTTGGGAGGAAGCAGCGACCGGCGAGACGACGACAGCAGATGTAGATGGAGTCTCCGAGACGGGCGTTGTTTGCGTCGCAGTTGTTGACGTAAAAGACGTAGACAAACTACAGCTGACGTTAGACGTTGGACCTGTGACGTGAGTTCGATTAAAAAACAATTAGCAAATAAACGCAAAGTGAATGCCAAGCACCGGTTCCGACAGTAAGTTCTTTCTGCAAAACCGCAAAGCTCGGTTTCAAAAAACACCCGTCCTTGGAACTGAATGAAATAGCAGCTCACGATTCACGGAAAACCCATTTACCTTAAATATTTAAAACTCGCGTACTTTCATACTGTTTGTTTCTTTTAAATTTAAAAAATGCTTCAAGGTCAACACGTATATCCCAGCAANTTTTATCGATTAACTGCATGAGCTCCTATATCACTCACATCAAAGCACACAATTTATCTTTAGCAATGCTTTCGCCACCACCCTGCGGTCAAAACTGATGCTTGTCAGTGAAGCATGCGCCGGTGTCATACGAGTTCCCGGCACAACATACAATTTCCAAGTTTTTTTTCGAAAACTCGACCGGCAGTTGTCGTTCGAAACGACCGTTCCCAACTGTTGCCACCAAATCTTGTATTCGCGCCCGTAGTTCCGTGTCCAGAATGTCCCAACGAAAGGTTACCGAGGCAAGACCTGCTGACTACACCCACGTGAAAGCGACCCAGGAGTCGTCCAAGGACCAGGTCGAGTGACAACATCTCCGACCTTGCTTGGCCCCATCTTGGTGTGGAGCCAGCAGAACTATCTGAGATTGCTGTTGACCGTGAGGTATTTAGAGCCGTCTTAGGGCTACTGCCCCCGCGACCCTCCCCAGGTGAAAAGCGGGTGTGAAAATGAATGAACGGATGCGTAGCCCAACAAAACAAAGCACCGATTCCTTTTGACGTCGTCAACAAAACTTAAGAAAAATGACAGTTACGACAGGGAAAAAGTATACAAAGTAATACATTATATAGCAAACCTGTCAAGTGATCGTACACTGCGTTTGACACAGCTTGACCCAGCATGTTCGAGATGTCATGAGACATTTCATTCTGCACGGAAAATAAAATCTAGCTGATCACCACAAACAACTCCCCAAACGTAACGAATCTATAAAAAAAACGCACAAGCAACAATTTCTGACATTGGGTTGGGGCAATGTTACAATTAAGCTACACGATCTTCAAGGACACACCTGCCCGGATGTGCTTTGCACAGGTGCTCCCGGCATCCCTCTCGTCAGTTCTCCTTCGAACTGATTCCATACTTGCTCGAAAGCGTTTCTGAACAACTCTGGCGAGACACCTGTTGGTAGATTTGAGAAAAACAGTTCTTTAAACAACAGCGATTTTAGCGTTTAAAATGTTAAGGGTCAACTTAAACCAAAATAATCCGAAGCCAACGTCAACAACTCGAAAGAAAAAAAGAAAGCACGAATTTTTTGCCAAACAACCCGTGACTAAACTTCTTTCACAGCTTCCTGAAAATGATGAAGAACAGGTTACTAACCCGGAATGTTGGGAAATCCTGACAAGATATCGTCCATGCCAGTGACCTGAAAAACGGGTCGCGTTACGAGGAAAATCGTTTGAAGCATTAGCTGCGGCAATTATAATGGAAGTTTACACCAAGCACACAGAGCCCCGCGTCAATACCAAAACTCTACAGAGCATCGCCGGTTTTGCATAAGCGTGGTGATAATTGGGAGGAAAACGTCGGGCACAGCCGCGAAACATCTGCTTCACTTCGGCGAAGAGCTATATTTTGCCATAGCGTCGAACAGCAACAGTTTTCGTAATTCCACCTACAATCTCATCGACTGTACGCTTTTGTCAGCACCAGCAGCAAACCCGAAAACCGACATTCTCTCCGGGATGCAGTCTGAAAACAGAGCTTCTGGTTTTTTTTACATTGATCATGACATGCCGCGCAACCAACACACGACATGCCGCGCAACCAACACACCTGTGACGCACGGCTGCTTTGATCCTGGTTTGTTTCGGCTGACTGCGTGTCTGCTGAGCCATGACCACGCGGATTGATCGAAACCGAAATGTGTGGTCGAATGTTGGCGTTGATCTGCGAAAGAGTCTCCATTGTACTTGCACAAAAACGAACCCAGAAAGCTTTGCCCGTAACTTCGGTATTCATGAGAACGTCATTTACCGCAGTTACCATTGCGGTAACGAAGTAATTAACAAACATCTGCTCATAACCTTAAGGACTTAACAGCGAAAAAAACAGTAAGGCATAATCATGACGTTCTCTGAATAAAACTGAAGCGCCGTGGGTGTGGCTGGCAACAGCGAACAAACACAGCTTCCGTGAAATAGACACGTCGCACATGCATTTTGTAGAGTTTTAAACTACCGAAAACTTCAAATTCTTCAACAATTGGCATGGAATTCGAGCAAAGCGCTTTATCTTCACCAGTTAAGCTGCCACGTAAAACCGCGTTTTGCCTTCAACGCTCTCATATGACGAAGTGCAAATACGCTGACTGCTGAAAAGGTCCGATGATTATGTTTAAGGACATCGCCGTACTTCGTCTGGGTCTTTGGCCTGTCGCTCGACTGTGACGCCACCACTTCGCGATATTGCCTGTTTTGTGACGCAACTGCTGTAGTGCGCCGTTGAACTACCATGAACAATCGGGCAGGTGACATACCGTGACAAAACAATTCGAATCAATTGGATGTTAAGAGTTTGCATACAAGTCCCAAGATATTTTGTGTACCTGATCGTGTTACAACAACGACGTCGCAACTTGGTTGGCCTAAAATAAACTGAAACGCTTACTTCAACATTATACTGAGGAGGTGAAGCCGTGACCGTTTGTTGTGGTGCTTGCTGAGCAGCCCTCGTGGGTGTAGTGCTGGTTGTCGACTGGTTTTGAGACTGTTGTTGCTGCTGTGCTTGCGGTTGGGGCCGAGGCGGCGGCTGCTGCGGTGGCCAAAGGTTGGGCGGAGGCACGATTGGCTGCGACGCTGCGGACGATGGCACAGCAGTAACTGTTGCTATGGGCGCTGTCATCCTCACGCTGTTCAATCAAAACAATGTCATGACTCAAACAAAGCAAGGTAAGTACACGCAGAGGCGCAACTGGGGGACTGTTTAGTCGGCACGCCAAGTCCCTTTACATCTGTGACGACCTTGCATTTGACAAAAGTATGGTGGACATATAATTTCAAAAAGGTAGCTGGTTGCATTGCAGAGCGGCTCGCCTAATTCCAGAAAAACACGAACGCATACACCAGGAGCAAATCCAGGTCAACAGCATCACTCGGGCTCATCACACGATTATACTGACTGACACGGATGCAACCGTTCGGTGGTTGCGTCACTAAAATTTCCATTTTCTCTCATTCTGGGTGGCACAATCGCTACTTTGTGACGTTGGTTACGTAACAATGTATGACAACTTCTCATGAGAAAACTTGACGGTGTTGCGTAACGTTCGTCACAGAGCAATGATAACGCCGTCCTCAGCGTGCAAGGCTCATTCATATTAACCCGAGTTACTGGACAATTTACTGTTCGTTTGAAATTGTTCTCAAATGGGAGCTCCCCATAGATTGGAATTCAAATCTAATGTTCTATGCCAGGGTGGTCCGAGACTGCGAGCATCAAGGGCCACATTACGGTTTGAGGAAAAATTTGCGGGTCGCAAAAAGTAACTCTATTGCAATTAAAATATTCCTTTGCTGTTCCAATAGACCTAATTTTTGCTGTACGCCTAACGCAATTTTTGATTCTAGGGTAACTTTTAAGTTTGTTTGTTTGCGACTCAAAATTAAAATTTCCTCCTAGTAAAAAGATACACAACACACGAACAAAACAACAAACAATTTTTTGTTTCTTGGTTTTCGTTGTAAAGTCAATGTCCGCTTTAATTTCCGCAGTCGGCAGACGCAAGCAGGCATGCAGGTTTTGTCAGCCATTCTACTTCGTGTGTCGCTTTTCAATCACGTCATAATTGAGAAAGCAATTTGGCAAATTACGAACATGGAGCACATCTTCAGTGCAAAGTCTTTTAAGCGGGGAGCAATTTCCCGGTTATCCCCCAGTTACGGGCCTGGTTACCCTTCAATTATTTCAAAATCGCTTGCCTATAATTTTCGTGGTATTTCCTGTATGTTTTCTCGTGTTTGGTGCTGTAATGCCTCTTTTAAATAAAAAGTCTTCCGGAACGGATATTACTTGCAACCTCACAAGACACTGTGGTTTGCATTGTTATTGGCGATAAAGTGCCTTTCCGTCCGGTTAGAATTGAACTTTCTATGTTTTTCTATGACATTTCTCTTTTGACACTCATTTTTGTTAAGTTGCTATACTTGACAAAATATTACTTCATTATTTTCACAATTTACATCTTCTAATCTAACTCGAAAATGAACTACAGAGTCTAGGCTTGAAAAAAAGATAAAAAATAAACGCATGCTTTTTGGTCACAGAGTACTGCGGCGTTAGCGTAGGCTAGAGGTTAGCTATTGTAAGTTGTAACGTCATAAAATGTAAAACGATATTGCTACTCCTTAATAGTTATATATTGACCTGCACTTCAATGATGTGTGACTTGCAAGGGCTGTGTGGCTAATGCAATGTATTTATTACTTTGCGTAATACGGCATACAGAAAACGTTCGCGGGCCGCATGCCAGTGTTTGGACCACGCTGTTCTATGCAAAACACTGATTGAAAAAAACATTCAATCTGATATAATTTATATTTTAAAAACACTTTATTACTAAGGTAGCTCGGGCTGTAACAGATGAGCTCGAGTAAACCTCTGCATACTAGGCTCATTCATATTAGCCCAAGTTTCTAGACATTTACCGTTCGTGTGAAATTATTCTCGAATGGGAACTGTCTATTGGATTCGAATTTAAATCCAATGTTCTATGCAAAACCATTGCTTCAAAATACATTCACTCAGATATTAATTATAGTTTAAAAAGCGCTTAATCGCAGGAGGCAGCTCGGACTCTAATGGATGAGCCTAAGGAAAGCGCGAGTGAACGAAGTCGAAGCACGCATTCTACGACTGATGTTTTTTCAGAGCATCTAATGATAACATCCTCTGCACCTTTCAAAAATGCGGACATTAGACCATTTTTAAAAATTACTTCCGGACACAAATTTTAACACCGAAATTCTGGACGTGTCCTGGAAATTCCGGACGTATGACAACCCTGGCATATTATCGCTGACAGCTTAATTCATCAGTAGCGCTTGCTAACCGACTTTCACCAGATTATGAACATAGCACAAAACTTTCCACGTTTCACTGCATCTGCAACACATACATCCTGCTTAGAGGTTAAGCCTCGGGTGATCATTATGACATGACAACGCGGGATATAACATCACGCTAGCAGGTCAACTTGGTAAAGATTAATTTTTACTCTGTCATGTAACGTACGGAAATTCTGGAACACCGGACTCCGTCGCGGTCTCGCGGAACACCTGTGTTCCGTGGATACCAGACTCGCATCGCGGAACAATAAGATTGTTACGTAACAGTTGCGATAAATTTTCAATAATAGCAGTTAGTCTTGGTGACAGTACCGAAAAAACAATACAGTTATGCGAAAAAGATGATGCGGGATGACATAAGAGGAACTCGTGCAGAGTAAACACAACGTTGTTCCAAGCCACTTCGACCTTTACTTCAGCCGTATGCAGTTAGTACGCTTGGACCAACGTTGCGTTCACTTCGTGAGTTTCTTGCTGACATTTCGTCATGTTCTTATTGCTGTATTCTTTTTCATTCCTGTCCCCTAGTGTAGCTGCTTCTACTGAAAATTTATCCCTGCTGTTACATAACAGTCCAATTCATTCAATAAGATCGTCATTCGTCGCTTCAACTTAACTAGCATGGCCTTGTCGAGTCTGCCCATTCAAAACTAGCGTCTCGTAGTTTATTGCCAACCCTCTTTGATTATTTCTAGTTGCACCTCTTGAGTATACGTAAAGCTGTGTTCAACCCAAATACATAAGGCACAACCAAAAACAATTCAAACATTAGAAGTTTCCCGATCACCCAGTTTTTTTGCACAGTTGAAAAACATCACGAAACAAAGTTTAAAACAACGCCGATACTCACACTCGAATTTGGGTGCCTCGTCCTGGCTGGCTCTAAGAAGCAATGAACATGCAATAAACATAAACCAACCGCAATTTTAATAAAAAAATATACAAAAACGGACAGTTCGTTATGGTCAACGATAAACGCAGTCGTCTACTGCAGAAGGCTCTCAGTATTCCCCACATTAGGTGATACGTCGTGTGGGCGGAGCTCCAAAGAACCAAGAGATGGTTCTTAGCTCTAGGTCACACATTAGAAAGGCGAAGGATTGCACAGAACAGCAATAGCTTATGGTCGAGAAAACAAAAAACTCGGTCAATGTCCAAGAAGTCTTCCAAGTGAAGGAGGAAAGCAGATTAGCCAACCCCATCTATAACAGACGGAACGGCTTAGTCATAATTTTTCCACAAGTTTAAAATGGTTGTTTGGTAAGCGGCTAGCAGGTCAGAAATCGTGAACGAAATGAAAGCGTTACAGAAATATTAGGAGGTTCTTACTTTTCAAAATCTCCCGGTTTACAAAAAACTACAAAATTTACTGCGAGGGAGCAAATCCTTGTGCCAATACTATAGGCTCTCAGTAAGGCCCCATGTTAGGTGGTAAATAGTGCGGGCGTGACTCTAAAAGAACCAAGAGCCAGCTGAAAATTTATCATTTTTCAAAATACGTTGTGCTTGGGCATCATAATCACGACTACACCATCTCAATAGTCACTCATCAACTTAAGCCGTTAACAACAGCGTGCTAAACTAAGGCGGCAAGCCCAAAGTTCACGTAGTTGCAGTGCTACTTGGCGCAACACCAGTGTATACCTGCTGCGGCACATTCATCCACGGTGTGGAAGATAACTGAACTTGAGGACGCACCACTGCCGACGGTGTCGCTCGCATTTGGGGGGGAGCGCCAAAAGCGAGGTTGCCTTCTCGTGAAGCGCCTGCACACAGCAAGCAAAAGATTTCCACTTAATGGCCGCGCGACGAAAGCGTTGGTTAGCGACCAGAGCGGAAATACGTGCCTTTCGTTGATTCGAAAATCATTTGTTTTTTTCATGGCATCAGGCGGAGCGACCAAACTCAAAAAGACCTGGATTTCAAGATTGATGCGGAGTGGTCGTCAAGCAAGGGAAACATGATCACCTGAACGGCTACATCGAATTCAAGGAGCCACGCACATGTTTTCACAAGCACGACGTGCTTTAACACGCAGAACAATGTTAACGCGTAGCTGCAGCGATTTCAATTTATCGCCATTTTTGTCTGACTGGGAAAAGCGGGTCCGACCCTTTACACAAAAATCCACGTTTTTAGTAGGTTTTACACGCCTAAAGTAGCTGGAAGTGTTTAGATACAATGACAGCCTGTATCCATCTGTGAATAAAAAGTATGTATATCTTAACAATTTTTTTCCCGTAGCATTCGTAAATCGATGAAAGACCGCCAGACGGTGGTTTTACGTGAAACAGCACAGTCAGCCTTCGCGTGTCCTCAAGCGTTGCTCACATAATGCACACCGTAAAGGTTGGCCCGGCATTCCATCGGCTCTCGTGCGCTTTCGCAGCTCTAACGAACAGAAATCGATTGCTGACATCCGCCAACCTCGAAGCAATAAAGGAAAAACAAAACGAACGGACCACAGCGCGCAGCACCAGTCTCACGCGCACAAGCATTGAGTCGCCTGTCGTTCCGTGTGAAAATAGTTGTGGATTTGCTGCAACCAGAGGTGGCCACGGATCCGGAGTCGACTCCGGCAGGATTCTGCGTTTCACTTTCGGTCCCGAATCCAGAGTAAAAAATTGTGAAAAGCCGGACCCGGATCCGGTGTCGCTTGTCATTTTTGGCAGCAGCAGGAGTCTGCGCGGTCTTTACAAATGTTATTTCTTAAGTAAAACATCGAACTTCGGTTGGATTGATGGTAACCGGATTCTGAACAGGAGTCGGATTTTCAAATTCGTAAAATTTTCAGGCCCGGATCAGGATTCAAAAATTTTGGAACAGGAGCGGAGGCGGAAAATGTGACACCCGCCACATCTGGTTGCAAGCGCCAATAGTAAGTAATGCTCTGACCTGCCGCTGTAGGCAGCACACTTGGTGGCGCCCGGACAAGCATCACTCGCGGTGGCGTTCTTCCAAGGGGAATCACCGTCCTCGAAAGGATTCTTTGCACCGCTGCGAACGCTTGCTGGGCTTTGAGGATTAGGCTCAGCTTGCGTGACGTCACTCGGTATTCCGGACTCTGGTGAAAGCGGAACACAGCGGTGCTTCGTCATGGACTCGTGGCAGCGCAGTTACTTCACCAGCAGTGAAAAAACACCCCGTTGCTTGAAGTTTGCAAATAACTGGCGCTATCAGGCAAGCGCATTTCACCGATCACAAAAAATCGTAAAGTGGATCCACTTTTGTATTAATAATTGTCAGTCATCTGATGATTCAAGGAAAATACAAGTCTAATCGAAGCAAAAGGTTCTTTGACTAATTCTGATGATTCATGAATATGAACGAGTCAAATACCATTAATCATATTTGATTGCATTTTGAATTGCCTGAGTCGCTGACGGGTTCAACACATTGCAATTAATCCCACAAAGCCATAGCCAAGCGACAGACAAGCACTAACAACATACCCAATACTGTCGAATTTCAAAATCAGCATATCAGAAAGTAACGTGACTTGAAAAGCATGCTGCACAACACTAGACTAAGAATAATATCCTTTTAAGCCTTTTCAAATCTTTTTCATTACAGATTACACAGAATATACGCAACACTTAAAAAGGCTGCACGAAATATTTACGGAGCGAGCCTGTTGACCAAACCGTCATAAACGTTAACATGTATTGAACAGGCGTTATACTTCTGTGCTAGTAAATGGAGGATCCGTGTTGAGAAAAGTAACCAGGTAATCCAAGTGTGGTTCGAACCGCCGTTGCACAGTGAGCAAACGCGAGTACACAGATCCAAGCTCAGGTAAAGACGGGTGCCTGCATCAAAATAACGCAGACATTTGCGTTATACATTACATAACTTTCCAACAGTGACTCAGACTCAAACGCAACGCGCAAGGGCGAACAAACTTCATGACTCGCGGGAGCGCATTGGCTCCTGCAGTTTGGCAGCGGGTGGGATCGGGAGCAGATGAATGACTGTTTGTGTAAACAAAGATAAATG